>Ga0315297_10000443_pt1 | contig 24222 bp, 28 predicted proteins | sample YL17G15_0_MG_FD_203628 | JGI IMG/M metagenome (GOLD analysis project Ga0315297, IMG submission 203628) | Sediment microbial communities from Yellowstone Lake, YNP, Wyoming, USA - YL17G15_0 | ecosystem: Environmental > Aquatic > Freshwater > Lake > Sediment | place: USA: Wyoming | collected... | reverse complement strand
TGGAAATTGCAGAAATAACTGGAATGGAAAAAGATACTGCAGAAAAAATTGTAAACAAAGCACGACAACATCTAGTTGAAACTGGATTAATTTCACGAGACTTTGTCACTGCAACCGAAGTCTACAAACGCAGACAAGATATTGGTAAAATTACAACTGGAACTAATTGTCTTGATACACTATTTGATGGCGGAGTTGAAACACAAGCACTAACAGAAGTTTATGGCGAATTTGGTTCAGGCAAAACTCAATTTGCACACACACTTGCTGTGATGGTACAAAGACCAAAAACAGAAGGTGGACTAGATGGCGGTGTTTTGTATATTGATACTGAAAATACTTTCAGACCTGAAAGAATTGTATCTATAGCACAAGCGCATGAGATGGATCCAGAAAAAGTTTTAGATAGAATTATTGTGGCACGTGCATACAACAGCGCACACCAAACACTGATTCTTGAGGAAGCAGGTGCTGTAATTGAAGAAAACAACATAAAACTAATTGTTGTAGATTCTGCAGTCGGACTGTTCCGCGCAGAGTATTTGGGTAGGGGCACTCTCTCCAACAGACAACAAAAGCTAAATCACTTTGTACATCTGTTGTCTAGAATTGCAGAGACTTACAACTGTGCTGCTCTTGCAACAAACCAAGTCATGGCATCCCCTGATGTCTTCTTTGGTGATCCAACTCGTCCAATAGGTGGAAACGTAGTTGCACACACTTCTACGTATAGAATCTACTTTAAGAAATCGGGCAAGAAGAGAATCGCAAGAATGGTGGATAGTCCTCATCATCCAGAAGAAGAAGTGATCTTTGCACTAGGAGAAGCAGGAGTGATGGATCCAGAAGAAGCAGATAAAAAGCCTAGTAAAAAGATTGGTAAAAAAGTCTCCATTAAAAAAGAAAAGGATTCCGAAGAGACTGAAGTACCGGAACTGGAACTAGTTGCACATGAATCTGATGAGTTGGAAGAATAGTACTCTTCTTTCTTTATTTTTTGCAATAAACTAAATTCTTTTATTTTTTAGACTATTTATTATAATTGGCGTTATTAGAAATTAAAACTGTCCACTTTGAGATCTAATTAAATTATAATATTATGACAGTACAGTAATTACTATGTATGGATATTTCAAAGTGAAAATATGATGACTGATCTTTACCGCTTACTACCTGAAGAGATGGAAAAGATGGTAATTGAAATGGGGCAGCCAAGATACCGTGCAGATCAGATATTATATCCATTATACTATAAATTTCCAAAAAGCATCTCAGAACTAAAACAACTGTCAACTGCAATGCGTGACAAACTAGTTACAGAAGGATACACTATCGGCTCTGCAACCGAACTTCACAGAGTTACAAGCGAGGATGGTGATACTATCAAATTACTTCTCAATCTCTCAGATGATACACCAGTTGAAACTGTTCTAATACAGTATGAATCATTAAAAATTGGAGGCCATCCAAGAAATACCATTTGCGTTTCAACCCAGGTTGGATGTGCAATGGGGTGCATCTTTTGCGCAACCGGACAGATGGGCTTTGAGCGAAACCTAAAAGCTGAAGAGATTGTTGCACAGGTAATTCACTTTGCCAATTTACTTGGGCAAAGAAATCAACACATAACAAACCTGGTCTTTATGGGAATGGGTGAACCACTTGCAAACTATGATGAGACAATACGCGCAGTTCGATTACTCACTCATCCAAGAGGCTTCGGTATTGGACAGAGAAATATCACAATATCTACAATCGGAATAATTTCTGGTATTGATAGATTGGCAGAAGAAAATCTTCAGATAGGATTGGCAATATCACTGCATGCGCCAAACGATATGTTACGCAAAAAACTAGTCCCTACTGCAGGACCTCACTCTGTAGAGGAACTAATTGCAGCCGGCAAACGTTACTTTAAAAGAACTGGACGACGTGTTACATTTGAATACGCTCTAATTGAAAATATCAATGATTCCCCACAAATAGCAAAAGAACTTGCTACACTTTTGGAGGGTAACGGATCTCATGTCAATCTAATTCCAATAAATCCTACTGCAGGAAATTTCCAGCGACCATCTCAAAAAAGCGTTATTGATTTTGAAAAAATACTACGAAAATCTGGCGTCAATTGTACAATACGCGTTGAAAAAGGTTCAGAGATTTCTGCGGCATGCGGGCAACTTCGAACCGATATTTTCATCTAAAAGACTAGAAAGTCTTAAAATAGGGTCATTGAGATTTCCATACATGGCAACTAAAAAATCTCATGGTCGTTCACACGGATTCAAACATAAAGCCAGAGCAGTAATGACTAAAACTCAAACACGAGGTGTGTCATTTTTACTACGAGAATATCAGGAAGGCCAACAAGCCCTTATTATTATCGATCCTAGACAGCACAAAGGATTGCCACACAGACGATACCACGGTAAAGTAGGTGTAATTACAAATGTAGGCAGACGTGCAGTTACACTAGATGTTCATTTAGGAAATAAATTAAAAACATTAATCACAAGACTAGATCACATAAAACCATTCGGGGTATAATTATGGAAGAAATAAAAAAGAAACAAAGCATATCTCTTTCAGAAGTTAAAGAAATTTTGGGTAAAGTCGATGTAGAGGCAATGGATCAAATTCAGCGCTGGACCTATGATTATGTTACAAAGTTTTCAAAACTAGATTCCAAAGAAGCAAAAGAGATGAAAAAACAACTAGTAAAAGACTGTGATCTAACAGAAGAAGAAGCAGTTGAAATTGTAAATATTCGACCAACGAGTTTGGCTGAACTACGTTCATTTACATTTGGTTGGAAAAAACTTATTCTTGCTGAAACCTTAGAAAAAATACTACATGTGATAAAGGCGCATTCCTAAGTTTTAAGGAGAAATTTATTTTGCACAAGGTACCATTCACACCTAGAAAGTACGAGGAATATGCATACGTTTTAGATTTTAATCCTCGTGGAAAATCTTCTACCGTAAGAGGACGTGACGGAATCATAATCACTGCAATTGGAGAAGACAGGCTAACATTATTGGAAGTTCTTGGAGCTCCAAATTCCACATTTGATGTTGGAGAGAGAATCTATATTGGAAAAGAAGGACGAACCAAAGTCCTTTCCGTTTTGGGAAAACTAGAGTATGAACACATCTCCTCTTCTGCACAAAGCGAATTGAACGATGTGGTCCAAAATATAGTTACTCACAATGAGATAAGATTTGTAGATTACATCAATAATTCAAGGCCTCTAACTCCAAGGGTTCATGCACTTGAATTAATTCCAGGAATTGGAAAAACATACATGAAAGCAATACTGGAACAAAGAGAAAAGAAAAAGTTTGCAAGTTACACCGATTTGCAAGAACGTGTGGGATTAAAAGACCCAATTAAGCATATTTCAGAGAGAATTTTAGAAGAGATTACTGGTGAAAGTCGAATGAACATCTTTGTCAAAAAATGATCAAGCGAAAAAGGCTTGGTCAACACTTTCTAAATTCTAGTACAATAGCCAAATCAATTGTTTTTGAAGCAAAAATCACAAAAGATGACGTTGTCTTTGAGTTGGGTACTGGTCTTGGGATTCTCACTCCCCTCTTATGCCAACATGCAAAAAAAGTAATCTCTATTGATGCAGACGGAGAATTATACGAAAAGGCAAAATCCAAATTCTCCACAATTACCAATCTTTTTCTAGAGTTCGGAGATGGATTCAAAAATACAAGCAATTTCTCTATCTTTGTGTCTAATCTTCCCTACTCTAAAAGCAAAGAGGCAATAGAATGGCTGGCGCAAACTAATTTTTCTCACGGTGTGATTATGGTGCAAAAAGAATTTGCAGAAAAACTCTTGACAAAATCTACAAAAGATAGACGATCTATTAGTGTAATTGCAAATCATACACTAGAGATCGAAAAAATTTTGGATGTAAAAAAAAGTAATTTCTCTCCTCCTCCAAATGTTGATTCAGTAGTCTTAACAATTATTAAAAAAAATTCAATTGACAAAGATCTAATAAATATTCTAAATAAAATATTCTCATACAGACGAAAAACAATCCATAACATCTTCAAGCAGTTTGGAAAAGAAACCATAATAGAGAAACGACTAGATGACCTAACAGGGGATGAAATAATCAATCTTGCAAAAGAAATTCTATCGAACTGAGGCATATCTACCCGCAGAAGACACCTTCTTTATGGCCGATTACATTGAAAAAGAGAGTGGACTCTTTGCCCTAGATGTTGGAAGTGGATCTGGATATCTGACAAAACTACTAGGGGAGACTTTTTCTTTTGTAGTTGGAACCGATATTGATTTTGATGTGTTAAAAAACCAATCATACAAAACAAAAAATCTTGTATGCTGCAATGGCTCTGATGCGCTACAATCAGAGTTTGATCTAGTTGTGTGCAATCTTCCATATCTTGCGACAGATGAAATTTTAGATATAGCTACTGACGGAGGGGCAGAGGGATTTGAAGTTCCTAAAAAAATCCTTGATTCAACTCTAAAAAATATCAAGACGGGTGGCAAATTTCTTTTTATGACTTCCTCACTATCCAATTATCAAAAGCTAATTGACTATGCACAAGAATTGGGTCTGAGTGCAAAAATCCTTGCAAGAAAAAAGCTTTTCTTTGAAGAACTAATTTTGATTGAAGCTATAAAGTAATACCAAGTAAATCATCTTCGTAACTTTGCTTTGGCATGTGTAATTATTGCATCAGTCATCTGTGTTGTAGATGCGCTTCCACCAATGTCCCATGTGACTGTCTTTCCTTCATTGATTACTTGTTCAGTTGCAGCAAATACTGCATCCCTAATTTCTGACTCTCCTAAATATTCTGCCATCCAAGCTCCAGAAAGAATCGATGCAGTAGGATTTACTTTGTTTAACCCTGCAAATTGTGGTGCACTTCCATGAGCTGCCTCAAACATTGCAAAATTATCTCCCATGTTTGCAGAATAGATCAATCCAATTGAGCCTACCAATCCCGATGCTAACTCCGATATTATATCCATAAACAAATTTGTGCTCACTAGCACTGCTCCATTGAATTGTTCTGGGGCAACCACCATTTGTTGAGCCATGTTATCGATATACATTTCTGATAATGAAATATCCGTTCCTTTTATTGCATTTTGTGCTTCCTCCCAAAATATACCATCTGTTTGTTTTAAGATATTTCTTTTAGTAATTGCAACCATTTTTTTCATTTTGTATTTGTTTGCCCATCTCACTGCAGAGTTCATAAATCTACTACATCCTTGTCTTGTTATCTTTCTAATTGCAATTGCTGCATCATCTGTGATTTTTACTTCAATTCCTGTGTATAGCCCCTCGGTTGCCTCTCTAAAGCAGACACAATCTAATTTTCTATTTGGAGTAAATCTATCATATGTTTTAGTTGGTCTGATGTTTGCGTACAACTCAAATTTTTGGCGTAAAGTTACTGCTACACTTCTTGGGGCATCTGGCACTGGAATTGTAGTGGTTGGTCCCTTAAAGCAGGCATCAGACTCCTCTAGAATCTTCATTGTAGAATCTGGAATGTATGATTTATCTTTTCTTCCATTTTTATCCCACTGCTCAGAGCCTGCATCACAGAGAATTATTTCAGATTTGAGATTGCATTCCTTTAAAACTCTAAGCATAGAATCTACAACTTCGGGCCCAATTCCATCTCCTCTCATTACTGCAGCTTTTTTACTCAAAACTGCCAGAATTTAAATCGCTTATTATTTAATTCTACCTTGATTTTAGAGTTCTATGTATTTTGCGTAGTGATAGTTTATTAGCTGATTTAGTTTTATCAAGTGAAATGTTAATCGTACAAATCTCTGATCTTCATGTTGGTTCTCAATTTCTGCAAGACAAATTTGATCAACTAGTTGAAGAGGTGAATCAAATTCATCCTGATGTGATAGTTGTTACTGGTGATTTGACAAATGAGGGCCTGATGAAAGAATATGAGGAATGCAAGACGCTTTTGACTAGATTTCGCGCAAAAAAAATTATCACCATTAGTGGAAATCATGATTACCGAAATACTGGATATTTGTTGTTCAAAAAATATTTTCCATTTGATACAATAAATGAACTAAATGATGATGTGGTTCTAGTTACGCTTGGAACTGCTCGTCCTGACAGAAACGAAGGTGAAGTTGGATATCGTCAAAATCTATGGCTTGAGAGAACCATGAACAAATACAAAGACAAAGTAAAGATCCTGGCAATGCATCATCACCTTGTAGCAATTCCAGATACTGGCTCTGATCAATTGACTGTAATTGATGCAGGAGATGTTTTGAGAACCATTCTGGATACTCAAGTTGATCTTGTCTTATGTGGACACAAACACCGGCCATGGGCATGGAATTTTGGGAAATTAATGGTAGTTAATGCAGGAACTGCAACATCTGAGCGAGTTAGAGGATTATTTGAAAACACTTACAATATCATTACCATTTCAAACAAATCACTCCAAGTAGATCTAAAGATTGTAGGTGGAAAAAGAATACCAATTAACGACATTGTCACTAATTATCATCAGTTTGGCGACGAATAATTTTTTGCAAGATAATATCTGAAAAAATTGACATGAAATATCTGATTTTCTAAACTACAAAATTGATCATCCGGAAGACAAAATAGCCGAAAGTCACTTGAAAAATTGATTTGGTTTTAGATTGGCTAACTAGAGATGGAAAACTAATAATTTCAGCCAGAATCGTTCGAACTTTTTCTTATGGCTTTTTGAGCATTATTCTTGCCATCTATCTTAAAGAAATTGGATTTAATGAAATTCTCATTGGGTTTATCTTGTCTGCTACTCTTGCAAACAGCGTAATTTTTAATCTATTTTCAAGTTTTTTTGCAGATCGTATTGGACGAAGAAGAGTTATGATAACATATGCTGCATTAATGGCAGTTTCGGGATCTGTTTTTTTTATGACTGAAAACTATGCCGCACTAATCATTGCTGCATTTATTGGAACAATTAATGTAACAGGATCTGAGACTGGTGCATTTTTATCATTAGAGCAAGCCATATTGCCACAAACTGTAAAAAATATCAAAAAGAGAAACACCGTTTTTGCGTTTTACAATATTGTTGGAACTTTTGCAATGTCTGGTGGGGTATTGCTTGCATTGTTACCGCAATTCATGCAAAAAAACTTTGGCTTGTCTATTACAGATTCATTCAAACCCCTCTTTCTAATCTATCTTGGTGCTGGACTTACAGTTGTTGTTATTTATTTTTTCTTGTCAAAACATGTCGAGGTAACAAAAACTAATCATACCAAGTTGATTTCATCAAATCTATCTCCAAAATCAAAGAAAATTGTGATTAAATTGTCTTCATTATTTGCTCTTGATTCGTTTGCAGGGGGCTTTGTAATACAAAGTATAGTGTCTTTTTGGTTTTTCACAAAGTTTGGAGTAGATCTTACCACGCTGTCTATGATTTTTTCAATTGCAGGTGTACTAACTGCAATCTCATTTTTCTTTGCAGCAAAAATTGCTGATAGAATCGGATTGATAAATACGATGGTCTTTACTCATATCCCATCAAATATTATTTTAATTCTAGTTGCAATTGCACCCACTTTTCTTCTTGCGCTGTCATTGTATTTGGCAAGAATGAGTTTGTCTCAAATGGATGTGCCAGCAAGACAAGCATACATTGTTACAATGGTGGAAGAAAATGAAAGAACTGCAGCTGCTGGAATTACCAATACTGCACGAAATACTGCTCAATCAATTAGCCCTTCAATAACTGGGGCAATAATTCAATCATTGTGGCTTTCTGCTCCATTTGTTATTGGGGGATTGTTAAAGATCATCTATGATTTCGGAATTTATGCAAATTTTAGAAAGATAAAACCACTAGGTGAAATCAAGTAAAATTATGCTGAATTATTTCTGATACGAGTGGTTACTTTTTACTGATTATTAATAAAAATATTTTATACTTAATTTGTGATATGGTGACTGACAATCATGACGATTTACTATGAATAGGCCATGATTGTCCCTGGCAGATTGGTAGTGTGATAAATAATATCTAAAAAAGTTTGACTTATTTACAGATTAATTCAAGGAATGCTGTGCGGGGATCGCCTAGCTTGGTAGGGCGTGGGATTGCTAATCCCATGTCAGCAATGACTCGTGGGTTCAAATCCCTCTCCCCGCGCCTTTGTATTGTGTATATAGTTGGGGTATGAGATTTTGCACTATTTCATTCTAGAATTAGGCATAGGTTTTATTATTTTGATAAAATGTTGATGATATATTGAAGTAAAAACATATCAAAAAAAATATCTTTAAAATATACATATCTAGTATTTTTAAAATATAGAAAAATAGATTTTATAAGTAATATGTGGATTTAATATAATTAAAAAATATTATATTTTATTCATAGATATAATATATATAATTAAAAAAAATAGATTTGAAATAACATATTGAGAATTAATTCATTAGTAGGCTCAAAATAACCGATTTAAATAATTTTGAGTGTATCTAATATGATTTTTATCCTAATCTTGATACAATATAATTAAAAATATGATATTCTATTCCTAAATAATAAAAATAAAAAATATAATTAAACTAGAATCCAGTTTTCATTTACTAGTTCACATGTATCATATCTTGGAATAGTCTTTTGTCCACAATTCATGCAAATCTCTTGAAATATCATGCGACAATCAGAACATTTTTGGTCTACATATAATGGATTACCACATTTTCGACAACTTTCATCAGGCATATTGTATATTTTGTATAATTTAACAAAAATAGATAGTAAATAGAATCAATAAAGTACGCTATTCTAAGATATTATCATAAATCTATGAGATTTATGTTTGAGAATATTCTGTATCTAGAAATACGATACTTACAAGAAAGAATAGAAGAATATCTTGCGTTACATAATGTTTAAGATCATTTGTTGGTATAGAGAATTATGAAATTTACTAGAAAATATGTTATTTTAATTGGTGCCAATATTGGAATTGGGATACTTCTCTATTTTCTATCCACAATTGTTTTTTCAAGAATTTCCAAAATTAGACTCTAAATTAAAAGATCTCATAACTATGAGCATACTTGCAGTATTAGGACTTGCTCTTTTTGCAATTAGAGACAAAAGAGGAGTCGACAAAAACTTGGTAGATTCCTTAGAGGTATTACTCTTGATAATATTCCCAACAATTTCGGCATTTGCTCTATTTACAAAACCAAGTGAAAAATTTATCTTTGCAACAATACCTTATTTTATTACCGTAAGTCTATGGTATGTTTTCTTTGTTCGAAGAATATACAAGAAAAAAGAGATGGTAGATTGTAATCTGCTTAATAGAGACTTGGTAAATGAGATATCTGATAAAAAGGCATCAAAAAGTACACATTCACTAACTGTTCTCTGGGGTATTTTGATAGTATATGGAATTACTGCAATTTGGTTGACACTACAACTTCTTCCATATCTTAATGAATAATTGTGAAATCCTTACTTCTATCATGGTGATATTAAAAAGGTAAATTTGCTGATCTCGCATATTTAGGCGTAAATTATGCATTATGATTTTATAGAATCGTTAACAATCTTGATTTAGGGGTATTCAGGACAAATAACATGGATTCAAAATTAAAGATTCTTGAAAAACATATCTCAGAATGGGCTTTACCTAAAGAGGAAATTTTATCTTGGGTAAAATGGGAAAGTGATTTTGATTTTGACCAAATTTTAATCAAAGCTGAAGCTGACATCAATTTACATCGCATTTTAAATGTTGAAGAAGAAGTTTTGAAACAAGAGGATATCAAAAAAGGTAAAGCTGTGATTGATAAAAATATGTTACAAATTGATGGATTTATAGGGTTTGGTTGTTTCTATGAATTAATTCCAGAACAAGAACGTGAATTAACTTTTGAAATTGAATTCAAAAAAGATGGAAAAATAATAGAGACAATCACACTGAAAACTAATTTGATAAGACCTATTGTTGCAATAGAAAATTTGACTAATAATGGTATTGTAGTTACCAAGGATAGGCCTGTGTTACCTCAACTAAGTTTTAATTTAGTAAGTAAAGGAAAAGCTAGAATATTAAATTTGGCTCCATTACTTGAGCTTGTTAATGCAAAAGACATGAAAATTACATTAGAACAGATTACTGAAAACATTGATAATGAAAAACTATTATTTGTAGACTCTATTCAAAATATAATTTCAAAAATTATTGTAAAAGGAAAAGGTTATGGTATGATCACAATGGGATACGAATATTTTGATGCAATGGGAAATAAATATGAATCAAAATTAATTGATATTCCAATTCAGATTGAACAGCGAGAAAATCTAGAAGTACCGATTTCATCTGATTTAAAGGGTCAATCTACAATTCTTCTTGCACCAAAAGTTTCTTAAAACTTGTCTTTTGATCCTGCAATACTAAGTTCGTTATTCAGTACTTTAGGTAATGCCGCAACTACTGGAATACAACAATTGATCAATTCACAAATCATTATGCATAAAGGTGCAACATTTTACCATAGAACATCTGAATTAGAATTTGCATTTTTATTATCTTTAGGAGATGAAAGTTCACGTGGTAGTAATTTTTTAAATAAAATCAAAAGTATTACAACAAAACCCGTTGAATTTGAGAACATAATTGAGTTAAATGGGCATGGTATTCCTAAAAACGAAAATCTTGTAGATTTAGGTATAATCACCATTGAATCAGGCAGAGGAAAAATTGATTTTGGAAAGTTACTCAGAGAAATAAAATCCAATACTGTTTTCATTAAAGTCAGAGTCAAAGTACATGATGATTTTAAACGATCTCTAGTTTATTCCAGAATAGATCAAACTTCTAGACATTTTGAGAACGAAAAAAAAATTGAAACAAATATTGAAATTGCATTAGATTATGCAAATTTATGGAAAAAAGTTTTTGATCAATTTACTGTAAGAGATATCGAATTTCCATTTCATTTACAAATCAGTCCTGAAACAATCGTTGAGCAAATTCCACAAAAAAACAGAGAGAGAATCATTTCGGCAGGTGAACAAATTGGTAAAGGTAACAAAGATGCAGTAAGTTTTTTGAGGATTATGACTGAATGTTTCTTATCTTTTGAGAAAGATGATAAACGTGATCAATTAATGGATTTAATTTCTGTTACCCCTGACGATAAATTTTACATAAAAGAGATTTACCCTACCATGCATTCAATGGTAATTGCCAAAATTGGTCATCCAATAATTTTACCTGGAACATTAAGAATCATAATTGGAGCAATGCTTGAAGGTGATAATATAACTTTACGTGGTAAATTGACTATTGATCTAAAGAAATTTTCTAAAATTATGAGTGATATTTCGAATGACATACAAAATAAAACTCAAAAATTGAAAGTATGACATAACTTCAAAACCTAAACAAAAAGATCTAAATAATTGTAGAATCACTTACAAGGATCCCTTGATCCCTAATTTGCACATTGAACCAATTAAACAAGAAGCATGGCATCTCCAAATCAAGAATGACATCAAGACTAGTAAAAGAAGGATAGACAAACTCTCATTAGATGAAATTAGAAAAATGTATCAAAAAAGAGAATTTCTTTGTGATAGTTGCAGTAAAAAATTAGAAAAATGTGATTTTACCTTAGAAGAACACATTTTACATATGATTAATCCTTTATACTATTGGTGTTGTGAAGATTGTTTTCAATCCGATCTTAGAAATGATCGCATTATATCTATTGGAGAAGAAAAGATCGAAGATTGGAAAATAGATCTGCAATAGCTAAAGATCAGTATAACCTAAAGATTTTATCTATGAAACACAATCTTGATCAATGACAGATCTACAAATTTCATGTGTTGTTCAAGACCAACAGGGTGTAATACAACGAGTGGGAATAGGTTCTAACACTCATCCTGTAATCGACGTAGTTAACTGGATTCTAAATGGTACCTATTCCTTCTATACTCTAAAAAATGGGTATAAAGCTAGAGTATATGCTAGACAACATTCAGCTACTAAAAGATGGTTTTTAACAACAGAACCAGATAATACAAGGGAAAATAATCTCGACTTCTTGCGTAAGTGTTATTAATTTTCCACTTTCTTTTTTTACTACCAAAATTCTTAGCAAAAATATCTAGTATCTATTGTGCCATTACTTTACAAAATCAAATATGATCATACGATAGCAATTTTTTCAGAGTCATATCTTTTACTTTTAATGGTATACCGTTTCTTAGTTTTTGGTTCCAATAAAATAAAGTCCTTCTTGATATTTCTAATTCTCTAGCTTTTTCCTCAGTCAAATTTTCAATTATTCTGCGAATTTTTTCTTGTTCATTCTCGTACATTATAGAATCATTTTTTGAAGCGCCAAAAACAATAGATTCTTCCAAATCATGAATTTCTTTTCCAACATATTTTACAGATTCCTTTCCAAATACAATGTGTTTTCTTTGCACCATTCCATCTAATTCATCTAATTTTGTTTCTCTATGATCTCTAAATTCAGAAAAAACCAGAGATATTTTCTTCCAGTATTCACTAGAATCAAGTGAATCCGAATTTGGATATTGTCTACCTGATTTATCCACAAATGGCATAAATGGAATTTCATCATATTGGTCAATTTTAGGCACAAAAGGGATGATTGGTACTCCTGTAGAATTTTTTCTGCATGCAGTTCCAACTAGTAAGGTATCATATGGCTTTGTTCTCTGAAAGTATGGCTTTCCATAATTTACTCCATCAAAACTTTTCAAAAAGGAATATTGCGATATTATTAATTCAGACATTGCAAAAATCATATCATACTTTGATGCAATTTCATCTTCTTTTTCTGGATGATACCACAACAAAATAATATCATGCCAGAATTGTTTGTGATCAATTGTTACATAATGACCCAAAGCATGATTAGAATACTTTAGAATTGTAATTGTGTCATTCTGATATTCATAAACTACGTATCTCTTTGATGATATGGCAAGACACAACACATTTTTTAATTCTCTACCGTCTTCCTCCTGAATCTTGAACATTTCAATTTTTTCAGAGTATGGATTTAGTGGTCTGAAAAAATCCTGAATCAATTTGGTATGATCAGGGGAAACAAAGACACTGTCAGTATCACAGTACATCATGTATCCTTTATTTTGCTCCAAAAGATATTCGGCTGCAGCTAGAATCAACCTGGAACCAGCAGTCAAAAATATAGAAATTATTGGATGAAAAAACTTGGCAGGATTTTCAATCTTGAATGTATTAGCATCAAATGTACCAAGACCATATACTGTAACTTTCTTTTCTAGTATGGTATTTCTAGTATCTATCTGGATGAATTTGCCATAGCATGTAGAGTTTGCAATTATTTTTAGAATTTTTTGTATTTGATCTAGTTCTTTATTATGATCTATGTTTTGTTTTTTGATTGCAAATCTCGCTTCAATTAATTTTTTAAACAAATCCTCACCTTTTTTCAAAAATATTCCAGGTAGAATCTTAATGTCTTTTAATCCTGATTGTACTCCTTGTGGAAAAAATGTAATCGCTTCAATAATTTTTGGTGTCTTTCCTGTGAGTAACTTTGATGCTATCAAATCAGGTAAGGTATAGTATAGTCCAGTTCCATCTTTGGATTTTAGATAGTTTAATCCAACATTTAGGATGCTTTCTGTATAGTCTGAGCGTACTGGTAAAATCTCATTATCAGGCACGATTTTACATAAAGTGAGCATCTTTGGCCATGTCTGGGGTTTGTTTATCTCTGAAATTGTGATTTTATCCAAAAATTCTTGAGTTGACTCTGTGGTATTATGGTATGAAATTTTCTCTGCAATCAATAGAGAATACATTCCAAACAATGCAAATAGAGTGGGATACATGCTTGCAAAATCTAGTATTGTGACTAGAGTTGGTTTGTTTACAATTCTATCTTCCACTCGTGCACCAAAATACGTAGACATTATTTTTCCAAGCAATTCTTTGGAAAAATCCTTATTTTGTTTTAGAAATGGTTTCACTCCAATCTTTTCAAGGTATGATACCCCAATTGTTGCAGGAGAAAACAACTTGTTTTCCATCTTCTTTAAACAAAACATTTCATATCTTTTCATTAATTTGTTGTACAGTGAATATACTGTCAATACATTGTAGAGACTTGATTGAATATTTTTTTCGGATATTGACTTGGATTCTTTTTCTATCACTAGACAATCAAAGTCAGATAATGCAGATTCTAGAGAATATACATTATTTGTCAGAACAAACCCAAGTGTCTTACAATCAACAAAGCATCCCCTATAATATGGAATTGTAGAATGTTTTTTCTTTCTAAATGTTTTGTTGAATTCAATAAATTGCGATTTTGAATTTATACTCTTTATTACAATATGTGGAAACTTTGCTCTTTCAGATAGTGTAAAAGAGAATCCGTTTGGATGCCTTTTTGATTCAGTAACATCAATTACCAATCTCGATAAAATAAATGGCAAACCAAATCCGATACATTTTGCCCTTGCTTTATGAACATATGGAAAGAAAATTTGTTCTACAAATTCTTTTCTAGATAAAACTGTAACATTATTCTTTTTTGAATAGTTTAATATCTTTGTAATGTCTGATTGCTTTGCATCATCCTGATGAAATATTATTGATTTTGTAATTTTCTGATTCACCAAAATAACGCATGTACCATATTCGAGACACTTGTTGTAATCTAAAACAAGATGAATCAAATCAGTCGGTCTAGGTTCTATCTTCGTGGAATCATCATATTCCTTTCCGTGAGTATCAACAAAACACCTCAAATATACCGAATCTAGGCTCAATTATATGAAGACCTCTCAAGATAATAGATTGTATCAATTAAGGAATTTCCAATATCCATGTATTGAAAATTATTCCTCTTTTGTGTCAGCAAAATCAGCATGTCTCGCAAGCCTTTGTAAAAAAAAGCCAGTTTTAGATATGGATGATTATCTTTCATCCAAACTCTCTCATCTATTTTTTGCCATAATGTGAGAATCTCATGACATGGAATGCATACAGTAATTTGTCTAAAATCATTGTACCATCCACCAATATGATGACCTTGAAACTTTACATTTCTAATTTGACAAATCTCACAATGATCTTTTCTTATTTCCGATTCAACTTCTGTTTGAACGAATATGGTATTTAGCATTTTAGTATCAAGTTTTAGTTGTAATTGTGATGAATCATCATTTTCCCTAATCTTCTGATTTACTATAATCAATGGATCATAGTCAGATACCATCAAGAGTCATACACCTCAAAAAATTCAATCTCTTCAATTTTCTCATTAATCTCTAGTACTATCTTTGGATCAGTCTCAAAAGAGTGAATTATACCATCAGAGTCTTTGATTTTTCGTCTAGAGAATTTCTTTAGCTTTGTATAATCACCTGTATCAAGATAATGTTTTACTGCATTGTGGTATCGTCCTATAGTTTTTGCATGTCTTGAATCTGAAATTTCAATTGATTGTAACTTGCCATTCTCACTGATTAGCATGGAGCGTGATGTGTGATCGTATTTTTTTGCAATCCATCTACCATTTACTTTTTTAAAAGCATTAGTGTGATGAATAACTGTCTTGAGTGAAATATGATGCTCTCTTGCAATTGTACGTGAAAGTTTTTTTGTTCTTCTTGATTGTGTTAATACGGCAAGTGACTTTGTCCTCAAACTCTTTTGTCTTGGAGTTAATTCGTTCCAGTGCTTTTTGTAGATTTGGGATTTCAAGTAACAAAAATATGTGATCCGCAATACTTAAAGGGCTATTAATTAATAGCATGCTATTACTTGGTACCAAAATCTAAGCGTAAATCAGTTGCACGAGACATAAGAAAAGCAAGCATCTTGCGAGCCCTTGATGAGCATAGTGCTCAAGCCTTCAATGACCTTCAAAGATTGACCAACTACTATCCTGCTACACTAAGCAGTTTACTTGATGACTTGGAATCTGAAGGTAAAATAGAACAAATCCCACATCAAGGAAAACTGGCATATGCAATAACCAAAAAAGGCAAGGGCACAATTATTGAGCTTGGCATTTTAGGAGTAGAGGCCACAGAGATTATGCAAAAGGGTGGAATCTATCATGATGATTATTCTGGCGAACATGGTGAGATGCTATATCTTTGGCGACTTGCATGGGGAATACAAGATGATATTGTATTTGATCATAATCTAAAAAAGCTAAATCCAATAAGTCAGGAAACTGCACGGGCTGTAAACAAACTGCTATACCAATTAATTAAAGAAGATGTAAAGAAAAAAAATATTACACTTGATGGTACCAAGAGTGGCAAAATCATTTTAGGATTAACCATTGATTATCAAGATTTGGTAAAGTCAATCAATGAGCAGTCAATGTATTATTTAGAAAACATGTCAGAAAAAGAACATGACTTTTTTGACAGAGTTTGGGATAGATCATTGACTCCGGCTGAACAAGCAGAACTTGGTGAGATGAGAAAACTAGCTAGAGCAAAAATTGGAGTGAGAATAAAATGAATCCTTTACTAGTTTCAGGCTTTGGTACATCAATTAATGTAGATAAAAGAAAATTAATTGTTACAAACAAGTTACAAAAACAACGACTAGAATTTAATCCACATAAAATCGAACATGATAGTATAATAATTGATGGTCACACTGGAAATATTACATTTGAGTCAATGCGATGGCTCATGAAACATAATATTCATCTTACTTTGCTTAATTGGGATGGAAATTTATTGGCAACCACATTACCTGACCAAACAATATCCGGGAAATTGAGATTAGAACAATACAAGAAACATCTAGATGATACTGCAAGATATGGCATTGCTATAGAACTTGTAAAATCCAAAGTAGATTCATCACTGAATTTGTTACATGAATTATCAAAATTTTATCCACTAGACATTAAAAAAATTCAGGAACGATTAAAGCCAGAAATTTTATTTTTTGAGCAAAAAATCGACAAAAACACGCATAAAATCCAAGAAATTATGAGCCATGAAGCCCGAATTGCCAAAATCTACTTTGAATACATGAGTAAAGTCTTTGCTAAAGTTTCTCCACAATTTTCATTTGAGACTAGATCAAACTTTGATCACAAACGAGCTGATCATGCATCCGATGAAATCAATGCTTTACTGAATTATGGTTATTCCATACTAGCATCTGAAATCAAAAAGTTTCTAAATTCAGTTGGATTGGATTCTCAGATTGGATTCTTGCATGAGACGTTAACAAGTAGAACTCCACTAGTTTATGATTTACAGGAATTATTCAGATGGTTAATTGACTTATCTGTAATTGAATTGTTAGAGGATAACAATCTAAAAAAATCTGATTTTATTTTAACTGAAAACTATCATATTAGACTAAAGCCAGATACTGCTAAATTATTGGTTGAAAAGATAAAATCCAATTTCAATTCCAAAGTTTTGTACAAGAAAAAGCATTTTGCATATCAGAATATTTTGTATGACAATGTACAACAATTGGCTCTATATATTGTAGGCAAAAAAAAGACAGTAGAGTTTGTTGTACCACACATTGAAATTAACAGAGATGATAATTTGTTACTACGAGAAAAGATTCTCTCATTAAGTCCGGAAGAGAGGAAGAAATTAGGAATTAACAAATCTACTTTATGGTATCTCAAAAAGAATATTTCATCTAAAGATAAAATAAAAATTTATGACAAAATTCTTGACAAACTCAAATACTAATTGATAGTTTACCACCAAAAAATTATTTTATAATATTGTTTTTCATTCTATATCATCATAAGTGGGCATAATATTGGAGACGGGACACGAGAGTAAACCGACGACCAAATATATTTCAACAACAAGAGAATTTGAAGAGGTGAATTCCTTATTGTCAATTAATAAAATTACATCGTTATTTCTTCATCCGGTTATGAATAATACTTGATTTAGCTAATGTGATAAATTATTAGCTGATTGATCAAGTGGAGCATATTAGAACTTGTATCAATTGAAATAATTAATGCTCAGTTTGGTTATAGATAATTTTACTTCAAATAAAAAATCAAATAATTCAGCTCAATTACCTTACAAGAATGACTATGATGTAACTATTAATCTCAAAGTCCTAATTCGTATGCTTCGAATATTGCGTGAAAATAACCATATCAATAGAACTAATCTCGCTGGAAAAACTGGATTAAATTACAACACATGCATAAAATACATTAAATTTCTAAAGTTATTTTGTTGGGCAAATGTAACTGATGATGGAACTAATTTTGTTTTCATAACGAAGGGTGGAATTAGCTTTATCGAAACACTTTCTCTTTTTTAAAAAATCATCTCTAATTTTTCATGCTAAAATATTTTGAAACTTATCGATTGTTACTTAGTGATCGATACTTACCAAGGTATGAGTTCTGCTTATTAGGATGTTCCCAAGTTAGGAAAATAATGATTATTAAAAACATCAAAACAAAGAAAACCGCCGCTTATGGCCTATTGAGTATATCGATGATTTTGCTACTTCTAAACACTACTCCAGCACATGCAACCATAACTTCTTTCACAAAAACTCCTCCGTACACAGCTGCAACAACATGGAGATACAGCAGTACTGGAATCGTAGCATGTAATCCTCCACAAGAGATTGCCGAATTTAAAATGCAGCAATGTGCTACTGTAAGTGCTAGTAATGGGATAGGAACCATCTATGCAGAAGCATGGAACAAATCATTACCAGGTACAAATTTTGTATCGCAAGCACAATCTACAGCAAATACAAGCTACAATCAAGCTCCAGTTACAACTGATTTGACCAACAAATACCTTAGATTTGCCTCTACTCTTGATGCAACTGGTAAGCTTTATAGAAGTCACTTAACTACTGCAGATGCATATTTAAAAACTGAATTCAAAGTATTCAGAGATCCACCTGGAACAACTGGATGGGGAACATATAACACGTATGCGGTTAATGTCTACTATGCTGGAGCAGCAGGTACTATTACCAATCTTGATGTTAATGGTCACCTATATTATCCGGTAATTGGTCCTATCAGCGGAAAATTTAGCATGGAAGTGTTGAATACTGCAGTTGGAGTAGCCACAGATGCGGGCAGGAAGGGATATGCCGACTTTTATAACAATCCATTGTTTAACTTCGTTCAGGTACAAAATTTGCACATACATACGTGTGATACGAGTGGAGAGTGTAATTCAACGGTATGATTAGAAAGAATCTGATTATAACAGCAGTCATCATTACCGTAGGAATTGCAACCACAATAGGGTTTGCTTCGGATTCAATAAGCCAACTATACATTCAGTATGTAAAAATTGATGATACCAATCATCCCAAACCAGTTGACTTTAACGTGAGTGTAAAAGAGATTGAAATGGGATCAATCAAAATGATTAATCCTGATACTCCACTAACACTACGATCTGGAGATAGTGCATTATATAAAATAAGATTTGATTCCAATGAACCAAATGCATTGCCTCTAAAACTGAAAGTCTTTAATGCTGATGACGAAGGTGCAAGTAATTTAGTATATGCACGAGTTGAGTTTAACGAAGATGTTTCTGGTTTACCAAAAGACTTGACTGCAACACTAGAAAATAATGTTGCAACAATTGCCTCAAAGGGAAGTCATGAAGAAATCTTAAGGTTAAGCATCGGACCTGATGTAAAAGCAGGCAATTACAATATAGGAATAGCGGCTATATCGATTGTTGGAAACGTTGATGATATTCAAATAGGAAACGCACGAGTTCTTACTATTCCAATCATCGTCCAATAAACTTCCTTTTTTCTTTTTTTTATTTAATACAAAAATTCTGCATTATGGAAAGACATTTTTATATTAATTAGTACGTCTTTATTATGATAAAAAATAGTTTATATTTTTGTGGATTGAAAAAATGAAAACCAGACTCTTAATATCAATAATTATTATTGGAGTTATTTCGTTATCCGGATTTTTAGTTTATGCGCTTGTCACACAATATCAAAATTTGGAACATCATAAATCTCAAATTGCCCCAAGAGATGAGTTACTCTTGAATTTAAAGGATAATTCAATTAGTGATGCACAAAAGCGTGAACTTGTTGAAAAGTACAATGATTTGGTAAATCCAAAAAAGCTTTATCTTGATTATGAGATATTAGGATTGAAAAATAACTATAATCTTGAAGATGATGTCTCATTTTCTCTTTTAGAGTTTGGTAGATACAATTCCTGTTGGAATCTTAATGTAAAGATAGCCGAGACTCAAAAAGGAGTTGTAATTTATGATGATATAATAACGCAATACTGTTTAGAACCTATAACTGGAATAAATGTAAACTACAAAACATACAAGATAGAAACAGCATGCCGTATTAATGGAACTTTTGATGTGCATGTTTCAAACATTCCTGCATTTGAAGACACAAAGATAGGTAGATTTACCTGTGGTGATGGTGTGGTTGATAGTGATTCTAAGATGGAAAATAAAAATTAGAGTTTTTTAATAATTGAAACTTAAGACCAACAATCCCATTTATAGCACCGCCTACTATTTTACCTAAAATATTTCATTATTTGATTTTTAGTGCGAGATTCTTTAGGTGTTCTAATCTTTTCTTCAGCATATTTCAAAAGAAGGGGAATATCTTGGGTGCAGTTATGCACAAAAATCATGTTTTAGTACAAAACACAAACCCAATTTTGTGACAAAAAGGACAAGGTTCATTGTTTGTTTTGCCAGGTTTCCAAACCTGGACTGTCCAAGTCTCTTTACAATTATTGCATTTCATAGGATCAGACATGATAACATGTGAACATATCACTAAAATATAAAGAAAAGTAAAATGTATTTCGTAGACTCTTCACTATTTTAGAATTATCCAAAGTTCATAAATTGTTTTACATATTTGACATGAAATTATCTATGATATTTTCAAGTTGGCTCTTTAAATATTACATTCATCTATTCATAACATGCCAAAAAGAGTAACCATCATGATTGATGAAGATCTAGACAAGAAAGTTAGGAATCTACAGGCAAAAGAGATTGGTAAATCAATGTCTTCGGTTAGCTTTTCTAAAATGATAAATGAATTATTAAGAAAACAGCTAAAATAAAATTATTCAAGAGAATTCATTCTAGTTTAAATTATTGATTTGTAGAATTTATTCTTGTTCTATGTTGATAAATTATCAGTATTGTCTAAATACTATTACTTTAAAACAACATTGCACTAGTCTTCACAGGATCTCTCACCAAGATACTCCCAATAGTTCTTGGTCTTAAGATCCATTTTTTTCAAAAGCAATTAAAATCCACGTTAATAGATTTAACATTTCATATCGGACAAAAATTTTAATTTAATGATTATATTATTACCGATGCAATAGTTGGAATTTTAGTAGATTAATACGTAGCATAGAAAACATACGTAACACTTTATATGTTTAAAGTCAACTAAATCCCATCTTATGAGTGTAACAAATGAAAAAAGCATAAGAAGAGTTGATCTTGATGTGCTGGAACGACTTTTACTAGTGTTATATGAAAATACCGAAGAAAAAAAGACAAACATTGCAAGAAGTTCCAAAATGGGATATGACAAGTGCGCACTATATCTTGATGTTTTAGAGAAAATGGAGTTTGCCAAGAAAAATACCAATGGAAAAAATATTCTCTACAGCCTTACTTCTTTTGGAATAAACTATTCACAAAAAATAATGAATGACAAGCATCAAAATAATGATAAAATAATGTTCACTGCATAATGTATACTCATCATACAGTGAGTATACAACCAGTGAGTATGCGATCAGTGAGTATGTCTGCAGGGAGCGAACTTTATTAATAACTTATGATGTTAAGAAAATAATGATTATTAAAAACAAAAAAATGACTTCAAAGACTAAAACACTTACTACCGTAGCACTGCTTTCTGTCATAGTACTATCAATTATTCCTATACAAAATGTATTAGGTCAGATTGATGTATCTACGGTCGATACTGTGAGTTCACCACCATCTCTAAGTGATGAATTTCTATTATCCGCGGTACCTACAAAATTATCTGAAAAAGATTTGGTAGGATATAGAGACATAGTTATTCATGATGCGAACATACTTGCCATGATAAATGGACAACCATTCAAATTCTCTTCAGAAGGATTTATTGGTAACATATATCAACCAAACAGTGCTTGGTATCCTGAAATTCATATTACTGTTGAAACGAAATCTGGTTTATACCAAGATATTGCAATAGTGTTAGATCCTCAAACAAAATCTATTAAAAAAACACAAATTGTAGAATTTGATCCAAGTGATCAAAATGGCTTACACAATGCATATTCTACACAACGATTTACCGGCAGTACTGCAGCTCCTGATGGAATTAAAGTAAACTTGAAGGCACCTACTTTTGTATGGGATAATATTACGCGTGCAAAAGGAAATGCTCTCTTGTTGAATGGATTGATGACTGGCTCAACATGGGTTAGTGCATGTACCTCAAGTAGCATTCCTTCAACTTATTGGGCTCAAATTGGTTTCTATTGGAATAGTGCAGGAAAGATCAATTGGACGGATACACAGAAAAGCTGTCTTCCTCAATTTCCAACGTTATCATATGTATCTGGAAAGACCTATGAATTCAGAATTGTTGGGGCTACAACTGGTTGGGCATATTATGCCATTAGAACAGATACCGGAGAAACCTTCACAACAAGAGGTCCTGTTGTAAATTCATCAACAATGCAAACTCCTACCACTAATGATGGGACAAGTGTGTTCTTTGAAAACAAGTATTCTACATCAGATCCTAGTTGGAGTGGACAGTTCTCAACATCTCCTCAAGCTAGCACTGCACAATACAAAACAACCCCATTCGGTACATACAGTAATTGGAGTAGTACAATGCTATTAGAAAAAAATTGTAGCAATACCAATTTTGTCTATCCTTATGACATCACTAAGCAAGTAATGAGCGGCAATCTTGTAAGTGGTGGATCGGCAACTTGGTCTGTAAGTAAAATGCAAACATACTATCCAAATTGTTAAATCACCCCAATCTTTTTTATTTACCTAAATAATCTTCAAGATGACTATGTACTACAAAATAAAAATATCATTACTGTTGGTTGTAATGATAATTTCGCCATCATTGTTAACATACAACGCATATGCCATGTCTCAAAAGAGTATTTATGATATTCATGATTTTATTTTATGTGGAACAATTATTTCAAAAGATACTAAGGGACATGAAGAAGTATCTGGACCAATTTATACAATTAAAGTAGAAAATAATTACAAGGGTAGTTCTAATTCTACATTAATTGCAATTGGTAGTGAAGATTCCAATGGTCAACGTAGTATGTTGCCTATAGATGTGGGTCAAAAAGCAATTTTTTATGTAGATTTTGATGGGAAATACTATATTTTATCACCATATACTGCGGTTGTTCCTAAATGTGCTTCTGATTATGTTCCTACACCGTTAGGGCAATATAGATTTGGAGTAAATATGATCAATATCCAATGTATTGATGATTATGAATTAATTATAAAATCCTCAAATGGTTTACCCGCATGTGTCACCCCAGGAACAGCACAAAAATTGATTGAACGTGGCTGGGCAAAACCCATTTGACAATCTGAATGGTCATTTTTTTACTTTATAATTTATAATTTTTTTTCCTATGTTAATTCGAAATTATATTTTGGAACTCCGTCAAATTTTTTTATATCCTACTTGTTTTTCATTTTCATTAGCATATTCCTAGACTGAAATAGTGCAAAATCTAACCACCTAACTATATTCCCCGCGCCTTTGAAGAGTGTAGATAGTTGGGACATGAGATTTTGCACTATTTCGCTCTAAAACTAGGCACAGGTGGTCTAACTTCTAGTGAGAGGTTGGCGAAAAATTCCATGTCATATTGCAGATCTTTCTGATGTTGAATCTTATGAAATTTCTCTAATAGAAAATCTTCAAAGAAAAACAATGAATCCTATAGAGGAAGCAAAAGCATTCAAATTGTATATTGAACATTATGGCTGGGGTGGAGTTACGGATCTAGCCACCAAATTAGGCAAGAGTCAGGAGTACATAAGTAGGCGTCTTAAACTTTTAGAATTG
>Ga0315297_10000440_pt1 | contig 24295 bp, 15 predicted proteins | sample YL17G15_0_MG_FD_203628 | JGI IMG/M metagenome (GOLD analysis project Ga0315297, IMG submission 203628) | Sediment microbial communities from Yellowstone Lake, YNP, Wyoming, USA - YL17G15_0 | ecosystem: Environmental > Aquatic > Freshwater > Lake > Sediment | place: USA: Wyoming | collected... | reverse complement strand
ATGTGGAGGGACAAATACGGTCTTAGCGATGACCCGGTCCGCCGAATTCAAAGCCGGGATAGCCGGCGGCACCGTCACCGATTTCCGTTTCTATGATTCGAAATGGGGCGAGGCCCTGATGAGGACCGAAAAGGAAAACCTGAAAGGATATGAAGAGAACTCGCTGCTCAAGTATGCGAAGGACCTCCACGGAAAGCTGCTGCTGGTACACGGTTCGCACGACGACAATGTGCACATCCAGAACCTCTGGCGCTTTGTGAACGAGCTTATCAGCGCCAACAAGTTGTTCGAGCTTATGGTCTATCCTCTGCGAGGCCATGGAGTAGGGGATCCCGTGGGGAACAGGCACCTGCGCAATGTCGAGCTTGATTTCTGGAAGCAGAATCTATGAAACCGCACTATTGTTCTTCGACAGCCTGCCTGCCCAGACTGTGCAATGAGTCGGGCAGGTTGAACTGTCGGACTACTGCTGGTGCGTGAGTTGCCTTTCCGGGCAAACTACGCTACTTTGCCGACGAAGACTCCTGCACTGCACCGTCAGTACTGCACTTCTTCACAATTTTGCGTTGAAGGAGGCACCACATGCGAACCCCACTAATCTTCAGCGCTATTTCTGTTCCGGAAAGTCGGTTCAAAAGCGCCGCCACAGAGTCACGAAGACACCAAGTCTTGTTTCAAAAATTGTTGTCCCGTTCTCTTGTTTCGGGACTCTGTGTCTCGGTGGCAGGCAGATGCCTCTGCATTGCGCTCCTTTGTACTGTACCGGCTCAAGGAACCTCCCAGAATCTTGACCGAAGCGCTGTCTGGGCAGACCAATTCTATCCGGGAAGTTCTGGCGAACTTCGATCCACGCTGCAGTCTCTTTTCAGTCAGGCGCGTCCCTCCGGGAACCGCGGCTCTATTGTCGCGCTTGTAGCTCCTCACGCGGGGTACGTTTATTCTGGCGGAGTGGCCGCGTCCGCCTACAACCAACTCGACGCTCGCCGGAAGTACGACAATGTGTTCATCCTCGGACCGAGTCATCGAGTGGGATTCGAAGGAGCAGCGGTCTATGTCGATGGAAATTTCGCAACTCCACTCGGGACAGTTCACGTAAACACGGCTCTCGGAAAGCAGCTGCTCGCGGCAAGTAAAACATTCTCGTCGAGACGCGACGCACACGCCGAAGAACACAGCCTCGAAGTCCAACTCCCGTTCCTGCAATATCGTCTGGGGAAAGACCTGCGTATCGTTCCGATTGTCCTGGGTTCGAGTACGCCCGCCACCTGTAAAACGATCGCCGAGGTGCTCCGCCCTTATTTCAATGTGAGCAATCTGTTTGTCATCAGTACGGATTTCTCTCATTATCCTCCCTACGAAGACGCGAAGCGGGCGGACAAGCACACTGCTGATGCGATCATCACCCGCTCGCCGGATAAGCTTCTCGCCGCCATGAGAGAAAACGCCGAGAGCCGGATTCCTCAGCTGGAAACGAGCCTGTGTGGCTGGCCGTGCGTCCTGACTCTCATGTATCTTACTGAACAAGATCCGGATGCCCGGATTGACATTATCGACTACAAAAATTCCGGCGATGCCTCCGTCGGGCAGAAAGATCAGGTCGTCGGATACTACGCATTGACTGTGTCTCTCCGGCAGGATCAAAGGAAGGCCGGCTTTGGGCTCAATGAAACTGAGAAGAAAGAGCTGCTGGTCCTTGCCCGGAAGACAGTTGAGCAGTTCGTGCGGACTCGAGCGCTGGCTCCTCTGGAGGCCGCGGCGTTTTCGAAGTCGCTCCAAACACCGTGCGGAGCCTTTGTCACGCTTCGAAAGAATAACAATCTCCGGGGATGCATCGGCAGGTTCGATGCGACTGAGCCGCTCTACAAAGTTGTGCAAGAAATGGCAGTCGCAGCTTCGACCGAAGATTATCGGTTCTCGCCTGTAACATCCGGTGAGGTTGAAACGCTCGAGCTGGAGATTTCAGTCTTGACCCCGATGCAGCGTATCAAGTCGATCGATGAATTCCAGCTCGGTAAGCACGGCATCTACATCAAGAAAGGTTCGCGTGCCGGCACGTTCCTCCCTCAGGTTGCCTCGGAAACCGGGTGGTCGAGGGAAGAGTTCCTCGGCCACTGTGCGCAGGACAAAGCCGGCATTGGATGGGAAGGGTGGAAGGACGCCGAACTCTACGTCTATGAAGCGTTGGTTTTCAGTGAGAAAGATCTCCGTCTTCGTTGAGAGACGCAGGCGCCCGTCGCCTCGAATGAACGATGAATAGTATATCAGACGAAGCACAGCTTCCGTCCGCAGCCCCGCACGCCTGGAGGATCTCGCTGGTCGCTTTCATGCTCGGCTTGACCTCGATGGCGACCCAGGTTGTGCTCCTCCGCGAGTTCATCTCTGTGTTCTATGGTAACGAACTCGTCATAGGTGTTCTGCTCGCGAATTGGATGGCCCTCACGGGGATCGGCGCTTTCTGGGGCCGGCGTCTGAAAAGGTTCGAACACTCGCTGGGATTCCTCACCTCTGCTGTTCTTCTCATCGCTCTTCTTCCTGGACTGACTGTCACACTCCTCCGTTTCCTCAGAACGATCGTCTTCGCCATTGGAACGATGGTCGACCCCGTCTCGATTGCGTGGAGCTCGTTTCTTCTCCTGATGCCGTATTGCCTCATCGCCGGGAGTATGTTCACGTTTCTCGCGTCGGCTGGCTCGCGCTCAGGCGGTTCAAACGCCATCACATCCGTTTATGCATCCGAAGCAGTGGGGAGTTTTGCCGGCGGCATCATCTTCAGTCTTCTTCTCGCATTTGTCCTCAACGCGGCGCAGGTGCTCACCGCGCTTTTTGCGCTCAATGTTATGGCGGCTCTTGCACTGGCACGTGAAATGCCCCGCGCAAGAATCCTCCTTTGGGGTGGAGCGATCCTCCTGCTTGTACCGGCAACGCTTTTCGATCTCGACGCGGTGACGAGGCAATTTCTCTTCCCCGGTCAACACATTTTGTTCTCCAGGGACTCGCCGTACGGCAACCTGACGGTTACGGAGCAGGCCGGGCAAACGAACTTCTTTGAAAACAATGTCCTTTTCTCCTCAACGCATGACATCGCAGGGAGCGAAGAGCCGGTTCATTACGCCATGGCCCAGCGCCCCTCGTCGAAGCGTGTGCTGATGGTCTCGGGAGCTTCATCAGGTGCACCTCGGGAAGTTCTCAAGTACGGAATCGAAAGGCTTGAATATGTCGAAGTGAATCCGCTGGCGATCGAGGCGGCAAGAAGGTTTACCTCAGCATTGAATGATAGCCGGATCACCGTCATCAACCAGGATGTGCGGACCTTTCTGCGGTCTACAACGGCGGTCTATGCTGCCGTGCTGCTCAATGTGCCCGAACCTTCAACCGTTCAACTCAACCGGGTCTACACCGCTGAATTCTTCCAGAGCGTGAAAGCCCGGATGAGTCCCGATGCGGTCCTCTCGCTTGGGTTGCTGCCGGCCACAGACTATCAGAGCGACGAGGCGCGCCGCATGAATTCCACACTTTTCAACACGCTAAGTCTGTATTTTCGAAACGTGCTGATCGTCCCGGGCCAGAGGATGTATTTCCTAGCGTCCGACTCCGTGCTCGACATCCGGATTGGTTACCTTGTCGGCCAATGCGGAATAGCGACGACGTACGTCAATCAGCATTATCTTGATGATGGCGATCTCCAGCGGAGGAGCGAGCTCATTGAGGGCACTCTTGACCCGGGCGCCCCTGTGAATAGAGATTTCGCGCCGGTTTCGTACTATAGACACATGGTACACTGGCTCAGCTACTTCAGGTCGAATATCTGGATCGTGGGAATAATGGCCGCGGCGCTGATCGCCCTCGTGGCCCGTCAATTGAACGCAGTCACTGCCGGACTCCTCTCAGGGGGTTTTGCTGCCTCGTGCATCGAGGTACTTCTCCTTATCGCATTCCAGACGCTTTTTGGCTACGTCTATCAAATGCTTGGGATCATCATCACGGTCTTCATGGGAGGATTGGCGTTTGGGGCGATAACCCGCAGGTGGCTTATCGCAAGCGTCTCCTTCCGGGGCTACATGGTGATTCAAATCGGGATGACGCTTTATTCCTTGCTCCTCGCTGTTTTCTTGTGGGGTCTGCATAGCGACCTTGCCCCTTCCTTGATGACGTTTGTTGCGTTTCCTCTGCTGACATTTGTGTTCGCGGCGCTCGTGGGCCTGGAGTTCTCTACCGCATCCTGTCTGCGGCCGGGAGATCCGTCAGCGGTAGCTTCGGAACTGTACGCCGTTGATCTGATCGGCTCTGCGCTCGGAGCTTTGCTCGTGTCAACTGTTCTGATCCCGACGATCGGCCTCGTCGGCGTATGTTTTGTGACCGGACTCATGACCTTTCTCACGGCCGTCGTGGCGCTTATCAAAACGAAGACAATCAGAGCAACAGGGTAATGTCATGGAACCAAGATCGATTACAAAGCGGGAGTTCTTACGGAGATGCCTATTGTGCTCCGGGGGAGCGGCCTTGTCAGCGAGTGGATTGACAGCTTTCTCCCCATCGGGCAGGTCAGATTGGCTTCTTGGCTCTGCGACAGATGATCTCTGGAAGTGGAGCAAGGAAGCTCTCTTCTATCGAAAGGCTGACTCGGGGCTCGAGTGTCTGAAATGCCCCAACGGCTGCATCCTTCAGGGCGGGGAAACTGGAATATGCCGCAGCCGGGTCAACCACGACGGCAAGATGTACTCGATCGCGTACGGGAATCCGTGTGCGGTCCATATCGATCCGATCGAGAAGAAACCATTCTTCCATTTTCTCCCGACCACGCGCGCCTTCTCAATTGCCGTTGCAGGATGCACGTTTTCGTGCCTCAACTGCCAGAATTGGGAGATTTCTCAGTTCAGTCCGAAAGAAACGAAGAACTACGACCTTATGCCGGACCAGGTCGTGGCTGAATGCCTCAAGTCCGGCTCTGAATCTATTGCGTACACCTATTCTGAACCGACGACGTTTTATGAATACGCATTGGATATTGCGACGATCGCCCGCAAGAACAAGATCCGGAACGTGTGGAAATCGAACGGATACATCAATGAAGCACCGCTCCGGAAGTTGTGCAAGGTCATCGATGCCGCGAATATCGATCTGAAGAGTTTCGATGAGAACGTCTATCGGAAATTGACGGGCGGACATCTCGACCCTGTCCTGAAGACTTTGCAGATCCTAAAAGAGCAAGGTGTGTGGCTGGAGGTCACGAATCTCCTCGTCCCTACCTGGACGGACGACCTCGATAGCGTCAAGCGCATGTGCGAATGGCTTGCAGCGCACGGACTGCATGAATGTCCGATTCATTTCAGCCGTTTCACTCCTCTCTATAAACTGACACAGCTGCCTCTCACGCCGGTCGCGACGCTCGATAAGGCAAGAGAGATCGCAATGGCGGCCGGGTTGAAGTACGTTTACGTTGGTAACGTTCCAGGGCATAGCGCCGAGAACACTTATTGCCACTCATGCCGAAGAATGATTATCGAGCGGCGGGGGTACCAGATTCTTGCGAAAAACCTGAAAGCGAATGCATGCGGATTCTGTGGGACGCGCATTCCGGGTGTCTGGTCCTGAATCCTGCTCGCAAGAGCTTCCATTGTTCTGAAACATCTATTCCTTTTCCCGAAATATCGCTACCATCGTATCCAGTGTCCTGACTAAAGAGTTCGGTTTTCCCTTCGTGCTCTTGCACGCTCAATTCCAAGAAGGTGCGACGTATGATCCGGTTCAACACTCTCGCTCGCATTTCCCTTCCTCTGATCGTCCTAATGGCCAGCGGTTCTCTGCTCCTCGCCAGGCAGGCGACGGTTACGGAAAGTCGGCAAGTATTCAGAACCTATCCATTCGGTGATCCCGATCCCGTGGCCCGCATGTCCAATATCTATCCCTATTTTCGGTTCGAAGGATATAGCGTCACTCCCGTTGATAAGGAATGGAAGGTGGTCACGTTGGAGAATCCATATATCAGGGTCGTCGTGGCGCCCGAAATTGGCGGCAAGATTCTCGGTGCATTCGAGAAATCGACGGGGAAGGCCTTCATCTATTTCAACAAGGTCGTAAAGTTCCGGGAGATCGCGATGCGAGGGCCATGGACCTCGGGAGGAATTGAATTCAATTTCGGCGATATCGGTCACACGCCGGCGACAGCGACTCCGGTTGATTACCTGATCCGGACGAATGCCGACAGCAGCGTCAGCTGCATCGTTGGTTCGATTGATCTTCCCTCGAGAACGGAATGGCGGGTCGAAATCAGGCTGCCGAGAGACAAGGCGTATTTTCAGACGGAGTCGTTCTGGTACAATCCCACCGATTTCAACACTTCCCTCTACCACTGGATGAACGCAGCCGCCGATGCTTCTCCCGATCTGCATATTATCTACCCGGGGACAGGCTATATCGACCACGGCGGCAGAGCGTTTCCATGGCCGGTTAATGCGGAGGGAAGGGATCTATCACGGTATGCGAACAACGATTTTGGATCAAGCAAATCCTACCACGTTCTTGGAGCATACACGGACACCTATGCCGCGTATTGGTCAAAGGATGATTTTGGGGCTGTCCATTGGTCGCCGTACACCGACAAGCCGGGGAAAAAGATGTGGATTTGGGCGCTCGCGCGGGAAGGAGAGATCTGGAAAAATCTCCTGACGGATCCTGAGCTAGGCAACAATCAGTACGTTGAAATCCAATCTGGGTTACTCTTTAATCAGGCGGGTGGCGGGAGCACGCTGACGCCATTCAAGCATCAGTTTTTCGCCCCTGCCAGCGAAGAGAACTTCGTCGAAGCGTGGTTCCCGTTCCGCGACACGGGGGGAATGGTTGAGGCAAATCTGAGCGGAACCTTGAATGTGCAACGGGTTGGATCCACTGTGAAAATTGGCTTCTGCCCATTGGGGAAGACGGTACAGCCTTTGATTGTGAAGTATCATGGCAGGGAAGTACTGCGGAAAAATCTCAACCTCCAGCCACTTCAGGTCTCTCATGATTCTGTTCGTGTGGAAGGAGAGGGGGAAGTCGAAATGCTGGTTGGCGATCTTCTATCGTATCGGAGTGGAGATGCAGAAGAACGAAAGCTGCACCGCCCGCTGGTCACGAACAAGGAGTTCGATTGGAACAGCGTCCAGGGCCTCTACACAAGCGCGGTGGAATATGCACGGCAGCGAGACTACAGGGGGGCACTCAGGCAATACGAAGCGTGTTTGGCAAAGGATCCGGCGCACACGGGCGCTCTCACCGGGGCGGCTGAGATCTATGTTCGCAGGATGGAGTACGAGAAAGCATTCGGCCTCGCCAGCAAGGCTCTCGCAAATGATGCGTATGACCCGGACGCGAATTTTGTTTACGGCGTTGTGAGCCGGAACCTGGGACGGTTGTATGATGCGCTCGACGGCTTTGGGGCAGCTGCCCGCTCCATGAAATATCGCTCTGCGGCGAATGCAGAGATGGCGGAAATCGCGTTCATACAGAAGAACTGGCCGGCAGCGGAGGCATACGCCTTTCGGTCGCTGGACTACAACCGGTCTGGCATCAGGGCCAGCCGGCTCCTTGCCGTGCTGTATCGGATTCGAAGCAACAGCGCTGATGCCAGGAATGCTGCGGACCATCTCGCTGCGCTCGATCCGTTGAGTCACCACGCCGCCTTCGAGCACTACTTGCTCGAGAAATCGCCCGCACGACTCGCGGTGTTCAAATCGTTGATCCGGGGAGAGCTGCCAAGCGAAAGCTATCTTGAACTCGCGAGCTACTATTTGAGCCTTCGGATGTTTTCCGACGCGCTTGCTGTCCTGGAACAGGCGCCTTCCCACCCGATCGTATCCTACTGGATGGCATATCTCAGCGACGTGACCGGCGATCAGGCAAACGTCAGTCACAATCTCGCGGATGCCGTCGCCGCATCGACGGCGCTGGTGTTTCCGTTCCGGCAAGAGAGTGCTGAAATACTGACGTGGGCAAAGAAGATCAAGCCGCACTGGAAAACAGACTACTATCGTGCGCTTGCCTACTGGAGCAAAGACAGAATCGATGTAGCGAAGGAAGAATTGCTCGCCTGTCGCAATGAACCGGCGGAATGGTCGTTCTATTTGACGCGAGGCAATTTCTTCCGGCGTGAGCAGATTGGCGATCCACGAACCGACTACACACGGGCACTCGAACTGGGCAAGAATGCGTGGAGGCCCTACCATACCCTTGTCGACTATGATATCAGCCAGGCCTCGTTCTCCTCGGCACTCGAAGTGGCACAGGCAGGCGTGAAATCATTTCCTGCAAGTTATATCGCGCTCTTCGATCTTTCCCGTTCCTATCTCTACAATGGCCAGGCGCAATCAAGCGTGAAGATCCTTGATACGTTGACGGTGCTTCCGTTCGAAGGAGCCAGGTACACCCGCGATCTCTATCGGCAGGCATGCATCGTGTCCGCTGCCGAAATGATGCATTCGGCGCGGTTCGCAGACGCGCTCACGTTCCTCGGGAAGGCAAGAGAGTGGCCCGAACGGCTTGGTGTTGGGAAGCCGTATGAGGTCGACACAAGATTTGAGGACTTCCTCGAGGCGCAGTGCCGCGAGAAACTTGGAGATCAATCGCATGCGAAGACCCTGCGCGATGCGATCATCAGCTACACGCGCAAGCATCTCGACGATTGGAGCGTGCATCGGTTGTTCGGTGCTCTGGCTACGCGGGATCAACGTGAAGAGAAAGCGGCGACGTCGTTGCCCGCCGAATGGACAAGAAAAGAAGCGTCCGACGCAACTCGGTGGTTGCGTTCCGTCTACCAGCGGAATGCTGATCAGGCCCAGGAGATCGAGAGAAAGATCCGAGGCACTCCGTCCGGGTCTCTCCTCGGAAGGAGCACCATTGACCAGGAGTTTGCACTACTCGTCCAGGTACATTCTGTCTTGAACAGGCCCGGCTCGTCGGCGGATCTGAAGTGGTGAACATGCCGGCTTTCGCCGGTGGGTCGAAGTGGCTGGCGTGGAGAGGATGCTTTCATGAATTCTTCGTCGGCGTATAGAAGACCGTAAGGTTTTTTTCCTTCGACACAAAAATAAAAAGGGGCTGTCCGTATGGGACAGCCCCTTTGAGTTGAAAATCGCGGAACGTTACCAGAGAGAATCATCAAGAGAGTTCTGGCGCCCGGAGCGGACAAGTGGAAGCCAGATCTTGAACGTGGTGCCGAATTCTTCTGAGGTCGCAAACGTGACCTTTCCGCGGAGATACTGTTCGCCCAGTAGTTTCATGCTGTACGTTCCCAGCCCGCGGTTCGGTCCCTTGGTCGAGAACGACCGCTGGAAGACCTGCAGCTGAATATGACGAGGCATGTATCGAGGGTTCTGGACCAGGAATTCAATGCCTGTTTTGCTCGACTGACATGCCAGCCTTATCGTTTCTCCTTCTCCTGACGCCTCGAGTCCGTTTTTCACCATGTTCCCAACCACCCGCCGGAGCAATGTTTGGTCGGTCAGGAATTCTGTGTCAACCGAACCACCGTCGACCTCGATATTCCTGGACCGTCCCACGTCATGGTTTTTGTATGTTTCCCGAAGGTCCTGCATGAAGGACATCGACTTCGTTGGCATGAAGGTGATCGAGAGCTCGTTGTTCTCCGCTGCGACCAGGTCGCGCTGTGCTTTGATTTCCTCGACGAGTTGTGTCGCCAGTTCAAGGAGGGGAGTTTTCAGCTCTTCGGCCTCGGTCGAATCGGAGTGCTTCAGCAATTCGACGAACCCGCGGAGGCCGCCGGCCGTATTCAGCACGTCGTGGAAGAAGATCCGCTCGAGTGCCCGGCGCCGTTTCTCGTGGCTAACATCGGACACGGCGAAGATCGTGAACTGATAATCGTTTTCTTTGAGCGGGGAGGCGTACACTCTGAGTTCGAGTGGCTCGACAACATCTTTCATGGAAAGGTGCCACTCTTGCGCTGAGACATTCCCGAGCTGGCTTGAGAGGATGGCCCCGATGGCTCCGCAGGCGCGACAGAATTCCGACGTCCCGCAGCCACCCTGGCTGTCATTCGCGTGAATGCAGCGCAACGCTTCGCCGAAACGCTGGCCGAGGCATGCGCCGGAATCCCGTGCCCCGACGAATCTCATGAACTTGTCGTTGGCCAGGATGATTTGTCGTTCCTTGTTGAGAACCAGAACGATATCGAAGACCGAGCTGATGAAGCTATGCAACAACGGGATCTGCGGGAGTTTTCTCGCCTGTCCGAGGATCTCTTCTCTCGATGCCCGCTCAGCCGGCGCGAATTCCGTTGGGAGTTTTTCCGGAACGCGCGAGATCAGCCGAAGAGTCGGTGTTTCTTTTTCCTCGCCGAATTTTGGCAAGCTCATAGGTGTTTATCCTTGCTCTGGGCACCTGGCCGTGCTCCCAGGTGCTCCGCAGCAACGGGTGAAGACGCTGCTGCTCCCTGTTCCACGAACTGGTTTTGGCCGTACTTCGCGGAATCTGTGTAACCAGGAAAACGCCTGGCAGCGATGCCAGGAATGAGAAGAGTGTCGCTAAGAGTAGTTGGTTGAATTGTTTATTGCAAGCGCCGAATTAAAATAACTCTCTTCAAGACACCGTGTGGTGCGGTGAGTCACCTATCCGCTGACGGCTTGGGTGTTTGTTATCAAAAACTTGTGGCATTCTGAGGAGAAAATACTTAATATCGCATTGATCACTCCCTAGGGATTTTTGACTATGTCTTCTGGCTATCGCGCACTCGCAATAGACGATTCTCCGCACGTCCGGATCCTTATGACGAAGCTGTTGAAGCGGTTTGGTTTCGAGACTGTTGAGACTGCTGAAAACGGAAGAGTCGGCCTGGAGAAATTCGATTCATTCAAACCTGATGCCGTCTTCCTCGACGGGATCATGCCCGAAATGGACGGGCTGACCGTGCTGCGGGCCATGAAGGGTCGCAGTCCGAAGTCGATTGTGGTCATTACTTCCTCGCTCTCCGAAAGAGACAAGGTATTGCAGTTCAAAGAGAGCGGGGCGGACTACTATCTCATGAAGCCCTTCGAAGAAGCGAAGCTTCAGGAAACGGTACAAAAGGTCCTCAACCTCCTCGCAAGTCGTCAAAAGGAAGGATGATGGTCTGCGGACGATGTAACGCAGAGAATCCTGACGATGGAAGGTTCTGCCGTTCGTGCGGCGCCTCCCTCGGGACGGCATGTTCGAAGTGCGGTGTTTCGTGCCGCCCTGACGATCGTTACTGCGGATCGTGCGGTGCACCGCTGGCCCTCTCGCTCGCAGATGTGGAACTAACCCTCGTGAATTCCTCCTCACCCTCTGCTCCTTCAAAGCAGTACACGCCTCAGGAAATTGAGATCCTGCTTGCGCTCCGGAGGACTCTGAAAAAGGAAGAGACGACTGTGAAGTCGCTTCGACAGGATGACGTCGACAAACTGTTTGGGTAATTGATGGCACTGACTCGCGAGCAGCAGCAGTTGTTAGATGTTCTTTCGACCGACCAGATGGTCCAGCCGGACAAGCTGAACTCGAGACGCGCCATGATCGAGGATGTCGCGCGTCAGAAAGGAATTGCGCGAAGTCTTGTCGAGATTCTGGGGATGTCGGAAGAGGATGTCGTGAACGCTATCGTGAAATCTACCGGCGTGGCCCGGATGAAGATAGCGACGGAGATGGATGCTGCTCCATCGAACGTGCTCACCGAGGATGAGATCCTTCGCTTCCGCGCCCTGCCCGTCTTCCAGATCGGCCTCGAGTTGACGATTGCGTTTATCGATCCTCCCTCCCAGGCCCTTCGTGCGGAACTGCAGAAGATTGTCGGAGCCCGCGTGCTCCCTGTGATCACAACGATATCCGACTTCGAAGTGGCGCTTCAGAAATATGGTGGGGCGCTCGACAAACTCGAACGCATCGGTTCATCGCTTGACCTTTCCAAATACGATGTGCGGAATCGGGATGGCGACGTGGCGGTACGCGAGATCGAGTCCGATAGCGAAGCTACGATGGCAAAGATTGTGGATGAGCTGCTGCTCCGGGCTGCGAAGTCAGGGTCCAGCGATATTCACATCGAACCGGGCGAACATGAGATGATGGTGCGCTTCCGTGTAGATGGTGTCCTGCAGCGTATCGTTTCTCTGCCGATGTCAGCGCACCAGGGAATCATCGCTGTCCTCAAAGCCCGCGCAGCAATGGATATGTTCGACCGGGCCTTGCCTCAGGACGGACGAATCTCTCTCAAGTTTGCCGACCGCGATTTCGACGTTCGCATCAGCACACTCCCGCTTCTCCACGGGGAGAAGATGGTCCTCCGGCTGCTGAGCAAGAATGCGATGATGTACAGCCTCGACAACCTCGGTTTTTCCCAGGAGAACGTTGACACGTTCCGTTCGCTGCTTGGTCAACCCAATGGTATTGTCCTTGTCACCGGACCCACCGGAAGCGGCAAAACGACTACCCTGTATGCCGGACTCAACGAGATCAAAAGCATCGGTCGTAATATCACGACGGTTGAGAACCCGGTCGAGTACAAGCTCGATCTCATCAATCAGGTGCAGGTGGTGGCTGAGCGCGGGCTTACATTTGCGACGGTGTTGCGTTCGATCCTCCGCCAGGATCCGAATGTGGTTCTGATCGGCGAAATCCGCGATGGAGAAACGGGAACGATTGCCACCGAGGCTGCCCTGACCGGACACCTGGTGCTGAGCACGCTGCATACGAACGATGCGATCGGGGCGATCCCGAGAATGATCAATCTCGGCGTCGAGTCCTTCTATGTAAGTTCCTCTGTCGTCGGCGTCCTTGCGCAGCGACTGGTGCGCCGGCTCTGCACGCGCTGCAACGAGGAGTATGAACCTGATCCGGCATTGTTGGCATCGGCGGGACTGGCACACCTGCCCCCCGGAATAACTCTGTTCAGACCGCGCGGCTGTAGCGCATGCAACGGCTTTGGCTACAAAGGGAGAATTGCTATCCACGAGGTTCTGGTTGTCACCGATGAAATGAGGGATCTGATCTCAACGGAGATGTCAACCAGCAAATTGAAGACTCTGGCTGCTGCCGAGGGCTTCCGCGACATGTACTTTGACGGAATCCAGAAAGCTCTGGCCGGCATCACGTCGATCGAGGAAATTCTTCGCGTCGCGAGTCGGGGATAGTCGATCTCCGGAACTTCAGACCGGCAAGCGGTGGCTTGCCGCGCCGCCAATCCAGCCTCTACCGCTCAGTCTCCTCCCGGGAAAGCAACCTTTCCAACTCCTGCAGGTTCACCGAGTTCGGATAGAAATCTCCCCACCATCGCGCGCAGCGATTGGCGTCGAGCGGCACTCCTACCGCGGGAACGCCATGCTTGTGGCATACGCGCATCCCCTTCGCAAGTTCCGGCACGCACGCGATTCCGAGTACTCCGACGGTCTCGCCGGTTTTCTTTAGCCGGCGAAAAAGCGACTTCAGATTGGCATTCATCCAGATAAATGGTCTCACGTGGTAGCGTCGCAGGACTTTGCTCGCGAGATTGACATTGCACGCATCCGTGCATCCTTTGCAGACGTAGTCGATGTCCCGCTCTGCCGCCCGGCACTCGGCCGCGAGATCTCGAAGACAATGGGGGAGCAGCGCGAGTTTCACGTGGGCGGCGCGGAACTCTTCCGCGTAGAGTCTGTTACCGATCTCAATCTCCAGCATGAAGAGATGGTGTTGTTCTTCGGTTGTCCCAAGTGTCCTGTCGAGCCTGTCAAAGCCCCTCAACCGCTTTAGGTGTTCTGGGGTTGCGGACGTATGGGCCCCTAGCGCTAATCTCAACTTCTGAAGGAGGCGGGTGTCAGCGGTGGGATTCGCAGACCTCAGCAGTCTGCGGAGGTTGCGTTTGCTCGCTCCAAGCCACCGGACCGTGTCGAGCATCGTCGATGAGTCGGTTTCTTCAACGAGTAATGAATCTGCAATTTGGCCAATCAACCGGTAATAGGCGTCTGATGTAGGCTCGTCCGGCCGCAACGAATACGTTTTTCCAGCATGCCCTTTGAGTGGAGGCCCCACGGGGAGTCCCATCCTACGCAAGGTTTGTCATCTTTGAGCTCACATCCCAGAGTCGCTTCGCAAGCTCAACGTCGTAAGATATTTGCGAAGAACGAATTTCTTTCTTATCGAGAAAGTACTTTCCCGTTATTCCCGCCGCTTCGTCTGCTGAAGCAAGCCAGATGACTGTCTCCGCCCCCTTTTCTGGAGACCGGAGGAGGAAATCGAAGTAACGGAAAAACGCTCCTCCTACTCCCGGTAGCTCCCTGCCAAAGTTGGTGCGGACGCTGCCCGGGTGGAGCGCGTTGACGGTGATCGGTGTGTCGGCTAAGCGTCTTGAAAGTTCATACGTGAAAAGAAGGTTCGCAAGCTTGGATTGGGCATAGGACTTCATTGCACTATGCTCTTCGCCGGAACTTTGATCATCCAGATTCCTGGTGCCTAACCGATGTGCTTGTGAGCTCACATTGACAATACGGGAATTTCCCCCTGCTTTTAGCTGGTCAAGCAGGAGGTTCGAGAGCAAAAAGTATCCAAGATGATTCAGTGCGAATGTCAGCTCGATCCCGTCCACAGTTGTCACATGGCTGCCGAAGATTCCCCCTGCGTTGTTGATCAGAACGTCGATGCGGGCGTGATTTCTCTGTATGGTTTTCACAAGAGTGCGGATGGAACTCTGTGAGGAGAGGTCGGCGATGTACAATTCCGGCGGCGCACTTGGGGACATGCCCAGGATCTCTTGTTGAAGGCTTTCGCCCTTTTCTCTCGACCGGGCTACGAGCAGGAGCTTATAGCCTTTTTGGGCTAGCGAGACGGCCGTCGCTTTGCCGATGCCCGACGTTGCACCTGTAATCAGACAAATCTTGGGATTTTCGGTTTTCATCATCATCATCGTTTGTTGACTAACTCGGTTTTCTTGCCTAATATAGCGCCACGACACGCTTCTCGCAAGGATGTTCTTGCGTTATCTCCAGGACGGCGAGAGCACTTCTCAAAGTCGATACGGCACCGGATGCACTTCCTCACGGCACCGGGAATCGCTCTCCTGCCGCCGTCACGCAACCTGTCACCGTGAAGCAGCATCGAAGCCTGGCATCGCATTCCATTTCCCCCGTTTGCCCCAGCCAGAGAAAGGATACACTCCCATGAGACTTCTCCTGACGCTTCTCCTCATCGTCGTTGGTGTTGCCCGGTCGCAGGAAGCACCGGCGAAAGACTTCACGCAAGAAACCAAGGCACAACAAGAAGCGCGCATGCAGTGGTGGAGCGAGGCGCGGTTCGGCATGTTCATCCATTGGGGACTCTACTCCATCCCGGCGGGTGAATGGAAGGGCACCACGGATCACGCAGAGTGGATCCGGGCGACGGCCCGCATTCCGTTGCAGGAGTATGACAAGTTTGTCGGGCAATTCGATCCGGCAAAATTCAACGCAGCGGAGTGGGTTCGAATGGCTAAGAACGCCGGCATGAAGTACATCGTCATCACCTCGAAGCATCACGATGGATTCTGTCTGTTCGATTCGAAGTACACGGACTTTGATGTGATGTCCACCCCCTTCAAGCGAGACATCATGAAGGAGCTTGCAGATGCGTGCCACAAAGAGGGGATCAAGATCTGCTGGTATCACTCCATCATGGATTGGCACCACCCCGACTATCTGCCGCGTCGTGAATGGGAAACTGAACGTCCGGCGACCGGCGCTGACTTCGACCGGTATGTGCAGCATTTGAAGAATCAACTGAAAGAGCTCCTGACCAACTACGGCGAGATCAGCGTCCTCTGGTTTGACGGGGAGTGGGAGCCAACGTGGAACACGAAGTATGGCACCGACCTTTACAACTATGTCCGCAGTCTCCGGCCCAATATTATCATCAACAACAGGGTTGGCGCCGGAAGATCTGGAATGCAGGGATTTACGAAGGGAGGAGAGTTCGCCGGAGATTTTGGCACACCGGAGCAGGAAATCCCGGCGACGGGACTGCCGGGCGTTTCGTGGGAAACCTGCATGACGATGAATGATCACTGGGGATACAACAAGCATGATGACCGCTGGAAGTCAACCGAGGACCTGATCCGGAAACTCGCTGACATAGCTTCCAAAGGAGGAAACTTCCTCCTCAATGTCGGTCCAACCTCTGAAGGGTTATTGCCGCAGCCCAGCGTCGAACGCATGAAGCAGATCGGAGAGTGGATGAAGGTCAACGGAGAAGCGATCTACGGCACGAAGGCCAGCCCGTTCAACGCTCTCGATTGGGGCCGTTGCACGCAGAAGCCGATCAATCGTGGTGTCAGGCTCTATTTGCATGTGTTCGACTGGCCGGCGAACGGGAAATTGATCGTTCCCGGCATTCTTAATGAACCGAACCGTGCATTCCTGCTTGCTGACAAAGAGCAGCTTCATCTCCTCGTGCGGCGCCAGGAGCATGCTCTCGTCATCGACGTTCCCCCGAAAGCTCCCGATCCGATCAACAGCGTTGTCGTACTCGATGTCCTCGGGACTCTGGATGTGACCAGCCCGCCGGCCATCAATGCAGCTTCCGACATCTTCATCGATGCCCTGGATGTTACCGTGTCGTCCGATCGAAAGAACGTGGAATTGCGGTACACACTTGACGGAACGACGCCGACGATCGGATCCGAGCTTGTCAAGGGTCCACTCAAAATCACAAACACAACAACAGTCACAGCCCGCTGTTTCCGCAACGGGAATGCCGTGAGTGGTCCGGTGTCGGCAAAGTTCACAAAAGTTTCCCCGAGAGTTTCTGTCGATCTTGACACTTCGCTGCCAGGGGTTCACTTCTCGTACTACGAAGGCGATTGGGACAATCTGCCCGATTTCGCGAAGCTGAAGCCCGTTAAAGAGGGCGTTGCCCCGGAGTTCGATCTCTCACCAAGAAATGTCCCCGAATATTTTGGACTCGAGTTTCGCGGCTATGTCAAGGTCCCGAAAACTGGCGTGTACAGGTTCTTCACCTACTCGGACGACGGCAGCCGGTTGTACATCGGAGACGTGATGGTTGTCGATAATGACGGACGTCATAGCGCGAAAGAGGTGGAGGGGATTGTTCCGCTCGCATCGGGCTTCCATCCCATCAGGGTACAGTATTTTCAGAAAGGCGGCGGCAGGGATCTGACGGTAATGATTCAGGGACCGACAGGAGAGAAACAATCGATCCCCGCTTTGATGCTCTTCATGAAGTAGAATACGAATCACGAAATTAGTCTATTCCCATGAGTGTGCTCTTTCGAACGCACCGCTTCTTCGTTTCTTTCGTCTTGGTGGCTGTTTTCGTCCCCTCTGTCGTTGCTGGGGGAAGGGCCCCATCCAACTCCGACAAGCATGATCTCCGGTTCAAATCACTTGCCCGGACTTGGGATGAAGGAATACCGCTCGGGAATGGAATGATCGGAGCATTGATCTGGCGGCGGGATAGTGTCCTGCGAATGTCTCTTGACCGGGCAGATCTCTGGGACCTCCGGAAAATCAAGGAGTTTGAGCGGCCCGACTTTCGATTCGCGTGGGTGGTTGAGCAGGCAACCAAAGGGGACTACAAACGGGCCCAGGAGATGGGCGATGTTCCGTATAACCGTGATGCCGCTCCGACAAAGCTCCCCGGGGCGGCGCTGGAGCTCGCCATTCCGGGAATTGACGATGTCGAATTCGTGCGGCTTCATCTCGATAACGCACTTTGCACCATCAGATGGAAATCAGGGGTGGAGCTGAAGACCTTTGTTCATGCAACCGAACCACGAGGCTGGTTCCGGGTTACAGGTCTCAGAGAGGAAATCAAACCCCGGCTAATTCCACCTCCATATTCTCTTCCAGATACTTCGACGCAAACTGCCAACAGCGGGCCAGGCGGCAACGATCTGCGAAGGCTGGGGTATCCGCCCCCAAACCTCACAGAGAGAAAGAACACTCTTATGTACCGCCAGGAGTGTGAAGGGGGATTCTCGTACTTGGTCGACCTAAGCTGGTCCATGGATGAAGATAACATCTTGACCGGCGTTTGGCAGATTCATCCCAGCAAGTCCTTCGCTTTGAAGGAGACTCCGAAGAAGACTGGTGTCGTTCAATTCACGGGAAGAACTTCGTTCGATAAGGACTTCAAGACTCACGCAGAATGGTGGCATCGGTACTGGCAGCAATGCTCGATACATCTGCCTGATTCAGTATTGGAAACTCAGTGGTACCGTGAGATGTACAAGTTTGGCAGCGCCTCACGTCGGGGCGCACCTCCAATCACGCTCCAGGCCGTCTGGACTGCCGACAACGGACGACTTCCTCCCTGGAAAGGGGATTTTCACCACGATCTTAACACGCAGTTGAGTTACTGGCCCGCTTACTCCTCTAATCATCTTGCGGAAGAATCAGCGTTTCTCGACTGGCTCTGGTGGTGCAAGCCCGTCGCCGAGCGTTACACGAGCAGGTATTTTGGCACTTCTGGACTCGACTTTGCCGGCGTATCAACCCTCACCGGTGAGCCGATGGGGGGGTGGATTCAATATTCTCTCTCTCCGACCGTTTCGGCGTGGCTTTCGCATCACTTCTACCTCCACTGGCGGTATACCCTCGACAAAGCTTTCTTGCGTGATCGCGCTTATCCGTGGATTCGCGCTGTCGCGGTTCATCTTGATGATCTGTCTGTGCGAGATGAGAAAGGGCGGCGAAAGCTCCCGCTCAGCGCGTCACCCGAAATCAATGACAATCGGGTGGAAGCGTGGTTCCGCGAAACCACCAACTACGATCTTGCCCTTGTGCGCTGGTTGTTTGGTGCGGCATCGGAACTGGCTACTGAGCTGGGAAAGAACGAAGAGGCCGCCCGTTGGAAGGTGATTCAGTCCGAGTGGCCGGGGCTCGCTACTGCCCCCGGCGAGGGAAAGCTGCTCGTGGCACCGGGAATTGAGCTCAAAGAATCACACCGGCACTTCTCTCATCTGATGGCGATTCACCCGCTCGGTCTTCTCGACTGGGACCGCGGCGATCCGGACAAACACATCATCTCGGCTTCCCTCTCGGATCTCGAGCGGCTCGGTACTGACTGGTGGTGTGGATATTCCTATGCCTGGCTTGGCAGCATGTGGGCCCGCACACGGAACGGAGAGAAAGCGGCCGAAGCGCTCAGGACCTTCGCGACGTGCTTTTGTCTGCCGAATAGTTTCCACGTGAATGGCGATCAATCCGGAACCGGAAAGTCGAAGTTCACCTACCGGCCATTCACGCTTGAGGGCAACTTCGCATGTGCTGCAGGCATTCAGGAGATGTTGCTGCAGAGTCACAATGGTGTTCTGAGAATATTCCCTGCAATCCCTGAGTCGTGGCAGGATGTTTCGTTCAACACGATGCGTGCCGAGGGAGCGCTCCTGGTTTCGGCTGTTCGGGCAGGCGGCAAGACACGTTCTGTGAAGATCGCTTCTGAGAAGGGCGGGATCGTGAAGATGATCAATCCATTTGCGGGAGACAATTTCAAAACAAAGGTGCGCGGCGGCGCAAAAGTACAGACAGAAGGAAGATTCCTTCGGTTCAAATTGATGCCCGCCGATGCAATTGAGTTTGTGCTCGAATAACTAGAAACTATCTCAAAAACAAGTATATCGTCATTGCGAGGCGTTGTTCGCCGAAGTCCCGCTCTTTGGATCCGCCTTTAGGCGGGATCCTGGAAGGCGGACAATCTCGATTTTGGCGCGCCCTGGGGTGAGATTGCTTCACTTCGCCCCTTCGGGGCTCCGCTCGCAATGACTCTGGAGGGTCTTTGAGACAGGTTCTAACTAACCTATTGGCCAAGTAACCACTCACCAATCAGCCATTGAACCAGATTCACCACTTACATCTGTCCCTCATCGGAAGGTGATTCAATGTCAAAACGCTATTGCCTGACGCTCGATCTGAAAGACGACGCGGAACTGATCCGACAGTATAAATATTGGCACGAAGACAAGAACGTATGGCCGGAGATCACACATGGAATCCGCGAGGTGGGACTTGAAGATATGCAGATCTATCTCCGCGGGACCAGGATGTTCATGATCGTCGAGGCCGGCGACAACATCGATTTCGATGCCGCGATGAAAAAGATGGCCACTCTCCCACGCCAGAAGGAGTGGGAGGCCTTCGTGGCCAGATTTCAACAGCCGCTGCCCGATGCGAAGCCGGGTGAAAAATGGCTGCCGATGGAGAGAGTTTTCAAACTGCCCTAGCCCTTCGTCCGTTGACATCGTTCAAGGAGGTACTATGAAAGAACATCGTTTCACCCGAAGAGACCTGCTCAAGAAGGGAACCGCCCTTGTGCTCGGCGCACCGTTGCTCACTGCGCGGCTCGGGAGTTCTGCCGGGCGGACTGCGTTAGAGATTCCTCAGGATGCCGATTCGTGGAAACCGGATCGCCCCATCACCGCCGTGGTTCTTGGCGCTGGAAACCGGGGAAACGTTTATTCGGGTTACAGTCTCAAGTTTCCTGACGAGATCAAGATTGTCGGAGTCGCAGAGCCGATTGAGTTCAGGAGAAAACGGTTCGCGCAGAAGTACCAGATACCGGAGAAGTATCAATGGGTGACGTGGGAGCACGCCCTGCAAGTGCCGAAGTTCGCGGATGCGCTGATCATCACCACGCCCGACCACCTGCATTATGGTCCGGCGATGGGCGGCCTGAGGATGGGATATGACATGGTGCTCGAGAAACCGATCTCGCAGTCGTGGAAAGAGTGCAATGACATCATGAACCTGACTGTCAAGACCGGCAGGGTTGTGGCAATCTGCCACGTCTTGCGCTACACTCCGTACTTCAGAAAGCTCCGGGAGATCATGAATTCGGGAGAGATCGGTGAAATTGTCAGCATCCAGCATCTCGAGCCGGTCGAGCACGTTCACATGTCGCATTCCTTCGTCCGGGGCAACTGGAGAAATACGAAGGAATCAAATCCTATGCTCCTTGCCAAGTCGTGCCACGATCTCGATATTCTGCGATGGATGATCGGTAAGCCATGCACGAAGGTCTCCTCGTTCGGTTCGCTTAACTTCTTCAACAAATCTCACGCGCCGGATGGAAGCACGATGCGTTGCACGGATGGCTGCAAGGTCGAAGCTGCCTGCCCGTTCTCCGCGCTCAAAATTTACTACCGCAATCGCACCTGGCTCACGCATATGGATCTTCCCGCAGAAGGAGACCAGGGTCCGGCAATCATGAAACACCTCAAAGAAGGTCCGTACGGGCGTTGCGTCTTTCATTGTGACAACGACGTGGTGGATCACCAGATCACCAATTTCGAGTTCCAGGGAAAAATCACGGCGGCATTTTCGATGGAGGCATTGACATCGTATGCCGGCCGGCGCACGCGGGTCATGGGCACGAAAGGAGACATCGTCGGCGACGAGAATACGCTCACGGTGTTCGACTTCAGTACGCGCAAGGAGACGAGCTGGGATGCCAGGACGGCTCTCAAAGTTCAATCGGGTCACGGGGGCGGCGACTACGGATTGTTGCACGATTTCATCCGTGCCGTCAGCACGAAAAACCCCAAGGTGCTCACCTCCACGATTCAGGAGTCCATGGAGAGCCATCTGATGGCCTTCAAGGCAGAGGAAAGCCGGCATGCGGGAAAGGTCATGGCTGTAAAAATGAGTTAGCGGTATCACCAATCAATACTATGTCAGGAAAAATGCTATGAAATCGAATCAAGCTGTCGGGCTGATGGCGACGGTTTTCCTGCTGAGCGCGGGAAATCTGGTTGCACAAACAGCGCTTTACAAAGATCCTTCCAGGCCGGTGGAGCAACGAGCCAAGGATTTGCTTACCCGCATGACGCTCGAAGAGAAAATCGACATGCTCGGCGGATTCGAAGCGTTCTACATACTTCCGAGTGGGCGTCTTGGCATACCGAAGATAAAAATGGCCGACGGACCTCTTGGGGTCCGCAATTACGGGAGGGCTACGGCATTTCCAGGTGGGATCGCTTTCGCCGCCGCCTGGAACAAAGATCTGACCCGGACATACGGCGAAATGATCGGCAAGGAGGCGCGTTCCAAGGGCGTGCACATGATGCTTTCGCCCGGCGTCAACATCTATCGCGCTCCGATGTGCGGGAGAAACTTCGAATACTACGGCGAAGACCCGTACCTCGCGAGCAGGATGGTCGTTGCCTATATCAACGGCGTCCAGAGTCAGGGAGTCGTTGCGACCGTGAAGCACTATGCCGCGAACAACGAGGAGTACGACCGGCACACGGTGAGTTCCGACCTCGATGAGCGAACGCTGCGCGAGATCTACCTGCCGACGTTCCGGGCCGCAGTCGAAGAGGCCCATGCCGGCGCATTGATGACCTCCTACAACCTGATCAACGGCGTGCACGCCTCGCAGCACCAGCATCTCATTAATGAGGTCCTCAAAGGCGATTGGAAATTCGACGGCCTCGTCATGTCGGACTGGACCTCGACGTATGACGGTGTGGCAGCGGCAAATGGCGGGCTCGACCTCGAGATGCCTTCGGGCCAGCATATGAACCGGGACACTCTCTTGCCTGCGATCAAGTCGGGGAAGCTGAGCGTCGCAACGATCGATGAAAAAGTTCAGCGCATGCTGCGTGTGATGTTCCGGTTCGGGTTCTTTGATCGACCGCAGCTTGATTCCTCGCTTCCTTTGTACAATCCGGACTCGAGGCTCATTGCACTGCAGGCCGCGCGTGAAGGCATCGTGCTTCTGAAAAACCAGGATAATCTTCTTCCGCTCGACCGGTCAAAGGTTTCCTCGCTCGCTGTCATAGGGCCTACTGCGCATCCCGCCGTTACCGGTGCAGGGGGGAGCTCAAAAATTGATCCGTACCGGTCGGTAAGTCCGCTGGAGGGAATCATCGCTGTGGCTGGAGGCGGTGTCAAAGTCTACTACAGCGCCGGAGTCGACAACGATATTGAATCCGCCTTTCGCACGTCGCCATTCTACAACCTCTCAGACAAGAATGAAATCATCCGTGGCCTGAAAGCGGAGTACTTCTCCAATACGGAGCTCTCGGGCGCACCTTCGCTGACACGGATCGACCGCCAGATCCGATTCAACTGGGGAGAATCATCTCCGTCGCCGGGCCTGCCGGCTGATAACTTCTCCGTTCGGTGGACGGGCAAGATTCGTCCGGATTCCGATGGGGACTACGAATTGTTCATCCAGGGTGACGACGGCTTCCGGCTCTTTGTCCGGAATGAGCTGGTGATTGACGACTGGCGCAGTCAGGGAGCCACGCTCAAGAGCGCTAAAGTCACGTTGAAAGGCGGTGAGCAGGTCGATGTGAAACTCGAGTATTTCGAAGAAGAGGGAACTGCCGAAGTCTCTTTCGGATGGCGCAAATTCTCTGATGCGAAAGACTCCGAGGCGATCCGTCTCGCGGCGAAAACGGACGCCGCAGTTGTCTGTGTGGGATTCAACGCAACGACTGAGGGTGAGGGTTTTGACCGCCCGTTTGAACTCTCGAAAGACCAGGAAGATCTTGTCAGATCCGTCGCCAACGTCAACAAGAAGACGATCGTTGTGCTCGTGGCCGGGGGAAACGTTGCGATGTCCGGGTGGATTGGGAATGTGGCGGGCTTGCTCCACGCTTGGTATCCGGGTCAGGAAGGCGGGACGGCGATCGGTGAGATCCTGTTCGGAGACGTCAATCCCTCTGGCAAACTCCCTGTGACGTTTGAAAAGAGATGGGAAGATAACGCGACCTTCAATTCCTATTATGCCAAGGAAAAGAAGCTCGCATACACTGAAGGCGTGTTTATCGGCTATCGTCATTTTGACTCCAAGAAAGTCGAACCGCTCTTTCCTTTTGGATACGGGTTGTCGTACACAACGTTTGAGTACAGAAATCTGAAGGTGTCGTTGGCATCAACGGCGGCAAATCCTAAAGTGAATGTGGAGTTCGAGGTTGTGAATACCGGGACCCGGTGCGGGGCAGAAGTCGCCCAGGTGTATGTGGGGGAATTGTCACCCGGCGTGCCGAGGCCTGTCAAGGAGCTGAAAGGATTTGAAAAAGTATGGCTGAAGCCCGGGGAATCGGCGAGAGTCTCGATCGCTTTGGATAAGCCGTCGTTTGCCTATTATGATGTTGGGAAAAAAGGTTGGACCGTCAAGCCGGGGAAATTTGAGATCAGCGTGGGAAGTTCATCGAGACTTATTCGATTCAGCCAACAGGTTGAGCTTTCGAAGTAGATCGTACGTTGAAGCCGATTGTGCTGGGTTCGACCGTCAGTAAGCTGTCGGCAGTTCGCTGTACTCTGTTCGAGTGTCATCACATGAAAACAATGCGACATACATTACTGTGGATCGCTCTCTCGATCTT
>Ga0315297_10000437_pt1 | contig 24381 bp, 51 predicted proteins | sample YL17G15_0_MG_FD_203628 | JGI IMG/M metagenome (GOLD analysis project Ga0315297, IMG submission 203628) | Sediment microbial communities from Yellowstone Lake, YNP, Wyoming, USA - YL17G15_0 | ecosystem: Environmental > Aquatic > Freshwater > Lake > Sediment | place: USA: Wyoming | collected... | reverse complement strand
TCTACAGAACTTGGGCCACGATCTACAAGATCTCCTGTCGCTATTATAATATCTTTTTCTTTATTGTAATTACATTTTTGTAAAAGCTCTATTAGTTGGTCGAATGTTCCATGTATGTCACCGATTACTAAGAATCTTTTATTTTTTAAATGCGATAAATCTAAAATTTTAGCTAATTTTCTCATTTTGTATAAGTTTCTTTATGGGATCGAATCATATTATATAAAATGGTACTCGTTTTATCACATACATTTTGTATTTCAGAAACCATTTTAGACAACCATTTAAGTCTATGTACATCGGTTGGCTTACCGTCTACTTCGGTGTGTTCTAATAGAGATAATTGGTGTTCAAATATTGACAACTTATCTTTTAATTTTTTCTCATAAGTTCTAAGTTTTTTGATTTCTTTGGTCATTTTCTTCCCCCGTCTTAATTTCTGTCATATCAAAGTCTTCAAGACTTCCAGGTTCTTCATAATTATTCTTGAAAAATTCTATTAATTCTTTATGCTTATTATAATCATTACTTTTAACTGTAGGATGCCCCTTCCTATCTCTCATCCTTTGAAGGAGGATATTGTCCGGGCAAGTAAAAAAATAATACATTATTTTATATTTAAGTTTTTGTGCCGGTAAGACGTATTGTAAACGTTGAACAAAGTTAAAATTCATACGGTCAATTACAATCAAATCTTGGCCAGACAACAATGTTTCTAGGAATTTCTTGTAATGGCCCTTCTTTTGTTCATCTTGTGAGATTCTATAGTAATTATATAATGTGTGTGCGCAATAATATGATTTTCCACTAGCGGGAGCCCCAATTAATATCGCCAATATTTTTTTATGTTTTTTTTTCATTTATATCTTTTTAATATATTTTCCAACACAAGTCGTTAAGGCCCTTTTTATTGGCCACTTTTTTATAATTATTCTATCATACAGAACATCATATGGAATTTTATATTCTTCGGCCCAGGCCGATAAACATTGTGTTTTCCCATTAAATGTAATTAAAAGATTTTTTCGTTGATTTCTAGCTTGCTCTTTTCTTGTGGCCCATCGGCAATTTTTTGCACAATAATCTCCATCGTTATCTATTCTATCAAGAGACATTCCTTTTGGTGGATTACCCATATCTGCGTAAAAATTTTCAAACCCATTTTTCTTATTTGACCATCTCCTGCAAACCTTGATTCCTCTTTCTCCATAGTTTTTATATGCTTTACATTTTGGATTTGTACATCTTTGGATCATAGCTTCCCACACATGATATGTTTTAGAGTTACTCATCCCGTGCTTTGTTATTTTTTTAGAAATCATTTCAGATGAAGAACATCCGCAACTTTTGGTATTTCCGGTTTTCAAACTTAATCCTAAAACAATTTTAGTTTTATCACAATCGCATCTACATAGCCATTTTGCATTACCCCACTTATCTTTACCAACATATTTTATAACTGTTAATTTGTTAAATTTTAATCCTGTTAAATCAACAAATTTCATTCACGATATATCCTTCCTTTTAAATATCTTCTTCAACACGAACTCCGACAGGGAATCGTGGTAATCCATCAGAGGTTAGATTTTGAAATTTGACAGTTATTTGTTTTCCAATAACTATTTCTGGATTAATTAGATATTTTTTAAGATTTCCCAAAGACCCTTCCATTTTGCAGGAAAATTCATTACCCGTTTTCGTCCTACATATAAAAATTGCACAATCTACCATTCTCCCTTTCCCATTTTTTACACCTATGATTTCGAATTCATCGTCGGAGAATAATTTTATTTTTTGTAAATCATAAGACCTACCGTGTTTATACAAACTTTGAGCATTGCGTACCATACTTCCTTCCCACCCCCCGGCCAAATCTTTTTCAAATAAATCCATCAATTCTTCGACATTGTTGACTTTCCGAGTTTCAACTTTTACAACCTTACTTCCGGCAAATTTTATTTTTTGAATTTTTTCTGTTCTTTCTTCAAAAGTCAAAGAATCATCTATTAAATCATAAACATGATACTGGACCACTTCATATCCAGGTTTTGGGTTCTGTGATCTTATGAAGGATGTTATTTCTTCAAAATTATTTTTATAGGCGTGATTATAAAGCTCCCCATCAAGAACAATACTTTCATTTGGAAATGTTGCTTCCATTACTTTGATAATATGGGGAACACTAGTTATTGGTTTGCGGGTGCGAGACCACAAAGTACACTTCCCATTATTTACAACACAGGCACAGCGATGACCGTCGAGCTTACTTTGAGAGTAACAAGGATAAATAATTTTTGATTCGTGATCCTTGAACCGATGGGCAAGCATCACCTCCGCGCCCCCAGTTATAAACTCCTTATCCACCTTTCCTTGTCTTGCTTCCGTTTCTGTTTGACAGTATCCTGATTTTAATTTTTTCTCCCATTGAGCTTGGGCTTCCGACAAAGCTTGTTCTTCTGGGGAAGTTTCATTGACCTTTCCGATGTTTTTCCCTGCATTTATTTCGTCTTTTGTTTCCTGGATTTTGCCATTTATTTTACCATATTTTTTAATAATTATATTATCTTTTACAGATATATTCCATTGTTGGATTGAACCATCATTGTTTTTTGAATAAAGTGTGGGGAAATTTTTAATTATCATTTAATCTCCTTTTTATTTTTTTTATTGGTGTTATTAAAGTCTTTTCTATAGGCCAGTTTAATTGATATAATCTGCGCCATAATCTATTGGGATTAATATTATATTTTATCGCCCATTTTTGGAGTGATTGAGTTTTATTATTAAATGTTATTAAAATACTGTTTCTTCTGTTATTGGCTTGTTCTTTCGGAGTTGCCCACCTCCAATTATTCGGATAATATCCTTTATTATTATTTGCACGATCGAGAGATTTTCCTTTTGGTGGATCTCCCACATCTTTATAGAAATTTTCAAACCCTTTTGGATTTTTATTAGACCACCTATAGCAGACCCTTATTTTGCGTCCTCCGTAATCTTTATATTGTTTTACATTAGGGTTTGTGCATCTTTCTATCATATGTTTCCATATTTTATGTATTTTTGATGTTTTTTTGTTCGTATAATAACCATGTTTTAAACCATTTTTATTGTCTTTATATAGACAACCACAGCTTTTGGTGTGACCATTTTTAAAACTTTTACTATTAATTATTTTTTCTTTTCCACAATCACATAAACACAACCATTTAGATTCACCTAAATATTTGGTTGGTTTCAATTTTCCAAACTTCTGTCCTGTTAAATCAATAAATCCTCCCGTTGGAGGATTGCGAGGATCAGAAGAAATATTAAAACCTATTTCTTTTTTATAACAATTTGTATTATCAATCCACCATTTTTCTCTTATGTGTAATTGTTTTACATCATTAATGGTTTCAACAATCTCGTATTTGAAATTTTCCTCACCGTATTTATCCCAAGAATCTTGTAAACGTTTATTTTTATGCTTATTCCGTTTTAGCAACCTAATATGATCCCTGAGTCTTCTATTAATATTTATACTGCTTCCTATATAGAATTTGCTATTATTTTTACATGTGATTTTATAAATACCACATTGTTCAGCCACTTATTTCCCTTTATAAATTATATTTATCAGATGATTTACTCCTTTGATTTATACACAATTATCCGCGTTTAATTTATTAAAATTTTATTACCATCGCAATAGTCATATACGTTATCCATTTCCCCATTAAATTCTTCTACTGTTTGACATAATCTTATCTCATCGGAAAAGATATTTAATTCCGGATCTTTTTCTAGAATTTCACAAACTGTTTCTGAAATATCTATAGGAAGATCGTCTTCTTCCATAAGTTCTGGTCTAGAATTTAGAATGTGTTTTAATTTTATTTCTCTTTTCCAGTTTGTCATTTTATTCTCCCAATTTTTTAGCTTCTTCTATTGACATAAATATTATCTTTTTATCTTTATCTTCTATAATAATTTCACCAGGATTTTTAAAATGTCCACAACAGCATCCTAGTGTTCTAATTTTTTTATCATTTAATCTTTGGACAATATCGGCTATGCAATAATCCACATCAACAACAGTTCTTTTACTAATTTCTTTTGGTTGACAAAGTTTTACTTTTTTGGATTTGCCCCATTGACACATCTTAACCCCTCTATCATTTGTTGTTTTTCTTTTTCTAGTTTATTAAGATCTATTTCAAAATATTCACCAAGGATTTTTTCAATTGATCCATGAAACACTGGTGTAAATTCATCAAACTTAGAATCAAATGTACACAAATCTCTATCTTTTGTTTTTTGCCATTCCAGAAATTGTCCAATTATTTCCGATTCATTTTTTACACTTTTTAATTTTTCATGCTCTTCGTATACATTTTGTTTTTTCATTGTTTACGTTCTCCTCTATCATTTTTCTATTTTTGAAAGATTGTGATTTTTCTGTGTCTAGGATGGGACAAAGATGGGTTTTTCCGTATTGACCAAGAACAGGCCAAACAGTATTTTGGCGCAATAATATAACATATTCATTTTTCAACAACCAGTTAGCGTCTATACTTCCAACTCTTTCTTGTGGGGAGAAATACCACCCACATTCCCATTGAAATAATAAAAGATGTGAACGAAGACGATTTAATACTTGTTGACGAGTAAGCATTTTAAATTTCATGTATTATCCTTTTTTAAAAAAGTGAAGGGCCGTGCCTTAAAAGGCTCGTCTAGTGGCAGACGCACCAACCCTGTGGCGACCTAGAACTTAACTCATGATAACCAGTGTGGCCATTTATCACACCCCTTATGGCGGTAGCCAAATATCATAAACCAAGTGTGTGCATTTCCCCGCACACCGGACGGCCCATATTTTATAATTTAAATGTTTTCCCTATGCTTGGTGCCTTTTGCACTTCGTCTATAATCCATGCTCGTAATCTTGCCTCTAATTTTTCTATTGCGTCCTTAGAAACTCTTGTTATTGGCATACCGGGACGCATACTAGAAAATTTAGCTAATATAAATTTCTTGCAGGCGGATTGATTTAAAATGCTGTTCATGTATTAACTCCTAATATTTATTACGGATTTTTATCAAGAGATCGAATAGATATATCGTAGATCTTAAAATTGAATAAAAAATCAAAAATGGCCACGCTATTCCCATCATTAAAACAGTTATGCCATTAGTTCCTGTTAAACCAAAAAATAATAAACGTGACACAGACGAAGGTTTATTTGGCAAAAAACCAATAACCAATAAAATAGTAACAGCTATACCAATTAAATATATTTCTCCAACCATAAAGTATTTCCTTTTAAATTCCCAATTTTGATTTTAATTCATCTCTTAAATCATTTTTACTTTTTCATATGCTTCTTTACATTCATTTTTTATACATTCCCACAACCATTTTGGCAATTTTAATTCAACTCCATCTGCTTTCTTTTCTTTCCAAACACTTAAGTAGTTTATATTAGGTGCCATTATTGGAGAATCAACTTTTGCGGGAATAATTTATAATTTTTTTTAGCTTTTTTATGCTTTTTGGACATAGTTTAATTTCTCTCCTTCTGTTTGACATTGGTTTTTATATTATATTCTTTTTTCTTTTCAGAATGAGTTGTTTTTCCTATCGCGTCACCTATTTCTTTTATTAGGTTGTGGCATTCGGGGCCAATGAAGCCCTCTCCATTTATAGAAATATCTCCGGTTTCCGATATGTCAACTATTATTTTTTTATTATTCATGTTTCATCCTTTTCTACTTTTAAATCTTTTTTCTTTAAAAGAATTGTTTGTTTATATTTTTTGGTATAAAATCCTTTAAGGCCATTTATTTTTTTCAATAAAGAATTTTTTGCTAAATTAAAATCTCTATAAACAAACCCTTTAGTTTCTTTTTGTACATATTTTATTCGCCAATTATCGCTAAACACACAGTAGTCTTCTTTAAACAAATAAAATATACTCTTAGGATCATTTCCGGCAAGTAGTGGTTTAGCCAAAGAAACATCTATGCATTTTACCTTTTTGATAGTGGCGGTTTTTAAACAAACAATATAATAGTAATTATATTGCTTTATTTCAAAATTGTCGGCTGTTTTTAACATTAAATATCCCTCGTATATGGTAATGGTTTACCTTTTCCTCTGTAGACATATTTTGTTTTAACATATTTACCACGTTTTGGTGGAACCGAAATATAGGTGTCGTTCGATATCGGTGTATATTTATGAATTATTTCAATAGCGACACAAAATAATAACCATCCAAAAGAAACACTAAAATATTTTCTGGTGTTATTGTGTATATTTTTATCGTTTAAAACAAATTCAAGATATGGTATGTACCAAACTGGTTTTCCAAACGAAAATCCAAAGCCAAATACCATTTTAAAAATATAGAAACCTACCCACCTGAAATTATTTTCTTCGTCATATTTATTAAACAATCTCATCGCATTCCTCAACCACCACATCATCTATATTATCAACACTATCCATGTCCACTTCACCATCTTCTGCTTTTCTTATTGCCTCTTCTTTATTTTCTGCGATGATAATAGAGGTTGCAAATATGCTTCCATCCCATTTCACTTTAAATTTAGGCATTTTTTATTTCCTTTCCCTGAAAGGTAAATTCCGACAATCTTTTAAAAGCACATTTTATTCCATTTACCCATATCTTTACTTCTTTTTTATTTATTGAACTAAATTCTATAACATCTTCTTTGATATTTAATCCAATTTTAGAAATTGAAAAATTTCCTGTTTTATCATAAAATTCTTTACAATTTTCGTTCCACCTCATCTTCAGCGGCCCCCATACTCCAACAAGATTTATGGCTGCTCCATATATGGTCTTATTCTTCATTAACTATTTCCTGTACTTTTTCAACAAAATATTTTGTTTTTTCTGTTGGCGGGCTACTAAAGATTGACATTATTCCTTCGTTATAACATTTTGCTATAATATCACAATATTTTGCTGCTCCAAATTTTTCTATAAAACATATTGATGCTTTGTTAAAGGCATTGTTTATGTGGGAATTGAATAACGCGAATCTAATGTCCAATTTTTCTTTAACCATTATAATATTTTCCTCCACAGCCGAAATTGATTATTTCCCATTCAATACATTTTTCTTTTATTCTGATAAACTATTTTTGGTTTTTGTTATAAGATCATGGAACATGAATGGTCTTGGCGCGAACATAAGCTTCTGCTGCGTCCTTTTCGACATCGAAATACCCAAGGTGTACGCGCCTTCCCGCAAGTCTGATTCGTACCATCCACTTATTTTCCCTCTTATCCCAATGTACCCCTGGAAACTGGCTCGTTGGGATATTGCCAAGCACCTGTCTTTTCCCATGCTCGTAAATTCGATAATATATTATTCAGTCCGTTCCCATCTATATGATCTATTATTACACCGTCTCCAGACGAACAATTCATTAAGAGACGATGAGATCTTATTAATATCTGATGCCCATCCTTCCTAATATTTGTTTGGGAATAGAAAGTGTGGCCAATATGGTTGGCATACCACCGATATGGCGCGATTGTCGGTATTTGTGATTCGTCGATGGTCATATATTTACCTTGGGTCAATTCCACCGTTACGATTCGTGTTATTTTATTAATAGAAAATCTATTCTTCATAATATTTCCCGCCCGGTTGAAATATTTCTATTTCTTTTTCTATGGCTTTTTCTCGATTTTTATAGTAACCAATTGTTTTTCCCGTTTTGGCATGGATTATTTCCCACCCCTGATTTATTTCATTAAAATTTATGAAACTTGCTCGACGCACATGTGTTACTAGACCAAGACTATAAAGGTCGATATCTTCGTTATAAAGTGTTGACATATTACCATTTGAATCAATTTCAATAGTTGGTATATTCATCCTTATCTCACATGATTCCATTTTTTTCTATTTTTTATTTCACTAATTGTGGCTTGTGAAACTCGAAATATTTCACCTATTTCTTTTTGAGTAAAATTCCACTTTTTATTAATCTTCTTATAACATGTATTATCAATCGTTTAATTTGGCCATATGATTTTTTTAAATTCGGTTATAAAAGTATCTGTTGTTTTATTCATTTAACCAATATCCTTTTTTACAACTTAATTTACCAATTGCCACAATTAATAGAAATATTATTGATAAAATTATAGTTAATGGCCATACAACACAAAGGAACAGTATAAACATTCCTGCACAAAATATGTCGGAACCAAAATTAAATTTTCTATTTAAAAGAATTAATATAATAAGTGTAACAACAATGCCCAACAGATATATAAACACTTTATTTTCCTTTCGTCAAATCATTAAGACAACATCTCAGTTCGTGGGAATCTAGATCTTTTGCATCTCTCCCATTTATTTTTACATTAACGATATCGTTTGCACCATTTAATTCTACATATACTCTTCTGTCGCTTATTGTAGAACAGGGCCATTGCGCATTAGGTCTGCGACTCCATTTAAACGTGTCGTTTTGGGACAACCACACCCTCGTTGTGTTTCCTATTTTTTTAATTTTCATAGAATTATTTTCCTCAATAGTTTTTTGGTTTGTTCTGCAATAATTTTTTGTTCAAACTCAGCTTTATGCTCAGTATACGTATTATTTTTTATATTACACATTACAAAAAATGTTTGTGGGCCAATCAAATCTATGCCATTTTCACGAGCCCTTTTTGCCTTGATAGATTGGCTATTCATATCCATTATAACTAGTATAGTTGTTTTATTAGTGACAGATTTTGTGACCGATGCTCCAGCCTTGATAGCTATATCTGTCATTTTGTTACGAGAGAATGGGCCTTTGCCAGTAAAACAGAATACTGTATCTTTATTTAACATATTTAGTCTCTATATCAGAAGAAATTCACACCCCCTCTGAAAATCTTGAATGTTATCAAAACCGGCATAACTTATCGCGCTTCTTAATGCCCCCGCATACCTATTTAAAAGTGATTCTACTGGTTCTCCTATGTCAAGATGAATTAATTTGCCCTCTGCCGAAGTTCCTGGTTTTAAACCACCCTTCCATTTATTCTGGACATATTCACTATTGCCACACCACGTATATTTATTGTTTCTTCTTACACATAATATTCCATTAGGAACCTCTGCGCAATACACTTTGCCACTATAATCTATAAAACTATAGTGTTTTGGGAGGATGGTGGGGTTATGCCAATATTTACCTACATAAACAGAAAATGAATCATATTTTCTAACGAAACTTTTCCCATTAATTTCTCCTAAAGATCCCTTTGGATGATTCAAGTGAATTGTTGGAGTTAATCCACATTTTATACATATCTCTGATATATCGTCTATAAATTTAGTGGAAGAACTAGTTATAGAATTTCTGTTTTTACAACCGTCACCGAGAAATATTGAATTTATTAAAATCTCTAATAATTTAGTCGGTAGATTTTTAATTTTTTTCGGAATAAATTTTTCATGAGCCTTCCCAAATTTCATCAAATAACTGCAAAGGGGCATGTTTTGTATTGTAAGTTCATAATTTTTATTCCTTTTTCTTACAAAGGAACCAATATTATATTTTCTTAATAAGGTTACATAATGATTTATCAATTTTTTATTATTATTTGAAATACTTATGGAATACACAAAATGATTAGGATTATAACTGATATGTTTTTTTGATTTTGATATTCTTTTATTTGCCCACCCTTCTGCTAACCAGAATCCAAAAAAATCAATCCATTCTTCTGTCAGAAAATTTGTTCCTATTTTCTTATATTTATTTTTATATCCAGAGACAACATCGGGTATCTTAAAAAATTTGGAATATTCTCCCTTCCATCCGCATATTTTTTGATACTTAAAATTTTCCTTACAACACCGTTCCGCCTTAACGAATTTAAATTTTTCTTTATATCCATCCTTAATTCTTGCTCGTTTAGCAACATACATTCTGTGATTTGGTGTTACTAATAAATCAATAGCTTTATGATTTATATTTATCATTTCCCCGTTATAATTATAATTAAAAATATTTGTTGGTTTTTGAAATTCCATTAATTTTGTTTCTGTATTTAAAGTTGCTAAATCGTCAGATAATTTTATTTCTGAAAAATTTTTCCATCCATTGATGGTTAATATTTCTGTGTCGTCGCTATAACATGACATGCCCGCCAGAATTTTCTTCTTTATCCCATCAATTTCTATCGTTTCTGAAGCACTCTCTGGGCATCTGGCGAATATACTACCAGCCATAGCACAACTAGCTCCTGCCCCGATAGCTTTGGTGAAATCGGCGGGGCAACGAATGTTCCCGTCACTAATGATTGGCATACCATATTTTTGTGAGATTTCTTTTAAATCATAGATAGCAGAAAATTGATTTTTTGTACAACCAACTACTGTCGCCGTCGAACAGGAATTACCACCACCTATGCCGATTTTTATTGCATCTACATAATCATTGAACATCCCTATCATATCAGGATTAATAGTATTTCCGGCGACAACTTTTATTGTTGGATAGAATTTTTTTATATGTTGGCACATTTGTAATGCATATTTATTAAAACCATGAGCTACATCGACGAAAATAATGTTGGATCCAGCTTTTATTAATTTTTCAACCAATATATAATCTGAATCTTTTATTCCAATGGAAACCGCAACAGAGGGAATTTCCTTTGTTATTTTTTTTGTTTCCGATATATAATCATCTGTATTTGGAAAAGCTCTGTGTAAAACCCCCATAGCCCCAAGCCTATAAAGCCCTATCGAGAATTCCGCATTCGTGACTGTTGACATATTCGCTGCCAAAAGGGGAAGTGGACGGATTACTCCGCGAATTATCTCGCTTTTTATTTTTGTGTCAAGCCGACTTTTGCAAATATTCTCTTTTTGATAAATTGCTATGTCAGAAAATTTATATGATTTTTTAAACATTATTTTATTTTTCTCCTGATGGGTTCGTTTAATGCTCTATCAATATTCCAACCCCTCCTTATTCTTGTCCGAAGTGTATCGTAAGGAAGATTATATTCTTCGGCCCAGGCTGCAATACATTGTGTTTTACCTTTATATGTTAACATATGGCTATCTCTTCTGTTGTAATTATTTTCTTTATTGGTGCTCCATCGACAATTCTTTTTATGATATCCTTTATTGTTATCAATTCTATCTATCTGATGCTTCTTGCTTGGCGGTAGTCCCATGTCATTAAGAAAATTAATAAATCCGTTATTTTTAGGCAACCACCTTTTGCAAACCGTAATGCCTCTATTTCCGTAATCTTTATATCTTGGATTTTTGGGGTTGGTACACCTTTGAATCATAGATTTCCATATTTTATCAATATGAGAATTGCTAAGCCCATGTTTGGTCATTATATCTTTGTGCAGGCATCCGCAACTTTTTGAATCTCCTGTTCTTAAACTATATCCGTCTATATTTTTTATGATTCCGCAACTACATTCACATTTCCATCTAGATTTCTTTTTGTTGGTGTTTATTTGTTTAAGAATTGTCCATCTTCCAAATTTTAATCCCGTTAAATCAATAAATTTGCCCATTACCTATATTCCCTTATTTCCCCTCTATTTTTTGCGTCTAGCCTACTATTACAAATATTTTCTTTTTGGCAAATTGCTACGTCCTTAAAATTATATGATCGGACTAAATCGCTCATTTATTTTATTCCTTGATATGTTTCCATGTTATTTTATGTGTCAATAACCAAATTGTTTTATAGCTGGCTCCATATTTTATAACTAATTCCTTATAAGACAATCCTTTTTTATGATCTCTTATAATGTCTATCGCTGTTTTTTCGTTTATTGTAGCTGCTCCGTGCTTACTTCCTGGTTGACTTGATTGTGGTTTCGGGATACCAATCTGTGCTTTTCTAATTTTTTCCTTAACTAAACTGGGTCGGTGTCGTCCCTTTAAAGCAATACTTAATTTTAATTTATGTTCTTTGGTGAGCCTTGTTCCTTTTTTAGAATTGCTTATTTTTTCTTTTGTTGCTCTTGTATGATTCCGGCCCAACATTGGAGTAATAGTATTTTTAGAAATATTGAATCCAATATTTGAATTATAACATTTTGTTTGGTCTAACCACAATTGTTCTTTTATTGATAATTTTTTTATATCATAAACAATTTCAATTATTTCAAATTTAAAATTTTCTTTTCCATATTTATTCCATGAGTTTTGTAAATAGGTATTGATATGATTTCCGTTTTTTAATCTAGATAAATGAAACTCGAACCGTCTTTTAAGATTAATAGCACTTCCTATATAAAATTTTCCTGTTGATGAACAGGTTATTCTATAAATACCAGAGATATAACCTTTAATAAACATAAAATTTTAACATACATTTCCTTTATTTACATGGCGACCATTTGTTATTCTAAATTTTGGATTACAAACAAATTCTTCAATAGGTATTCCTTCAGGAATAAAATCTTTTGGCAATTCACAAAACATAGTAAAAATAGTATTCTGATCTCTTTCGGTAACGCAATACCCCCCCTTATTAAAATATAATATTTTTTGCATTTTATTCTCCCTACATATGTAAAGTAAACATAAATGGAATATTTTTATGGTTTATGTCAACCCCAGTGTGCATAATATTGAATGGTAAATATTTAATGTAAAAATGTTTATTGCTCAGATCTTTGAAATATTTTTTATTAAAAATCATATATGTTTTTTGGATTTCCATTTTTTATTACCGATAATTAAAAGAATAGATTGGTACAGATTTTTATGTCGTTCATAAATAAATTCAAAACCCTAGTTTTTAAAATAACATTCCACTTTCATTAGCGATATCCTTTTATCTCGACCCTTTGCTTACCATCCGGTAATTTAGTTCTAGATACTTGTCTGCCCCTCTTTTCTTGTTGAAGGCGAATTGCTTGGAAAGCGTAGTTTTGTTTCAACTTATTCGTCCAGTGTTCCGAATATTTAGTTTTGTCAAATTCTGATATAATAGCCGTATAGGTATTATCTTCGTTTTTAATAAATCCCAGGTCGTTTGAAGACATTCCCACATTTTTACGACGAATAATAATATTAGCTTTATCTTGTCTTAAATCTCCCCTATATCCGAAAAGATGTTGTGGTTCATCATAAATTTCTATTTGTTCCCTTTGCCACAAGCCAGTTTCCATCAAAGCAAAAATTAAAGCTTCTTGATTTTTCATAGCAGTTTTAATTTGACAATAAAGGGACATTATTTTTTTCTCCTATTATATTTTCTTATTGGTATTGTTAAAGCTTCTTCCATAGAATATCCGTATGTATCTATCCTTGTCATTATCGTATGATAATTTAGATTAAATTTTTTGCAATGATCTTTTAAACACAATCCATTAATGTTTATGTTAGTTCTCATGTTTCTATGTTGTTGTTTGTTTGTTGCCCATCTCCAGTTACCTGGAAAGTACCCCTTGTTATTAGATAATGACCTTTCTCTTGAGAGAGTTGATAAACTGCGAGCCCCCCCCTTCCTCAAGAGACGCCTGTTTGCGGATGCTTGACAAAGATAGTGATACCGCCGTCTTCATTGCGGCGCTGTCAAAACTTTTTGATGTAACTCCGAGATCCAAATAGTTGTTTTGAAATTCGATAAGCATTTTTTCAATTTCGTTGTCGCCGAATATATTCATGTTTCGGAATTTTGTTACATATTTTCTAAAAAATGCTAAACTTCTTCCTGTAAGCTGTTTTGGATCACTTTCATCACCATAAATTTTTCCATTAACTCTGCATTCCATCAAAGTACAAAAATCAACAACTTCTTTTCTCATAGTTTGAATATAATTTTCTGCAAACTTATTTGCTTCTTTCTGCAATTTTTCTCTTTTTAATTCAATTTCTTCAGAAGAGGTTTGTTGTATTGAATTAATATTACTGATTGTGAACATATGCCACTCAAAATAAAATCTTGACCTCAAAGATTCTGCTGTTGACGGATAGAATTGTCTTAAGCATTTTTCAAAAAATTCAGGGTGCTGTTTCTTTACTTCGTCTTTCAGGTCATTAAAACGAGAAATAAAGCTGTCTACTACATCAAAAAAATCTTTTCTAAAACATTTAAGATTGTGTTCTAGATCTGGAATCATTTTATTTGGAACGAAGAAACAATTAGCCGCTTCAAAAGGAGCACTATATTTTGCAAGATATGAACGGGCACGTTGTTCGACCTTGCTTATGGCTTGAATTTCATTTTTAGAAACCAATAATTTGCGCCCATAGTTCACAAGATCTTTCGGCAATGCGTCTGGATCAAGGCCAACGCTTATTAAGTCGGCTCGTGAAACCATTTTGCGAGCACTCCAATAGCCGATTTTTAAATTTATTAAACATCCAAGATCAAATAATTTAATTTCTTCTGGCATTTTTCTTTCTCCGCTGTTGTTTATTTATAGGAATTGTTAAAGCTTCTTCTATTGAAAGTTTATCTCTATTTATTCTTGATGACAATGTTGATCTTTTAATATTATATTTTTCGGCCAATGCTGAAACGCACTGATCTTTATTATTATATTTGAATACACGATTATCTCTTCTGTTTCTATTATTTTCTTTGGATGTAACCCATCGACAATTTTCTTTGTAATATCCTAGACTATTATTAATTCTGTCAATTTGATGTTTTGTTGATGGTGGTTCACCCATATCTTCTAGAAAATTCTGAAATCCATTTTTCTTATTTGCCCATCTATAACAAACCTTAATATTTCTGCCGCCATAGTCTCTATAGAATTGAGCATTTTTATTATTACATCTTTTCTTCATATCACACCATATTTGGTAAACTCTTAATTTTTTATTTCTCTTGGCGTATCCATGTTTTGTTTTAATTTGTTTCGCAAAACATCCACAGCTTTTAGTTTTACCAGACAATAAATTACATCCGCTTATTTCGGATTTATTCCCACAATCACACGAACATAGCCACCTGATATGTCTCCATTTGTTTTTACCTATATATTTATCCACGATAAGTTTTCCAAATCTTTGTCCGGTTAAATCTATGAACCTATTCATTTACGTCGAAATCTTTCTTTTTTTATCTACAATTCTTTCTGTTGGACTGTTGGCATTACGAGCATGTTTTAGTCCCCATTCTCTTGTTTTCTGAATTCTTTCTGGTTCAAGTTTAGATAATGGAATTGTAGATTCAATTGCTATTTCTAAATGACTCTGGGATAATTCTGTTTTTTGACAAAAAGCAATTTTCAATGCTAGTTCAATACTATTTTCAATATCACTTCCCGTAAACCCATTTGTTTTTTCTACTAAAGATTTCATATCATAATTTGATGGTTCTCGTTTTCTTTTTGATATATGAATATTAAAAATTGATTTTCTTTCAAGATCATTAGGTAAATCCAGTGCAAAAACACAATCAAATCGACCACTTCGCAAAAATTCAACGGGAATACTAGTAATATCATTTGCCGTAGCCGCAAGATAAACTGGTGCTATTCTATCAGAAAGCCATTTCAAAAATGTACCAAATACTCGCCGACTTGCTCCACCGTCTAAGTCGCCGGAGCCTGCCAATCCTTTCTCTATTTCGTCCAAAACAAGTACACACGGAGCAACACTTTCTATAATTTTAATCGCCTCTCGCATATTACTTTCTGAACTACCTACATATTGTGACATAATCGACCCAATATCTAAACTTACTAATGGCAAGTTAAATTCAGATCCAATTGCAACTGTAATCAAAGATTTTCCACAACCAGGAATTCCCACCAGCATAAGTCCGCGAGGATATCTGATACCAAACTCCCTAGCTTCATCAGAGAAGCATGGTTTGTCTAATTTTAGATGATTCTTTAACGCGCCATATCCACCAATATTATTCAATCCACCTGGAGGGGGTTCTATATACTGCAATATTCCAGATTTTTTTATTACCGAAGCCTTTTCTGACAAGATAGTTTTTAAAGCATCTTGATTAAAATCTTTGTGTTTTCTTATTGAAAGAGCTAGACGATCAATTATTTGGGTGTTAGTCATTCCACAACAAGACTTTATAATGTCTGGCAATAGTTCTTGGGTGGGTTCAAATTTAGTGTCATCTTTTGTACTTACGCCTTCACAAATGAATTTTATATTATTTTCGATATCGTTCTTTTGTGGTAGAGGGAAGTCAATGTTAGTTATATCATTTTTTAAACAGTTCGGGGCTTTGAAAGCTGAATCCAAGAAGATGATTGTTTTACACGAATTACTTAAAATTTCTCTTGTTTCCTCTAGCCACGAAATTGCCATATCAAATGAATTGTATGTTTCGTGATGTAAATATATACAGAATTCTTTTAATATGAAAATAGAGTTTTCTGGCATATCGTTTATTGATTTAATAACTTCTTCTGGAGGAATTTGGGCGTTTTCCTTAATTGGAACTCCGTTTTTGTCAACCCATCCACAGGAAGCTGACCATATAAAAAATTCCTTTTGCAGTTTTTCTCCCGAACCTTTTTGAAAATTAGTTTTAATTATGTGTTCGATCGCGCGAGATTTTTCGAACGTATCTATAGACAGCAGGGCATGACCGCTGAGAACGTAATTCTCTAAATCTTCTTGAAATTTATTGTTCATTATTGAATATCTCCCCAATTTATACCCCTGTTTATATTACTTGTTGTTGATTGACTTATATTAAATAACTTTGCTATCGTTCGTTGCGGTATTTTTTCTTTTAATAATTTTTTAATTTCTATTATTTCTTTTATTATTAATTTTGCGTTATCGCATCCTCTATATCCTGTGTTAAATTTTATTTTATCTTGCATGTTGTTATAGTGCGTATCCCATTTTAAATTGTCCAACCTATTGTTTTGTGGATTATTATCTAAATGTCTGCATTCCATTCCTGGTGGGCACGGGCCAATAAAAGTTTCTAAAATTAATCTATGAATGTAATATTTCTTTAATATATTATTCTTATAAAGAACCACGCAATAATGCGTTTTAGACAATCTTGGTTTTAATATTCCACCAAATGTTCCCAGTCTTGGAAAACTTTTAATACAACCAAAATTCGAAGCTTGATATAGTCCTTCATAACCTGAGATATCTTTCCAAATTTCATTTTTCATTTATTTTTCTTTTAAGTAAATATCTGTTTAAAAATATCGTCTCGTTTTTTATCTATTTTATCTTTTCCACGAGATCTTTGCATATTGTCTTCCCATTCTTCGCGGGATATCTGGTGATCGGCAAAAGATTTCATAGGACAAATTTTTTGATGAGCAATACATTCTCTCAAAGTATCATTTGCAATATATTGATCCCAAAAAAGGAGCAGGAATAAAAGACCACGCCATAGAGCATGGTTTATGCGTTACTATATTAGAATCCCCAATAAATTCCCATTGGTCCCAATCTATTTCCTTAATTAAATATTCCATTGTTGTCTCCGTATTCATTCAACCGCTTTAAATCAAAAAGTTCGTTACGACTTGCTTGTGCGTCTAAGAGTAAATATTCTATAGACATAGCCAAGTGTTGCAATAATAATTCTGTCTCGTCCTCGTGCTTGGCGGACAGCTTTTTATTGGTAATTTCTACATCCGAACCCATTTTTTGGAGGATTCTTCTTAGTTCACACCGCACTTGTTTGTCTTGCACGCACTATTTCCTTTTCTTTTGTTTTTAAAACAAATTTTAATTGATTTATTGCATATGGGATAAAATATGCTTTTATTAGCTTTTCCAGAGATTTAAAGATATTGTTTTTCGCATTTAAATATGTATTATAATTTTTAATTCCGCCAAATTTCAACATATCAGAGATTAATTGATCCATATTTAAACTTATACCATAATTGCAAGAATAAAGATATATTGATTTTAAATCTTTTGAAGAAAATTTTAAAAGTTGTATTAAATTATTTATTGCATTATTTGCAGGAGATTTATATAAAATATCATTAATTTTACGATCAGCTATTTGGTTTATCATCTTGTTTAAAATTAAAACCAATCGCTTAAATATTATAGATTTTTCACTTATTTTTATTGTTGGTTTACCATTTCTATCTATTAAAACTCTTTCATAATATAAAGACAATATCTTTTCTTTTTTATCAATTATCCAAAACCAGCCATCTATTTGTTTTAATTTAATGGGACTATATTTTTCCATTCGTGATTTTGTTAGATTTGTTAATTGTCCATTTGTAGATAATCTGAATAATCCGTTTGGTAGTATGGTAATTATTGGTGTAGAATATAAATTAATTATAAAAGATTTATTGACTTTTTCTAAGGTCACATTTTTTTCTAGTTGAACTGTATTTTTTTCTACTTGGTCCTCTTGGGTTATTGGGAATTCTTTTCCTTTGCTCTTTTTTGAGAATAGCTCACTTGCTTCTTGGTAATTCATTTTTGATTCTCCAATTATGTCTTGTGTCTGGTGGGATTGTTAAGGTTTCTTCGGGAGTCCAACCGGCGGCTAATCTGCGTCTAATAGTAGCCTTATGGATTCCGGTTATTTCTGACGCTTCTGCTATACAAATTTCCTTTCCTTTGTATGGCATGAGATGGTTACTTCTTCTGTTGCGATTGTTTGCCTTGGATGTTGTCCAACGACAATTTTCTGGAGAATAACTATTTATTAATTTATTATTATCAATTCTATCTAATTGTTTATTTTTTGGTTTTTCTCCCATATCTTCTAAAAAATTCATAAATCCTTGACCATTTGGCTCTATCCACCTGTCGCAAACAGTAATTCCTCGACCGCCATAATTCTTATATGATTTATGAAGAGGATTTTCACACCTTTGTTTCATACTATCCCAAACCATATATGTCGGAGATATTATGCCGTTGCTGGAATGACCGTGAATTTTATTGGCTTTTCCCATTTCGGTTATTCGTTCTATATTTAAACACCCACAACTTTTTGTGTGACCATTTTTAACTTCCCTTCCAACGGTCTCAAATTCGTTCCCACAATCGCATTTAAATCGCCAAACTATTTTATTGTCTTTTCTTTTATTTGTAGGTTCGATACCTGTTAGTCTATTAAATTTTTTATCTTTTAAATCTAACATTCTTTTAAACCGCACTTCCCCGATTTTGTTTACTGTAGAGAAAATCTCCACAATCCCCTAAGTCGTATCCCAATCGACGAAGTATACTGCTTCCCTTCCTTTTTTTATCTGACGATGCCTTTAATTGGTTAGACATTGCGCCAAGAATTCCTTTATTAATTTTTACAACCACTGTTCCCTCTTCCATATTTCTTTCGAGAATCTCATAAGCATGATTCACGTCTTTGATTTGAGTCGTCTCTTCTGTCATCGGATCACTCCTTCTAAAAAAAGTAAATGAAAACCAACTACGTTACACCATATTTATATTTTTATCGTGTCGTTAACATTGGTTGTATATGAACAGATTTAGGATTCATTTCTAGATCATACTCGTCTATATCTCTTCCGGTGCCGGGGCCAAAATTTTCTTTTAATTCTTTTCTGTTTGGTTTGTTATTTTTATCACATTGTATAACGATCACTTCGTCTATTCCACTATATACTGCCAACATACTATCTCTCCTTTAAAAAACATCAACATTACATTATACGAAAACTTATTGTATAATTCGAGGAAATTTTATTATTAGGACGTTCATCTCAAATATTCTTTTAATTCTTCCTCGTTTTTTCCAGTCGGATCAAAACCCTCTTGAATTTCGCAAAGGATTCGTTTTATTCCATTAGCCTTTAACATTACTACTTGCATTGGAGTTAATGGGTTTGATTTTATTTCTGGAACAGCTTGTATGCATTTATTATTTTTAAAATAGGACCATACGTACATTATTTTATTACTCCAAATTAATACAACACAATTCCAAGTCCCATATTATCTTGCCTTAATTTAAAAATTGAAAAATCTGGCATTGATTCTGGATCTTCCTGGGCCTGACGCAAAGGGCCGGTATAAGATCGGAAACACTGTCCGTCGCGATGGCGAATGTGGTTTTTCCAAACATTCCTCTTCCAGAATAATTGTCTCGTATTTCGACAGGATATATGTCGTCATTATCTAGTGCGCATTTAAAAAAATTTGCCTGTTCTTTAGTCATCTCGTTCCTCCGGTCTTTCTAAAAGACAAATGCGTTCTTCTAATCCTGTAAGGATTCGGGCGGTTGCCCACAATTGATCGACCACATTATCATTACAAAAAATTTCTCCTGCAATTTCTGATGGATCTTGTCTATACGTTCCGCATTTACATTCTTTAAATTTTCCATCTTCCATATAATTTGTTTTTTGTCTGCAATTAAAACAAAATTCCATTATACCCTCCTGTGGTCAAATAGTTCCTGATTTAAATAACTGTTATAAAAATAATCCCACGTAACTTTGTAAAGAAGTATATTTCTTCCGTTTATTGTTAAACAGTGTAGGGTTCTCCAGTTATATTTTGACTCATTTTTTAAAGTTCCAAACATCACTTTGAAAGACGGTTCTTTATTCCATATTTTTAATTTTCCTGTTTTTTTATGAATAGAAACACTTACTTCTTTTATCGAAATATTTTTATGTTTTATAGGTTTTTCTATAATATAATTGTCTAATTTTAGAATTTTTCTAATAAAATTTTTAAAATCTTTGGGATTGATCAGAATCCTATCGTCTGCCGAAGTGGTTTCATCGGTGGAAAATTCTAATCCTTCTGTAGATTCAAAAACATATAATCCTTCCGGATTTGAAGTACAACGGATATAAGACATTGTTTATCCCTTCAATAATTTATATCCCCACGATTCGACGCTGTTGTCTGATTTTGCATCTCTTTTTTCTATAGTTCTATTTAGATTAAACTTTTTGGTAATTGCTTCTATCATTTTTTCTGCTTTATATATAAGTTCTTCGCAATAATCGGGAGACAATGTAAAAGTTATTAATCCCACCCTACTCCAGTTTATTTTTGGTTTTTCGTTACAAACTTTTGTCTTATTTTTTAATTTTTCTTGAGCCTTTTCCCAATCCCATTCTTCTGGAAAATGTGGTTGATACCATCTGAATTGCTTGTACCATTTCTGGGGAATCTTCCACATAAAATTCCCGCAGTCGATTTTTTTACCACGAGCTATATTAAAATAGTAATCATGATGAGTATCGACATGAATAATGTTCATTGGTAATGACAGATCGCCTTCTTTAATAGCTTTTCTCAGGGGGCGAAGAACCTCGTGATGCTCTATAGTTAAGAAACACCTAATATTGTTTGGAATTGATTTTAAAAATCTGTCAAAACTTATTCTTTTACCCCTTTTCCAGGACAGAGGAGCCCAATAATCAAGATCAATACTCACCCACGTATCTTTAATCATAAATATTTATCTCCTAGAAAGTCTGTCCACCGGATATGGCCAGATTGCTATGTTAGGAATCTCTCTCCATCCAAATTTACTATAATATTCATAATTTTTCGCAAGTAATATGGCTCGGTAAGCAGAATGATACTTTTCTGTGCCAAGCCACGACGGATACACCACAATATTTTTGTCGGGCAAATCAGATAGTTTCATGGTATTGTTATATCCACGATTTATCCATTCTTTGATCATACAATTCATATATTGTGCTAAGGCGGGAAGATGTCCGGTCCACATACGACTAGCTGGGTGATTTTTCCATCCGTTTTTAACTGGATTTAAAAAGCCGTCTAGAATTTGGCGTGCTTCTACTCGTTGCTTAGAAAGTCTTCTCCAGTCCAAGATCTTTGCTGTTTCCATAAAGCTGGGAACTGGTAAAAATGTCTGCACCAGGATCTCCTCCTAGAACTTGTATCAAATCTCTAAGTCTATTTATTGTGTCTGGTTCTCTTTTTATAGATTGTTCAAAATTTGATAAACCTATTAAATATTCATATGGCGGAACTAAAAACCCCCTTAAGTCTTTGTCGCTTTCCGGAGTTGCTGTTCCGTATAAATTCGATCCTCCGACACATAATAAATCTGGGTTTTTTATTTTTTCTTCTAATGCCTTTTCTTTGTTCATGTTATGTCCACATGTATTTTCTAATATCAAGAATTTCCCTTAATTTCTTTTCGAGTTCTTCTTCCATTGCCCGGTCTCTTGCGTTGACAATATCCATTTTTTCTTTATCCGAATCCGACCATGGTTTCATTTCGTAAAGATGAGGATTGTCTTTACATTGTATAAACATATCGTCGTGATTTTTTGTGAAATCCAACTCAATTCCTTCCCACTCATCAAATTTAAGAAAAACATTTTTCCACCAGTTAATAATTTCTGTCATTTTATCTCGTGCTTGACGGTGCTCTGGATCTGAATCCCAGTCTATTATTAAATCCGGCTTTTCCTTGTTAATGAAGTCGTCGAGAATCTGAAAAAGTACATGGGCCATTATATGGTCCCTGTCCGTCCATGTACAAGGAAGCGATTTAATTTTAACCACATTATATGGATGAAAAAGTTTGCATTTTAACCAATACCATAAATCATGGATTTTTCTTCTAATAATCATTTGTTTCCCCTATTTACATGTTTCCAAGAATTATCATTTATTATTCCCCAAATTACTCTTTGGGTAACATTAAAAATTTTTGCAATTTTTCTTTGAGATAATCCCTGTTCGTGTAACTTTTTAATTTTTGGTATGTTTAATTCTACTAATTTTGCATTTCCGTGTTTTGATCCTCTCGCTTTATTAAATCTAGTGCCGTGTTTGATTTGATCATCTATATTATTTTGACGAGTATCCCATTTTAAATTACACAGTCTATTATCTGTTCTAATGCCATTAAGATGTCTGCACTCCATCCCAGGAGGACACGGGCCTACAAAAGTTTCTAATACTAATCTATGAACGAGATATCTTTTACGTGTTTTATTTTTACATAAACAGACTCGTAAATAACCAAATTTAATTTTTTCTGGTTTTAAAATTTTGCCGTGAGATCCTTCTCTTAAATAGGCTTTAATATTTCCGTAATCAGATGCTTGGTAAAGTTTTTCATATTCGGGAATATCTTTCCATATTTCTTTCACTTATTTCTCCACAATTTCAAATTTTGGGACAATAAAACTTCTTGTAAATTCCTTAATCTTATTTATCGCGCCGTCTGTCTTCCCTAAATTTAATAAAGATAAAATTTCTTGTAAATCTTCCTGTGATACTATTGGTCTTCCATCTACATCTGCTGATAATTCAATTAAACCAGTTTCAGTACTAAAATATCTTAGTTCTCCATTATACTCGTACTTCGGCTCAACAAATGTTTTAAAATTTAATTTAAGATTTCTACAAGTTTCTTCTAAACCATCAATATCTCCCCACGCTCTTTCGTCGTCTACTAAAATAATAGGTGATTCTTTAGAGGCTAGACAATTGATTAGATCTTCCTTCTTTTTTAATCTAATTGGGCATTCGCCCCAATCTAAACCCATCCCCTCTGAATTTATTGCGTCAATTAAATCTTGTACCTTTTCTAGCGGAAGTTGTCCACCAATTTGAATTTCTACACCGAATCTGTCAGACATCATTGTTCTCCCACATACTTTCCCAGTAAATATCCCCATCTTCATTTTCTCTTGCACAATTATATTCATCACCCGCATCTGGAAGACTATCACAGTCAAAATCTCGAACCTCTATTTTAATATCATCTGGGATATCTAATATTTCTTGAATACATCCGCCCTCTACAATAACAGTAATTAGTTTTTTATTTTCCATGGTGAATTTTCCTTTTCATACAATCTACACAAACCTTGCCTCTTTTGTCTTGGAAATAATAATGTCCAAATATCAAACAAGAAATTTTGTTCCATATTTTAACAATTAATCTTTTAAAACACCGTGGCGTCCATTTTATAAAACCATTTGGTGTGTAATATAATTTTTTATGACTAAAACATAAACCCATATTTTCATAAAATTTTGATTTTTTATTCATTTATTATTTTCTCCAATAGTTTTTGTAATTCTTTAATATCTTCGTTTTTGAACAAGAAACAATCCCACTCGCCGTAGCGACACTTATAACCAAAAATATATTTTACGGCAATCCCGATTCTTTTAAATATATTCCTATATTGGCATAAATATATACTTGTATAAAGTTCTTTGTCCTCCTCGTCGTAAATGAACTTCAAAGTATGCTCCGAAGATGTACATTGGCATTCGAAGAAAGTTGACTCCATTTCTTAATCCTTTTGTAAATATGCATTACTAACAATTTTAAGTTTTATTCTACCAATTTTCGGGTCTATTCTATTAAGCAACGGTTGCACTACTATTCCTTCGCGTATATGATTGGCACCCATAATTAGACTATTCCCTTCGGCTAAATTGCAG
>Ga0315297_10000436_pt1 | contig 24412 bp, 24 predicted proteins | sample YL17G15_0_MG_FD_203628 | JGI IMG/M metagenome (GOLD analysis project Ga0315297, IMG submission 203628) | Sediment microbial communities from Yellowstone Lake, YNP, Wyoming, USA - YL17G15_0 | ecosystem: Environmental > Aquatic > Freshwater > Lake > Sediment | place: USA: Wyoming | collected... | reverse complement strand
GAATCCTTGAAGGATCTTTTGGATTTGACATCCCGAATCATCTCTGTGGAAAAGATCCAGAAATTGGTCTGCCATAAATACAAAATCAAACTCGACCAGTTGAAATCTAAAAATAATTCTCCGAAATTCGCCTTTCCCCGCCAGATCGCCATGTACTTATCCAAAGAGCTTACACCTACCTCTCTTCCGGAAATCGGCAAAAAATTCGGTGGAAAACATCATACAACTGTCCTCTATAGCATCCGAAAAATCAAGCGAATGCGCAAAGAGAATTCGGATTTCGACAAAGAAATCAACAGCTTAATAAACTTCATCCAGTAATGGAATCAAGGTCTTTGGAACGTTATGCACATTTCATTTGCATTTCTTCTTCTTATTTATTAATCTTTATTTATATATTAAGAAATAATAAGAATAAGAATAAGAGCTCTCTCGGGAAGGTGCATCGATGAAATTTTCAATTGTGAAAGAAAACATACTAGAAGAGCTTCAGCTTCTTCAGGGAATTGTCGAGAAAAGGAACACGATGCCGATCCTGGCGAATGTCCTTATCCAGGCTTACGAAAAAGAGGTTGAGATCACGGGGACGGACCTTGAGGTCGGACTCATAACCCGTTTCGAAGCTCAGGTCGACGATCCGGGCGCGATCACGGTCTCGGGGAAGAAGATTTTTGAGATCGTGAAGTCTCTCCCGGATGGGAAGCCGGTCGCGTTCAAAGAGGATAAGGACCTGATGATGGAAGTCACCTCGGGTGAAAGCGAGTTTAAAGTCCTCTGCCTGCCGAAGGAGGATTATCCTCACGTTCCTGAGGCGAAATTCGCGAAGATGATCGATTTTCCGATCGAGCAATTCAAGGACATGATCGACCGCGTCTTTTTCGCCATCGCCCAGGAGCAGAGATATTATCTCAACGGGGCGCTCATGGTTTTGAAAAACAAGTCCTTGGAACTGGTGAGCACGGACGGGCATCGGCTGTCTTACACGGCCAAGAGTCTTGACAACCTAAGCCTTTCTAAGGAAATCCGGGTCATTGTCGCAAAGAAGACGCTCAGTGAGATCAGAAAATATAACGAGGGGCCGCTTGGATTCGATTTGGACGAGAACAACCTTTTCTTCCGATGCGGTCACAGGACGCTTATTTCCCGGATTATAGAGAGTAAATTCCCCAATTTCGAGGCCGTCATTCCCAAGGACAACCCGAACGTGGCCATGTTGCAGAGGGAGGAATTCACGAACGCTATCCGGCGAGTGTCACTTCTGTCCTCGGAACGCTCCCGGGGCATAAAATTCACCCTGGAAAAGAACAAGATGCGGCTGTTCTCCTCGAACCCCGAGATCGGCGAGGCCCGGGACAAGCTGGATATCGAATATAAGGGTGCCGGCCTGGAGATTGGGTTCAATTCCCAATACGTCCTCGATTTTCTGACGACGGCAAGCTCCGAGAAGATCCGGCTCGAGCTGAAGGACGAGAACAGCGCAGCCCTCTTGCGGCCCGAAGCGGACGAGGACGTCAAAAGCCTTTACGTCCTCATGCCCATGAAGATATAGCTCGAGGGAAGAAGCTCGCTTCCTGCCTCCCCTTCGCTGGATTTCAAATACGATATTTCTTGGCCAATGTCTTGGACAGAAATTCGGCAAGGGTATTCACTGATTTTTTGACGGGATCGGAAAGCTTATTTGCCCGGACATTAAAACCAATCGTTTCCGGCTGGATCCCCAGCACCATCACCTTACAGCCGATGGATTCCTCCAAATATCTCACAAACATCGCCAGGGAGAGCTTATGCGTCGAGAAACCTTCGTCGGCGATCCGGCCCTTTTCCACGAGAAAGACCGCGCCCGGCCCATGCGGCCCGACAGCCGCATCAAGGATCAGGACGAGGTCGGGATCGAACTTCCGGATCTCCCCAGTGAGGCTCTCGGGCGATTCATAGCCGAACGAAATCTTTAGGCGGGACCGGGCTTTCCCGCGCAGGGATTTTTTGAGCTTTCCGGAGCAGACAATCCCCGCCGCGTCGTCTCCCCTTGTTTTACTCCCCACGCCCAAAATAACGGTTCTTCGTGCTTTTTGGATTTCCCCGCGGGCCAGTCGTTTCCAGGTTATATGAGGCCGAGAGTTTTCCATTTTATTATGTCCTTCGCAGGGTAAAAAATGACGAACCATACCTGATGTGTATATGCGCAGCTGAAGGTTCGCGATTATTGAGCGGGTTCGGTTTTCGGCGGTTCCGGCTTCGGTGACGCGGCCGCGGGTTTGGGCTCTTTCTTCGGGAGCGCCCGGATGAATTCCCATTCCATCTTGAGGTTGTGCCGGTCGAAGTCGGCCGTCTCGAACAGATGGTCAATCTCCATGGCCTTCACCGGATTTGTAGGGCAGGAATCGACGCACTGGGCGCAGTGAATGCAGCGGTCGTTGTGGATGATCATCTTGAATTTCTTCTCGGCTTCGACGACCGACGTGATTTCGATCGCCTCGGCCGGGCAGTCCCGCTCGCAGGCCCGGCAGGCGATGCAGATCTCGGGATGGAGGAAGGGGGTTCCGCGGAAGTCCTTGGGCACATTGAGTTTCTTGAACGGATAATCCACCGTGTTCGGCTTTTTGAAGAGGCTCCGAAGAAGCTCCGGAAGGAAAACCGCTAATCTCATAATAGCAATCCCTTGATTAAGATGACAACGAGAAGCTGAAGGATGGCCAGGGGGGCCAGATATTTCCAAGCGAAGGACACGACCTGGTCGACCCGGATCCTCGAGGTGAGGGCCCGGATGAGCGACAGGAAGAAGATGACGAAAAGCGTCTTAACAATGAAATTCAACAGGCCGAGCCACAGGCCTCCGGGAAAGCCTGCCAGGAAGACCGCAGCGACAAGGCCGGACGATACGACGAGCTCGATGTCGATCATCAGCCGGAAGAAGGCCAGCTTCTTTCCCGAATACTCGGTAAACGTCCCTCCGACGATCTCTGTTTCAGCATGCGGGATGTCGAACGGCGTCCGCTCGAGCTTGGCCTGGACCGAGATGAGGGCGATGACGAAGCCGAGCAGATTGGGCAGGATGAGGAGGGGCTTTTTCTGGTAGAACAGGGCAATCTCGGAGAGCCGCCAGGAATTGGCCAGGATCGCGGGCGAAAGGACGGCCATGAAGAGAGGGACCTCGTAGCCGAAGAGCATGGTCAGGACGCGCGTCCCGCCGATCGTCGAGAAGAAGTTCGTCGAGGACCAGCCGGCCAGGAAGAAGATGAGCGTCGGCAGGCTGAGGAGATAGAGGAGGACGATGATGTCGCCGGGGAAGGAGATCATTCGGACCACAGCTTCGTTCGAATGCCAAATCGGCAGGAGCAGGCCGGCTGTGGCGACGATGGCCAGGCCGAAAATCGGCAGGAGCGTAAACAGGATCTTATCCGCTTTCTCGGGGACGACGTCCTCTTTGGACATGAGCTTGAAGAAATCGGCGACAGGCTGAAGGATGCCCCAGGGCCCGGTGTGCGTCGGGCCCATCCGGTTCTGAAGGCGGGCGTAAACCTTCCGGTCGAACCATTCGCAGAACGTGGCATAGACGAAGAGGAACAGAATCCCGGGATAGACGAGAAGGTAAAGAACGGTTTTCAGAACGGCCATACCGCATTCCTTTTCAAAGAAGGATTTTTGAAGCGTTCGTCGGCGAGTTTCCGGAGCTCGCTGAAGAGGAGGGCTTTTTCCTCGCCGGTCCGGGCGTTCACGAGCTCGACGGCCCTCTCGGCGCAGCAGATGCAGGGGTCGATGGCAGCGAAGATCAGCGGGATGTCGGCGATAAACCCGTTCTTGAGCATCTCGACCGTCGCCGGATAGTTCGCCAGCGTCGGCGCCCGGACCTTCAGCCGCTCGGGCTTGTCCGTGCCGTTGGATTTGATGTAATGCGTGTTCTCCCCTCGCGGCGCTTCATAGCGGCTGAGGACCTCGTTGGGCTTGGCTCGCTTGGGCGCCTTGACCGCGATGCCGCCGGCGGGCAGGCTCTTGAGCAGAAACTCCGAGATCTTATAGGACTCGAACAGCTCCTTGATCCGGACCACGGTCCGGCCCAGGACGTCGCAGGTATCCGCCGTGCAGACATCAAAAGGAGTTTCATCGTAAGCGGCATAGGGATCATCCTTCCGGACATCCCTGGTGACGCCGGAGGCGCGGGCGGTCGGGCCGACGGCGCAGAGATCCATCGCCCTTTCCTTGGACAGGTATCCGACGCCCGAGAGCCGCGCCACGAACGTGGGCTCGTTGGCTCCGATCTTGAAATAGTATTCGGTTCGCTTCTTCAAGACCTCCAGGCCGTCAAGAATCTTCTTGATCTGGAGGTCGTCCAGGTCCCGGCGGACGCCCCCGATCGTGTTCATCGCGTAATGGACGCGGTTGCCGGAGATCATCTCCAGGATGTCCATGACGACCTCGCGGTCGCGCCAGGTATACATGAAGAAGGAGTCGAAGCCAGCCTCGTGGCCGGCCACCCCCAGCCAGAGCAGGTGGCTATGAACTCTCTCGAGTTCCGCGACGAGCGTGCGGATATACAAACCGCGCTTGGGAGGCTCGATCTCCATGAGCTTCTCCACGCCTTGGACATAGCAAGTGGTATGGGAGTGGGAACAGATGCCGCAGATGCGCTCCATCAGGTAGATGTTCTGGATCCAGGTCCGCTCTTCGGCGAGCTTTTCCAGCCCGCGATGGTTGTAGCCGAGCCGGATGTCCGCGTCCCGGATGACTTCGCCTTCGACGGTCATCCGCAGGCTGATGGGCTCTTTCAGGGCGGGGTGCTGGGGGCCGATGGGGATGGTGAACTTCATTGTTTGCCTCCGGGGATGATCTCGGGGGGCCGCTCGTATTTCCAGTCCTTCCTCAGGGGGTAGTTGCCAGCCGGCCAGTCGTCGGGCACGACGAGGGGCCGCGGGTCGGGGATATGGTCCACAATGATGCCGAACATATCCTGGAGCTCCCGCTCGTAGAAAATTGCTCCGGGCACGATGGGAGAGATGCTTTCAATATGCGGATCGGCCTTCGGGATCCGGGTCCGGACGCTCAGGCTCCCATTGTCGTGGCCGAAATGATACAGGATCTCGAAGGAGTCCTCGACGTCCACCCCGCTGATCGCCGCGATATACCAGATGCCCAGGTCCTTTTTGAGGCTCACGGCCACGGCCGCGAGATTCCCGGGATCGACCTTCATAAAGACCCGCCGCAGGCCGGGATTGGACATCTCGACGATCTTGTCGCCGAGAAAGCTTTTCAATTTTTCCATCAATTCTATATCGGTCATGAGGTCCTCAAAATCTAGAGTTTACCCAGGAGCTTGACGACGCCGTCCAGAATGGCGTCGGGACGGGCAGGGCAGCCGGGGACGTAGACATTTACCGGGATGACCTGGTCCAGGCCGCCCATGATGTTATAGGCGCCGCGGTAGACGCAGCCCGACATGGCGCAGGCGCCGACGGCGATGACGAATTTTGGATCAGGGGTCTGTTCGTAAATGCGGATGATCCGGTCCTTGATCTGGCGGGTCACTGGGCCAGTGGCGATGATCACGTCCGCGTGCCGCGGCGTGGCTTTGAGAAGGACGCCGAACCGTTCCACGTCGAAGCGGGGGGTGAGCGCCGCCACGATTTCAATGTCACAGGCGTTGCAGGCGCCCGAATTCAGATGCAGGATCCACGGGGATTTGATCCGCGACCAGCGAGTCAGCCGTTTCAGCATATCAGTTCCTTGTCACGAGGGCCATGACGGAGAGGAAGATCACGGCCAGGTAGAGGATGGCGAACCAGACGATCTTGCCGGACGGGACGGTCGCGATCATGAGAGTGGCGACGTGCATGATGGTGAAGAAGAGGGCGACAAAGAAGAAGAGGCGGTATCCGAACTGGACCTTGACGCCCGGGATGTCCTCTCCGCAGGCATAGGTCGTGAGCTTGCCGCCGGCCTTGTTGAGCCGCGGCGCCATCCGTTTTCCAAGAAGGTAGAGAAGCCCCGCAACAAGGAGGAAAAGGACGAACGCCAGGGGCGGCGAGACGAGAATCGCGATCCCTTTCATGGTTTACCCTTTCAGCTTTGTCAGCTTCCGGATGTCCAGGCTCTTGGTATGCCGGTAGATGTTGATGATGATGGCCAGCGCGGTCGCGACGAGGCTGACTTCGACCACGATGAAGGTGATGACCAGGCTCTGGGCGAGCAAGGTGTTCTTCTTGACGAATCCCGTGGCCAGAAGCGCTAGGCTCACGCCCTTGCTGATGACTTCGATGCCGATGAAAAGCTTAATGACGTTCTTCATCGTCAGAAGACAGTAGAGGCCCACGAAAAGAAGGCCGGCCGCAAAGGCCATGTACAAGAACCACGTGCTATTCATCTTTGTTCCTCTTTCGGAATAGGGCGAGCACCGAGAACACGCCGGCGAGGATGATCGCGAGCTGGCCGATGAGGTCGAAGGTCCTCTGCTTCCACAGGACGTCGCCGAAAGCGCCCGACTCTGATGTCTCGGGGAGGGCCGGGACCTTCTGGAGAAGGCCCTTCATGACGAGAACGTCGATGAGAATAAACGCAACGAAGACGAGCGGAAAGATCAGCCGGGCGAGCTTGGATTCGCGGACGTCGCCCTCTGCTTTGGTCAAGGCGATGGTCAGCATGAAGAGGACTGTAATCAGGCCGGCTACGACCGAGATTTCGAAGACGCCGGCGTAGGGGGCGTTCATCTGGAAGAAGAGGATGCCGAGAAAGAGGCTGGCCAGGGCAAGGCTGATGGCCGATTTGATGAGGTCCTTCGACAGGATGGCCAGGATGGAAAAGAGGACTAGTCCGGATAAAAGGAGTATTTGCCAAATCATGTTCTAAATTCCCCAAGAACCGAGCGCGAGATGTATTCCCCGGGCCAGCACGTCCGACGCCGGCTGGATCCAGGATTTTATAAAGGCCGAGAAAAAGAGGCCGACGCCGATCGAAAGAAGGGCCAGGATGACCGTCGAGGCCGTCATCCAGAAGGGCGCTTCCTTAACGTTCTTCCACTTCTCATCGAGCTTCCCGAAGAAGGCTTTGCGCTGCATGAGGAGGTAATACCAGAGCGTCAAAACGCTGGCCAGGATGGCGACGAGGGCGAGGGGCCACTCCTTCGCCTGGACGAGGGCCATGATGATGATGAGCTTGCTCCAGAAGCCGCTGAGCGGAGGAACGCCGGCGATCGAGAGCGAGCCGATGAGGCTCGTGGCCGCGGTCACGGGCATCCGCTTGGCCAGGCCGCCCATCTCCTCGAGGTTCCGCGTGCCTGTCGCATGCTGGACCGAGCCCGAATTCAAGAACAGGAGCCCTTTGGCCAGGGCGTGGTTGAAGAGGTGGAAGAGCCCGCCGGCGATGCCGAGCGGGGTGCCGATCCCGATGCCCAGGACGACATAGCCCACTTGGCTGATCGAGGAATAGGCAAGCAATCGTTTCATGTCTTTCTGGCCGAGAGCGAGGAAGGCGGCAACAACGATGGATACGGCCCCGAGATACATGAGGACTTGAGAGAGGGCCGGCGTCAGGCCGAAGACATTGAACAAGATCCGGGTCAAAGCGTAAACGCCGGAAACTTTGATGAGCAATCCTGAAAGGATGGCCGAAATGGGCGCCGGCGCCGAGGGGTGTGCGTCTGGGAGCCAGGCGTGAAAAGGAATCAAGGCCGCCTTGAGCCCGAAGCCCATGATGAAAAGGGCGGCGCAAAAGCCGACGACGAATTTGGCGTCCAGGCTGCGAAGGCCAGCGGCTACGGCGGTGAAGCCAAGGCTGCCCGTCATGCCGAAGAGGACGGCGATACTGATCAGGATGGCCGCGGAGGCGATGACCGACAGCATCAGATATTTGAATGAGGCTTCGAGCTCATCATGCTCCAGGCCGTACGCGACCAGGGCATAAGAGGCGATGGCGGCGACCTCCAGGAACAAGTAAACGTTGAACAAGTCGGTCACGAGCACGAGACCGTTCATCCCGGCCGCCATCATCAAGAGCAGGGCGTAGTAGTTGGCCTTGGCGCCGTAGTGCTCCATGTAATTGATGGAGTAGAGGCTGACGCACAGGGTGAGGAGCGAAATGGCCATCAGCATGAACAGGCTGAAGCCGTCCACCGCGACCGTGATTCCGACCGGCTCGCCCAGCCAGTTGAACTGTTTGAGGACAGGCCCTTCGCTTATCACCTGCCGGCCGGCGGTGACAGCGAGGACGAGGAGGAGGAGGAAGACGGCGTTGGCGAGAAGATCGGGCAGAACTCTTTTTGATATCTTTCCTATCAAGGGCAAGAGCGCCGCGACCACGAGAGGCAAGCCAATAAACAGGAAAATCAAAGGTCCTCCTCTATCTATTCAAGTCACCTATTTTATCAGCAAATTAATCAGGGCGGCGACGGCGAGCAGCCCGCCGAGACACCAGGCTAGGTAATTCGCGTAATGGCCGGTGTGGGCTTTTTGAAGCACTCCGCTGAGGGCGCTGCCCGTCTTCGTGACGATCTTCTCGAAAAAGAAATCGATCGGCCGGTCGATGCCCTTGAACAGGACCAGGGAAAAGCATCTCAGGAAGATGATGCCCTGCTCGTAAAGGTCGAAGACGCGAGCCTCGGCCAGGTCGTAGATCTGCTTGATCACCGGGAACTTGTGAACGGGCTCGGAGGCCAGATAGGCCTTCTTATCGCCGCGTTTCCAGCCGGTGAAGTGCAGGCCGAGGGCGATGAGCAGGCAGAGGATCGATATCCCTGCCACGGGATTGAACAGGCTCAGGGCGTGGACTGTAAAATCGATGTTTTCGCCGGCTTCGACGTGGCCCTCGAGGATGGGCTGGATGAAATTCACCAGGGGGAGCTTATTAAATACGCCGAACGTGATGCAGAGAAGAGCCAGGATGAGGATCGGGATAAACACCGGAGCCGGACTTTCTTTTACTGGCGGGACTTCTTTGGTTCTCGGGCCGAAGAACACGGAGTGGCCGGCCTTGAGGAACGAGGCAAAGGTGAAGATGGCGCCAACCCAGGCGGCGATGGCGAAGACAGTGTATCCGGTCTCGAGCGCGCCGTGGAAGATCATTTCCTTGGAGACAAAGCCGTTGAGGGGCCAGACGCCCGAAATGGCCAGGGCGCAGACCGAGAAGCCGAACGCCGTCAAAGGCATATCCTTGCTCAGCCCGCCCAGCTTTTTCAATTCGGTCGTACCGGTGCGGTGCTCGACCGAGCCCGCGCTCAGGAACAGACCGCATTTATACATGGCGTGGTTGATCATGTGGAAGATCCCGCCGGCGATGCCGATGGGGACGGCCGTGCCGATGCCCAGGATCATGTAGCCGACCTGGCTGACAGCGTGATAGGACAGCAACCGCTTGAAGTCCTTCTGGATGAGGGCCATCATGACGGCGAAGACGATCGTCGCGGCGCCGATGATCATGAGGACAAGGGACAAAGAGCTTCCTTTCTCGAGCTTGAAGAGGTCAAGCGTGATCCGGGCCAGGAGATAGATCCCGAGCAGTTTTTCGAACGCCGCGGGGAGAAAGGCCATGAAGGTCACCGGCGCGTCGATGGCGGCGTCAGGAATCCAGGTGTGGAACGGCATGGCACCCGCTTTGCCGATGGCGCCGATCATCATCATGATAAACGCCGTCACGGCAAGGCCTTCGGGCTGGACCGAGATCTGGGATATCGTCAGGGTGCCTGTGATCGACCAGAGGATGGCGATGCCCAGGATCATGCAGAAATCGCAAAATCCGCTGATGAGGACCGCCTTGACCGCGGTGCGGTTCGATGACTTGCCGCCGATCGTGATCAAGCCGTAGAGGGTCAGGAGCAGGCCTTCCCAGAAGAAGACCAGGGGGACGAAGTTGTCGGCGAGCACCGCGCCGTTGGCCAGGGCGGCGGACAGAAAGACATAAGCGTAATACTCGCCCACGCGGGGATCGTTCTTCATTTTGACGGTCGAATACAGGGTGATGAGGAAAAGGAAGCCGGAAAGGCCGAGGAGGATGAAGCTCGAGAAATGGTACAGCCGCAGCTCGAAATTGATTCCATTTCCCATCCACGGCAGGCGGAATTCAAGGTTCTTCACGGAGAAGAGGGCGAACCCGAGATAGAGGACGGCGACCGAGGCGAGGAGCGCAATCCCCTCCCGGAGGAGCTTCATGTTCCTGGGGATGAGAAAGCAGATGACGGCGGCGAGGGCGGGCAGAAGGATGGGCCATAAAAGGGCCTGGGGTGTCATTTGAGCCACCATCCGATATGGGCCGTCGCAACCTCGGCCAGCTTCGCGGGATAGGAGACGAAAATTCCTGCGACGAGCGACAGGACGGCGAGGAGGGCGACGACGAAAACCATGGATTTTGTCTTTTCCGGAGCCGCAACCTTGGCTTCACCCAGGAAGACCTGGCTGAAGACTTTGAACAGGTAAAACATCGTCAGGACGGCCGTGAAGAGGGCGACGGCGGCAAGCCAAACCTGTCCGGCCTGGACCGTCCCCATGATGACCAGGAACTTGGAGAAGAAGCCGCCAAAGGGCGGAATGCCGATAACCGAAAAAGCGCAGAAGAGGAAGGCAATGGCCGTGATGGGCATGGTCTTGATGAGGCCGCCCATCTCCCGGACGTCCTGCTTGTGCGTGGCGTGGATGACGATGCCGGCGCAGAGGAAGAGGCCGGCCTTGGCCAGGCCGTGCATCAGGATGAAGAGGAGCGAGCCCGAAATGCCCGCTTCGTTGGCCAGGCTGAACCCGAGGAAGATGTAGCCGATCTGGCTGACGGTGGAATAGGCCAGGATGCGCTTGAAGTTGTTCTCGACGGTGGCCGCGGCCGCCGCGACGAGGCTGGAAACGACGGCGAGAATGGGGATGATGTTCGGCCACTCACCCGGAAGCTGGAACGTGTAGAGAAAGATCCGGGCATAGGCATAGATGCCGATTTTGACCAGCACGGCGGCATGGAGCAGGGCCGTGACCGTGGTCGGTGCGACACCGGCGTCGGGCAGCCAGGTATGGAGGGGGACCGTAGCCGATTTGCTGAACATGCCGAACAGGATCAGCAGCACGGCGGTTCCGGGAATCACCGTGCCGCGCATCATCGTCAAGTCGAAGGTGTTTGTCCCGGCGTAGATCTGGATGAATCCCAGGAGCATGACCGCAGCGCCGAAAAAGGTGACCAAAAAGGCTTTGTCGGCTTTTCGGACAAAGTCTTTGAGCCGGTAGAAGCCGATGAGGCGCCAGCAGCAGATGGCGATGATCTCCCAGAAGAGGTAGATGAAGATCAGGTTTCCCGAGTACACCAGCCCCATCATGGACCCGATGAAGAGGACCACCAACAGGTAGTATTCATTCTGGTTTTCCTCGTGATGGATGTACCCGAGCGAATAGATAATGATCAGGAATCCGACGAACGAGGAGACGATGGACATGAAAATCGCGAGCGGGTCGATGATGAGGATGAAGTCCAACCCCAGAATGAACTCCTTCCGGAGGATGGTCTCACCGCCGGCGAAGGCCGTGGGCAGCAGGAACAGGGGCAGGAGCGCGGTGGCAGCGCCGAGGACGACCGCCCAGGCCGACCGCACGGGCTTGGAAATGAGACTCGCAAGCGGGATCGTGAAGGAGCCAATGATTGGGACGAAAACCGTGAGCAGAGTTATTATCTCAATGTTCATGGTTTGCTTTCGTGTGCATTCGTTTTTGCAGGAAGGAAATCCCGCCAAACGTTTGGAAAACCCTACGATGAGAAGAAAATAATGTTATGGGTAGGAATTCAATCCAAACGTCTGATGAAATCCTACGTTAAATAATACTAAAATTATAGGGATCATAAGGAATGCCCTATAATTAGGATTAATTCTATTGGCAATAAATTGCTTTGTCAATAGATTTCCACTAAAAATCCTCAGGTTATCCAGCGGGGCGTTTTCTGGCGCCCCCCTTATTTAGGCGTTGATTTTTGGCGCGTAATATAGGATAAATATGATAACGCCAAGAGAGAGGGAAGAATCATGATCGTTGACATCCAGGAAGTCAAAACGAAAAAGGAGCTTAAAACCTTCATCTATTTGCCCGAGAAGATCCATGCCGGGCACAGAAACTGGGTCCATCCCATCTATATGGACGAATGGAAGTATTTTGACCCGAAGAAGAACAAGGCCTTCAGCTATTGCGACACGGTCCTTTTGCTTGCGTATCGCGGGGACAAGGCCGCCGGGCGGGTGATGGGGATCATCAACTCCCGCTTCAACGAATACCGGAAGGAAAATATCGCCCGGTTCGGGCATCTCGAGACTTGGGAGGACCCGGAGGTGGTTCATGCTCTGCTCGGCAAGGTTGAGGACTGGGCCCGGCAGAAAGGCATGACCCGGATCATCGGCCCTTATGGGTTTTCCGACCAGGACCCGGAAGGCTGGCTGATCGAGGGGTTCGAGAACCGGGCGACGATCGCCACCTATTACAATTATGAATGGATGCCGCGGCTGGCGGAAAAAGAAGGCTACATCAAAGACATCGATTATTACGTCTATAAACTCTCGGTCCCCAACGAGCTTCCGGAGTTCTACATCAAAATCCATGAAAGGATCCAGCGCCGCGGGAGCTACGTCATCCATGAATTCCGCAAGCGGAAAGAGCTCAAGCCTTGGATCCGGCCAGTCCTGGGGCTTATGAACGAATGCTACACAAACAGCAACATCTACGGCTTCGCCCCGCTCGACGAAAAGGAAATGGACGACCTGGCCAAACGCTACCTTCCCGTCGTCAACCCCCGGTTCGTCAAGGCCGTGACGAAAGACGATGAGGTCGTATCCTTCATCATCGGCATCCCCGACATGACCGAGGGGATCCAGAAAGCCCGGGGACGGCTCCTGCCCTTCGGCTTTATCAAGGTCCTCCGCGCGTCCAAGAAGACGAAGCAGCTGGACCTGCTCCTCGGGGCGGTCAAGGAGAGATACCGTGGCCTCGGCCTCGACGTCCTCATGGGCGTTAAAATGCTCCAGTCCGCCTCGGAAGCCGGATTCAAGACGCTCGACACGCACCACGAGATGGAGAGCAACGTCAAGGTCCGGGCGGAGATGGAGCGCATGGGCGGCGTGTTGTATAAAAAGTTCAGAGTTTATCAGAAGAATCTATAGGCCGAGAAGACTGCCGAGATACACGACGCTCAGGGCGACGAGGAGCACGACGGTTGCCCAGGAAATGATGTTATAACCGCGCTTGCTCGCGTATTCCCCCATCAGTTTCTTATTATTGATCAGGAGCAGCATGAAGATCAGAATCACGGGCAGGACGAGGCCATTGATGACCTGGGAGATATACATTACGGGAAAGAGCGGAATGCCGGGGATAAGGATAATGCCCGCGCCGACGAAAATCAGTAGCGAATAGAGGCCGTAGAACTGCGGCGCTTCGGAGAATTTTTTGTTGACGCCGTCCTCCCAGCCCATCCCTTCGCAGACGACGAAGGCCGTGGAGAGCGGCAGGATCGAGGCGGCGAAGAGCGATGCGTTGAGCAGCCCGAAAGCGAAGAGGGCCGAGCAGTATTTGCCGGCGAGCGGCTTCAAGGCGAGGGCGGCGTCCGCAGCTGTTTCGACGCGGATTCCAGCTTTAAAAAGGGTGGCGGCGCAGGTGAGGACGATGAATCCGGCCACGATCGTGACTACGAAGCTCCCGACGATCACGTCCAGCCGGGAATGCTTATAGTCTTTGAGGGCGATGTTCTTTTCGACGATCGCCGCTTGCAGATAGAACTGCATCCATGGGGCAATGGTGGTGCCCACAAGCCCGATGATCATGCCCAGGCTTTCCGAGGAGATCTTGAAGCTCGGCGCGACCAGGCTTTCCCCGACGGCGCCCCAGTCCGGCTTGGAAAGGATCCCGGCGACGATATACGTGACGTAAAAGACGCAGGCGTAGAGGAAGATCTTCTCGACCGACCGGTAATTCCCTTTCACGACGAGCAGCCAGACGAGAATGGCGGCCAGGGGCACGGAGATATATTTGGGGATGTGGAAGATCTCCAGGCTCGAAGCCACGCCGGCGAATTCGGCGATGACATTGCCGAAGTTGGTCAGGACCAGAGCGAGGAGGAGATAGACCGTGATCTTCACCCCGAACCGCTCTCGGATTAGGTCCGAAAGTCCCTTGCCCGTCACGACGCCCATCCGGGCGCTCATTTCTTGGATGATGATCAGGACGACCATGATCGGGAGGAGAGACCAGATCAGGTTGTAACCGAAGTGGGCGCCGGCCATCGAGTACGTGGCAATGCCGCCGGCGTCGTTGTCCACGTTCGAGGTGATGATGCCCGGCCCGGCCACGGCGAGGAAGAGAAGCACGCCCCTCCAATGGAGTTTTGAGGGTCTTTTCTTGATGATCTGCGTATCGTTCTGCATCTATTCCGCGAATTGTGTCTGCATGATGTCCTTGAGGGTGATGATCCCCTTGAGGACGTTGTCCTGGTCCACGACGGGCAAGGCCAGGAACTTGTATTTTTTAAAGAGCAGCGCCACGTCTTCGACGTCGTCCTGGGGGCCGACTTTGATCAGATGGGTGTTCATCAATTTTTTGAGGGGGATGTCCTTATCGCAGATGATGAGATGGCGGAGGGTCGAGACGCCGACCAGGTGGTTGTCCTTGTCCGTCACGAAAATATAGGAGATGCATTCCAGGGGATACGTCGTTTTCCGGAACTCTTCGATCGCGTCGCCGATCGTCCTGTCCTTGTGAAAGGACAGAAAATCCTTGGTCATAATGCTGCCGGCCGTTCCCTCCTTGAATTTCAAAAGCTCTTCGACGGCCTCACGGGACAGTTTCTTCATGGTCCGGATGAGCTTTTCCTTTTTTTCTTTAGGAAGGTCGGCGAGTAAGTCGGTGGCCTCGTCCGGGGCCATTTCCTCCAGGATGTCCGAGGCCTGCTCCACGGGAGCGGATTCGATCAAGGAGACCTGGAGCTTGGGGTCCTCGACCTCTTCCAGGGTCTGGGCAGCGGTCTGCAGGTCAAGGGCCCGGAAGATCGAGGAGCGGTTCACCCGGTCGAGCTCCTCGAGGATATCGGCCAGGTCCGAGGGGTGGATTTCGTGGATCTTGCGGGCGGTGACGTTCAGTTTCAGGTTCCGCTTGACCGGGTCGGAAAGCAGGGGCTGGACGTACTTCCAGGAGATCATCTTTTCCTCGAACTCGTAGGCGAACAGCCAGTTGGTGAAATAATCGACGCTCCGGAGCCAGCCCAGCCGGCGGAGAATGCCGCGGATGCCGTAGTCCACATGGACGACGCGCAGGTCCTGGTTGACGATGAGAAGATGGATGTCGTTGACCCGTTCGATCTTGGCGCCCAGGGTGTCCACGACCTGCTTGTCGAGGAGTTCGTCGCGGAGGAAGATTTCGTCATTGGCCACTTCGAGAGGCTTGAATTTTTCCTCGGCACCGGCCTTGAGTCGAATGGCCGTCGTGTTCAGGCTTTGGACCTCCTGCCAATCCAGCTCGAGGAGCCGTTTTTCTTTGCGTTTTTTGACGGCCAAGCCCGACACTTTGGGGAAGGGCTCTCCCAGCTTGACTTTGAGGTCGGCGAGTTTCCCGACGGCATCGCCGTCCGCGTTCACGACAAAGCGGCCCAGGATCTCGGAAATATGGAGGAACATGTTGACGGTCGTGTCCTGGATCTCTTTGATGCTGGCATTTTCCACGGCGGCCATGGTCTATCCTCGTCTTATTCCCAAAAATGCTTATAACACACAAAAATGAAGGGATACAAGAAAAAAGTGGGGACTGTCAACGCAAAATAAATATGTCCGGTTCTTAGCAACGTGAATATGTCCGGTTTTGCCATTTCTTAAATCCTCTCCAGATAGCAGTTGTGATGGAGGGCGGGATTATGTCTGCGCCATGGGTGGTTGGCCGGCGGAATGTATTTACCCTTCCTCCTTTTCACTACGACGATGGCTTTGACTTGAGGTGTTTCTTCTTTCTTCAAGACCGTGACTTCTCGGACCTTGAGATATCGCCCATTGAACCGAAAGTCGATCCTCCCATCAAAATGCTCCATCACTTCCACTTTACGTCCGTTCATCGTGATCGAGGGCGCCTCGACAGCCCACAGGCGGCGCTTCCATTGGATGACGTATCCGTTGTTGATCGTCCGCGTCCCCTTCAGACATAAGATCTCGTCCAAGTTCAGCCTCTTCGGCAGCGGCGTATGAAAATTGGCGGGTTGACGAGCTTCCTTAGCGAAACGTAGGTTATGCTTCGGCAAATAGGTCTCTAAAAATCGGTTGGCCTCTTCTTTCGTTGAGATCTGAGCCAGACGCATCTCCTTGATCAGCCGGTCCTGGAGCGTTCCAAACGCCCTCTCCACGCGTCCCTTGGCCTGTGGCGAGTGGGCATGAATACACTCCACTCCCAGCTCTCCCAAGGCTCGGGCAAACTGAGTCTTGGCCCATTCTCCGCGCAGCAACTCATCCGTGTCCGGCTGCCGGCTTGTCTTATAAGTGCTGTGTTTATCAAAATAAACGCTAGAGGGCAGCCCGTAGAGGTCGATATAATGACGGAAGCTATCCAGGGCGGGGTAAACTCCTTCATAGTCGTAAAACCGGCCAAAAATGTCCCCCGTGGCGTCATCTACATAGCCCATAAACACCATCTCCGGTCCTCGCCCTTCCAACCAGTCATGATCCGAGCCATCCATCTGCACCATCTCCCCAAAATGCGCCTTCCGCTCCCGCCACTGATGTACATCCCTCTTTCGCCGATGGACCTTCCACAGTCCCTCGGCCATCATGATCTGCCGCAGCTTCTCCCGGCTGACATCGATCTTCTCCCTCTCCCAGAGCTTCTCCGACGCCAGCGTCGGTCCAAAATCGTTGTATCTTGTCTCGATCAACTGGCCGATCCGCTTCTCCTCCTCTTCCGGCATCTTCCTCGACGATTCCCGTCCCCGGTTCCCATGCACGATCCCCGCCGCCCCTCGAAGGCGGACCGCTTTAACCATCCGACGAACCTGCCGCTCAGAGAGTTTTAAAAACTTACCTCCTTCGATCTGGGTCAGCTCCTTGCCCATGATTTTATGGATGACCTTCAACCGCTCAGCCTCTTTCCGGCTCATCACGATAATGTCCTTTCCCAACTAGGTCCTCCTTCCGCTTCTTATTAGGAAAGGAGTACCTTACACTTTTCCCTAAAAACCGGACATTTTCATTTTGCACAAATAGGACATTATCGCATTGCTGTGACAGAAAAAATTGGGGACACATCACTTTTAATGAAAAAAGCGATGTATCCCCATCTTTTTTACTTCGCCTCGGCCCAGTTGGGGCCCCAGCCGAGCGAGACCTTGAGGGGGACCTTGAACTCACAGACGTTTTCCATCCTGTCGCGGACGAGGCGCTCGACCTTCGCTTTCTCTTTTTCGGGGACCTCGAAGACGAGCTCGTCGTGGACCTGGAGGATCATCCGCGCGCCGAGCTTTTGTTTCCGGAGCTCGCGCCAGATGTCGATCATCGCTTTTTTCATCAGGTCAGCGGCCGTGCCCTGGATGGGCATGTTGAGGGCCATGCGGCGGCCGGCCTGCTGGGCGACCTTGTCGGACTGCCGGAGTTCCGGGACCTGGCGCTTCCGCCCGAAAAGCGTTCCAGAATAGCCGCGGGTCTTCGCTTCTTCGACTTTCTTCTCCAGGAATTCTTTGACCTTCGGATATTTGGCGTAGTACCGGTTGATGAACTCCTGGGCTTCCGAGTTCGATGTCCGAAGCTCCTTAGCCAGCGAAAACGCGGACGTGCCGTAGATGATGCTGAAGTTGATGATCTTGGCTTTCCGCCGCTGCTCGTCCTTGAAGAGCGATGATGCCGGGCCGAAGACGCGGTTGGCGGTCTCCTCATGGATGTCCCGGTCTTTCACGAACGTCTCGATGAGCGCCGGGTCTTCAGACATGTGGGCCAGCACGCGAAGCTCGATCTGCGAATAATCGGCGCCAAGGAAGAGATGACCTTTCTCGGGAATGAATGCCTTCCTGAACCTCTTTCCCCATTCGCCGCGGGCAGGGATATTCTGCAAATTGGGATCGGAGCTTGACAGCCTTCCCGTTGAGGCCACCGTCTGGTTGTAAGACGTATGAATGCGGCCCGAAGCGGGGTCGGCGAGCTCGGTCAGGGCATCGGCATAAGTTGATTTGAATTTTGCGAGCTGTCGGTATTCGAGCACGTGCTGGGCCAGGGGATGGAGCAGGGCCAGCTCTTCGAGGACGTCCATGGACGTCGAAAAACCTTTGGTCGCCTTGGTCTTTTTTGACGCGGGAAGCTGGAGCTTGTGAAAAAGGATCTGGGCCAGCTGCTGGGGGGAATTGATATTGAATTCCGTCCCGCTCGCTTCGAAAATCTTCTTCTCCAGGCGCGAAAGCTCCGTCTCAAGCTCCGCGGAAAGTTTTTTTAAGGCCCCGGCATCGACTTTGACACCGGCCATTTCCATGCCGGCGAGGATCTCGATCAGAGGCTGCTCGATCTCGCGGTAGAGAGTGTCGAGCTTTTCGGCCTCGATTTTCGGCCAGAGCAGGCGGCTGAGCTCAAGGGCGTAATCGGCGTCCTGACAGGCATAGGGGATTACTTTTTCCACGGCGACCTGGTTCATCGTCACTTCGTTCTTGCCTTTGCCGACGACCTCGTTGTAGGGGATTGCGGGCGCCTGGAGATAGACCATGGCCAGCCTGTCCAGGTTGTGCTTTCCCCAGTTCGGCTCTAAAAGATATGAAAGGACCATGGTGTCGAGATCGATGCCCCGAAGATGTAAACCCTCGTGTTCAAAGACGATGAAATCATATTTGATGTTCTGGCCGATCTTTTTGATTCTTGGGTCTTCAAGAATGTCCCTGAGGATTCCGAAAGCCGTTTCCATCGAAAGCTGCTTCGGGGCGCCCGGATAATCATGCCTGAGCGGGAGATAATAGGCTTCTCCTGGTTCTATGGAAAAAGACATCCCGACCAGATGGGCCTGGGTGGGGAAAATATTATCCGTTTCCGTATCCAGCGAGACCATTCCCGCCTTTTTGATCCGTGAAACGAGCTCGGCGAGCTCCCGCTCCGTAAAAATTGCCTTATATTTCCGCTCGGCTTTTTTCGGCTTTTTCACGTAATCGGCCAGCAACGAGGTGAATTCGAGCTCTTGAAAAAGCCTGGCCGCCTCCGCATAATCGGGCTCGGAGACTTCGAAGCGCTTTGGGTCGAACGCTACGTCCATCTTTTTTTCGATGACGACGAGCTGGCGGCTCATTTCGAGCTTGTCCATGTTCTGCTCGATCTTCTCTTTCACCCGCGGGTTCTTGATCTTTCCCAGGTTTTTGAGGAGGTTGTCGAGCGATCCGAACTCTTCGATAAGGTTTTTGGACGTCTTTTCCCCAATTCCGGGCACGCCGGGGATGTTGTCCGACGCATCCCCCCAGAGGGATAGCACGTCTACGACCTGGGAGGGCGAGACACCGAAGAATTCTTTCACCTTGGCCTCATCCAGGGTGATCTCCTTGACGGGATTGAAGACGGCGGTCGATTTGTCGACAAGCTGGAGAAGGTCTTTGTCCGTCGTGACGATGACGGTCAGGAATTTCTTGGCCGCCGCCTGCCTGGCCAGGCTGCCCAGGACGTCGTCCGCCTCGTACTTTTCATAGACAAAGACTGGAATCCGCAGAGCGCCGATGACCTCTTTGAGCTTCGGGATCTGTTTGATCAGGTCCTCGGGCATAGGCTTGCGGTTAGCTTTATAGTCTCGATAGACTTCGTGCCTAAACTTGGGGCCGGGGGCGTCAAACACAATCCCGAGATATTCAGGCTTCTCCCGGTCCATTATCTTACGCAGCGTGCTGATAAACCCAAAAATGGCATTCGTCGGGAATCCCTGGGAGGTCGAAAGGCTTTGGATGGCGTAATACGACCGGTAGAGCAACGAGTTCCCATCGATGAGATAGACTTTTTTCTCGCGCATGGCGAATTTCATTATGAACTGCTTTATGGGGAATAATCAAGAGAAAGCCGGTTTTGACCGCTTTGGCGCGTAGCGCCTATCCCGCTCAATTTGTTGACATTGGGGCGCAAATTGGTATAATAAGGCAAATTTAGCTGGACGAATAACGATGTTGATCGATATTGATAAAGTGCCGAAAGACGGGTTGAGGCTCAGCCGGAATTTCGATTTCGCGAGTCTAGAGCTGGTGGAGGAGGATGCCGTTTTCCTCCAGCCCGTCCAGGCCGACGTTACCATAAAAAAAATGGGAGACGAGATCTGGATCAAGGGCCGGATCACGACCTGCCTGAGCTTTGTCTGCAGCCGGTGCCTGACGCCCTTCGAATTTCCGCTTGACTCCAAGTTCGACCTGGTTTTCCTTCCCGAGGAATTCCATGAGCTCAAGGATGAGCTCGACGACGAGGGTCTCGACCAGCTTTTCTACCAGAATCGCCAGATCGATATCCGGGAGGTAATCTTAGAGCAATTAAGCTTGACGTTTCCCGCCAAGCCGCTTTGCTCGGAACGCTGCGAGGGGATCTGCGCGGTGTGCGGCCAGATCCGCCGGAACGGGAATTGCGGCTGCGCGATCGAAGAATCCGACACACGCCGGGAAAAAATAAAAATCTTTGTGAAAGACAAGAGATAAATGCCTAACCCCAAACGAAGACACTCTCACTCCCGAAAAGGAAAACGCCGGGGGCATGATGCGCTCGTTGTCCCTTCCTTTTCCGTGTGTTCCAATTGCGGGACGCCCAAACTCCCCCATAAAGCCTGTCCGGAGTGCGGTTACTACCGCGGCCGCCAGGTCATCAAAGAAGCTGAAGAATAGCCGGGAGGCGAAGATGAAGATCGCCGTCGACGCCATGGGGGGGGATTTCGGCCCCCAAATCACGGTCCCGGGAGCAGTCAGGCAGGCCCGGGATTTCGTCGCCAACCGCGTCCAGGAAAAAATCCAGATGGAAATCGCCAAGGCGGCGCTGACTACGGACGGAGCGAAGGCCTAAATGATTTTCCGGGAACGGATCTCATTAATCACGGGGGCTTCGCAGGGGATCGGCGAAGCGGTCGCCCATGAATTCGCGGCCGAGGGCGCGGCCGTCATGCTCGTCGATATCCAGAAGGCGAAGCTCGACGAAGTGGCCAAGAAGATTGCGGAGAAGGGCGGGAAGGCGGCCGTTTACGAGGCCGATGTGTCAAAATACGACCAGGCGAACGCCGTCGTCGAATCCGTGATCAAGGAATACAAGAAGATCGACCATCTCATCAATAACGCCGGCATCACCAAGGACGGTTTTCTCCTGAGGATGAAGGAAGAAGAATGGGATGCTGTCATCGCCGTGAACCTCAAGGGCATTTTTAATTTTTCCAAAGCCGTCATCCGGAGCATGATCGGCAGCCGCTACGGGCGGATCGTCAACCTCTCGTCCGTGGTCGGCCTGATGGGCAACGCCGGCCAGGCGAACTACGCGGCCTCCAAGGCCGGGCTCATCGGCTTCACCAAGTCGCTGGCCCGCGAAGTGGCTTCGCGCGGCATCACCGTCAACGCGGTGGCCCCCGGCTATATCGCCACACCCATGACGGCCAGCCTTCCCGAGCAGGTCAAGACCGCATTTCTCGGCATCATTCCCTTGCAAAGGTTCGGGGAACCGGCCGAAGTGGCCCACGCCGTCAAATTCCTCTGCTCGGATGAAGCCGCGTACATAACCGGCCAAGTCATTCAGATCAACGGCGGGATGTATATGTAGGATTTTCCGATAAAATAAAAATGGAGGTTAACATGGAAAGAGACGAATTATTGAAGAAAATGAAGGTGATCGTGGCGGACAAGCTGAGCATCAGCGAAGATCAAGTGACGGAAACAGCCTCTTTCATCGAAGACCTGGGCGCCGACTCCTTAGACACCGTGGAACTCGTCATGGCCCTCGAAGATGAGTTCGGCCTCGACATTCCCGACGAGGAAGCGGAAAAGCTGACCACAGTCGGCAAGGCGATGGACTATATTATGGGCCATGTTTCTTAATCCAGGAGAACAGAGGAATAAAGCAGCGAATCGACGGGTCGCCATAACCGGGATCGGCCTTGTGACCCCCTTGGGCGTAGGCACCCAGAAGACCTGGGACGGCCTTCTTGCCGGCCGGAGCGGGATCGGCCCCATCACCAGATTCGATGCCAGCCGCTTTTCGACGCGGATCGCCGGCGAGGTCAGGGATTTCCATCCGCTCGATTTCATCGACAAGAAAGAGGTCCGCAAAATGGACCTGTTCATCCAGTTCGCCCTGGCGGCGGCCCATCTCGCCGTCGAGGACTCGGGCATCAACCTGGCGCTTCTTGAAGGCGACCGCTGCGGCGTATATGTCGGCTCCGGCATCGGCGGGATCGGGACGATCGAGGAGACGCATAAGGTCCTCCTTGAGAAAGGGCCGGACCGTGTTTCGCCGTTCTTCTTGGTTTCGGTCATCATCAACGAAGCCTCGGGGCAAATTTCCATCAGATACAAGGCCAAAGGACCGAATGTGGCGGTCGTCACAGCCTGCACCACGGCGACCCATTGTCTCGGGGATTCCTTCCGGCTGATCGCCCGGGGCGATGCGGATATGATGATTGCCGGCGGGTCCGAAGCGCCCATCACGCCGCTCGGCGTCGCCGGGTTCTGCACCATGAAAGCCCTCTCCGAGCGGAACGACGAACCCCAGAAAGCATCGCGGCCGTTCGACGCCAAGCGCGACGGGTTCGTTATGGGCGAAGGCGCCGGCATCTTGCTGCTCGAAGAGCTTGGCCGGGCCCTCAAGCGAGGGGCAAAGATTTATGCTGAGGTGGTGGGCTACGGTATGACCGGCGACGCCTACCATGTCGCCGCTCCGGCGATGGACGGCGAAGGCGCGGAGCGCGTCATGCGGAAAGCCCTGGAGGACGCGGGCGTTCCGCCGGGCGATGTCCAATTCATCAACGCCCACGGCACATCCACCCCCCTCAACGACAAGATCGAGACCGCGGCGATCAAGCGGGTCTTCGGCGACCATGCCTCTAAGCTCGCCGTGAGCTCGACAAAGTCCATGACCGGCCATCTTCTAGGAGCGACCGGCGCCGTCGAGATCGCCGCCACCGCGCTCTGCCTCAAGCACCAGATCATGACGCCGACGATCAACTACGAGTACCCGGACCCGGAGTGTGACCTGGATTACGTGCCGAACAAAGCACGGCCGGCCGAGATCGTATTTGCGTTGAACAATTCCTTCGGCTTCGGCGGGACCAATGGCTCCCTGTTGCTGAAAAGGTTCGAATAGCAAAAAAGCAGGCAAGAAGGGAATTTTCTGATATTGTCTGAATAGCGGTGTGCCGGGAGTGGCGCTGATTGGGGCGCAAAGATGTCCGAAGCGTATAGGACCCTCGTCAGGGTGAGGAGCGAGGACGGCTGGGCTGATCGGCGACAGGATCCGCGGCGGTTTTCTCGATTCAATGGGAGAGAAGACTTTTAATCGTAATATTGAACCCCCCAGTCAATTAGGGGGGATTAAAAGGTATGGAGGCATGAATGAACATCCTTATTTTTGTTAAGCGTGTGCCGGATACGGAATCGAAGATCCGCATCCATCACGAAACGAATACGGTCATCGAAGAAGGGCTGAATTTCATCATCAGCTCGAACGATGAATACGCCGTCGAGGAGGCTCTTCGCCTCAGAGAAGCCAAGGGCGGCCAGGTCACGGTCATCTCGGTCGGGGCCGAAGAATCCACGACCATTCTCAGAAAATGCCTGGCCATGGGCGTGGACGAGGCCGTCCTGATCAAAGACGACCTCAAGGAAACCTACGATGGCCTGCGGATCGCTAAGATGATCACCAGAGCTGTCGAGAAAAAATTCCCCCATTTTGACTTGCTCCTCTTTGGAAAGCAATCGGTCGGAGCGGACAACGCTCAGGTGCCATCCATGGTCGCGGAGATGCTCGGCCTTCCCCAGGCCAATGTTGTGACCAAGCTCGAGATCAATGGGACACAGGGAACCGCCCTCCGGGAGATCGAAGGGGCGGAGGAGAAAGTCATCTTCAGCCTGCCGGCCGTCGTATCGGCCCAAAAAGGGCTGAACGAGCCGCGCTACGAAACGCTTAAGGGCATCATGGCGGCCAAGAAAAAGATCATCCCGGTCATGACGCTCGAAGAGCTCGGCCTGAGGAGAGAAGACGTGGCGCCCCAGGTCGATATCACCAAGCTGGAAATGCCTCCGGCACGGCAAGCTGGAAAGATCATCCCGGGCCCACCCGAAGAAGCGGCCAAAAAGCTGGCCGAACTGCTTCGCCACGAAGCGAAGGTGATCTAAGGAGACGAACATGTTCTTAGTTTTCATCGAAACACGCGAAGGCAAGATCAAAAAGAGTTCGTTGGAAGCACTCAGCGAAACGAAGCGGCGGGCGGGTGAGCTTGGTTCGAACGTCGGCGCGGCGCTCGTCGGAACCGGCCTGGAATGTCTAAAT
>Ga0315297_10000432_pt1 | contig 24541 bp, 17 predicted proteins | sample YL17G15_0_MG_FD_203628 | JGI IMG/M metagenome (GOLD analysis project Ga0315297, IMG submission 203628) | Sediment microbial communities from Yellowstone Lake, YNP, Wyoming, USA - YL17G15_0 | ecosystem: Environmental > Aquatic > Freshwater > Lake > Sediment | place: USA: Wyoming | collected... | reverse complement strand
CTCCTGGGAACGCTCACACGCGCCGGGCGAGGGGCCAGGGGTGGGGGTGGAGGACGACCACGGCCGTTCGGCATGCTCCCGTGGCGCGGCCGTGAAGCTGCACGTCGAGATCACCAGCCGCAGTTAGTCTGCGTACTTATGACGCGCGACACTAGGTGGGAATGTCGCGACTGGGGCCGTCATTGACCGCCCTATGCTTGACCAGTCGCATTCGCCTGATGTTTGCCAGTCATGACCGCCCGATGTAGACCACCCATCGCCGCCCGATGCATCCCAGCCAGCGTTCACCCTGTGGTGTGTGGGCGGTCGGACTCTTCCGGCCCACTGGGCTCGGAGGAGGATGCGGTGGAGCGCCTACACATGAGCTACCTGCGTGCCTTGGTCCACCGTTTGCGCGCCCTCCAGTGCGAACGGGGCATCTCCAGAGACCTGAGGATTCCGCGGGTGCCCGTGCTCCGTCACCACGAGCTCGCCGCGCCGGAGGGTTTCCTCCAGCCGGGCTCTGCGATGCCCGACGAGGCCGTTCGGTCCTGCCCATGCAGGCGGTTTCCCAGGCCGCCCTCGCCCATCTCGGGAGGATGAAGATCATTCACTGGGGCCGAGGAATCCTGTACACTAGGAGCGTGATGAAGAAGCCTTGGTTCTTGAGAGGAACGGTTCTCCTCTCCGGGCAAGGGGCCTTTTCATCACCCTGCTCGTACAAGGTCGTCGACTGGTCTGGGGAAGGAGACCTGCCAGATGAGCATCAACTTGACAATGTGGAAGACCGCTCTTTGGACTCTTGTCAAGATGCAGGAGAAGGAGGAATGGGACCGGCTGGACATCATCTCCAAATGGCTGATCGCCACCCGTTCGGCAGTGACCTTGGTGACCGTGTACTCGTGCCTCATCGCCGGGCTTCTGGCCACACGCGACGGCCACTTCGCCTGGCTGCCCTGGCTGATCGTCACACTCGGCCTGTTCATCGCCCACGGTACCAACAACCTGCTGAATGACTATACCGACTACTCCCGCGGAGTGGACAAGGACAACTACTTCCGGACCCAGTACGGAGTCCACCCACTCGTGCAGGGGTTCTGGACCAAGCCCCAGCAGCTGCGGTGGTTCGTCGTCAGCGGCGGGCTGGCGGTCACTTCGGGGGCTTATGCGCTCGCCTATTCCCATTTCTCTCCCTTCGTCATCGGCCTCTTCGCCCTCGGGGCGCTGGTGCTGCTCACCTACACCTGGCCGCTCAAGTACCTGGCTTTGGGCGAGCTGTTCATCTTCCTGATTTGGGGACCGATCATGATTTCCGGCGTGTACATCGTCCTGGCCGGCGGGTGGACCGACAACGTGTGGAACGTGGCCCTGGCAGGCGTTCCATTCGGCCTGAGCGTGGCCAGCATCAACGTCGGCAAACACATCGACAAGCTGGTCGACGACAAGCAGAGGGGGGTGGGCACACTGCCGGTAAGGCTCGGCGAGAAGGCCGCGCGCGTTGTGAACATGCTGGCTCTGGTGCTCATCTATGCTGCAATCGTCTACCTGATCTTCGTGCCGCGCTACTTCACCCCCGTCATGCTCGTTGTCTTCCTGGCCGGGAAGCGCCTGCTCACGGCGCTCGCCGTGCTCAGCAAGCCGCGTCCGGGGAAGCCGCCGGAGGGGTACCCGGCATGGCCGGCCTGGTTCTCGGGTTTCGCCTTCTACCACAACCGTTTGTTCGGTGGGTTGTTCATTCTGGGCCTGATCGCCGATACGCTCCTGCGCCTCTTGCTGAGCGGTTTCTGGCCGATGAGGTAGCGCCGTGTCGTGTTCTCCCTGGACCGCCTCGCCGGACGGACTCGGCCGTTAACGTGTTCGTGGCAAGCCCAATGAGGCCGTGTCCTGCCTCTAGGAGCGTGATGAAAAGCATTGGTCCCTGAGAGGGATCTGTATATGTAGTGGTTGGGGCTTTGCCCGAACCACTACATATACGGTTCTCTTCTCCGGGCAAGGGGCTTTCTCATCACCCTGCATGGGGCGGCTTGTCGGACAAGCCCGTGGAACTGCCGTGATTGTTACGCCGCTGCGGGGGTCAACATGCCCGAAATCCCCCTTCTGCCCTAGAATCCGGTGATGCACGTGGCCCGTCGGGGGGAAAGGGCCAGTCGAAGAGGAAGGAACACCGAGGGGGGCGTCAAGTGCAGGCCCCAGACCACCCAGTGTGCAGGAGGAGCCGATGAATCCAATCATCCTGTCTCGATGGCAGTTTGCCATCACTACCATCTATCACTTCTTCTTCGTTCCGCTCACCCTCGGGTTGGTATGGTTCGTTGCCATCTTGGAGACGATCTATGTCCGCACTGGCAATGAAGCCTACAAACGAATGGCGAGGTTCTGGGGGAAATTGCTGCTGATCAACTTCGCCATGGGCGTGGTGACGGGAATCGTCCAGGAGTTCCAGTTCGGGATGAATTGGTCTGAGTATTCCCGGTACGTCGGCGACATCTTCGGCGCGCCCCTGGCCATCGAGGCCCTGCTGGCCTTCTTCCTTGAGTCAACCTTCCTGGGCATGTGGGTCTTCGGCTGGGACCGGCTCTCCAAAGGCTCGCACGCCGCGACCATTTGGCTGGTCGCAATTGGGTCGAACCTGTCGGCGCTGTGGATCCTGCTCGCCAATGGCTGGATGCAGCATCCGGTCGGCTACGTGTTCAACGATGCAGCCGGCCGCGCCGAACTGGTGGATTTCATCGCCCTGATGGCCAATCCGAGAGGCTGGCTGTTCTTCTGGCACACCATCTCCTCCGGTCTTGTCACAGCGGCTTTCTTCGTGCTGGGCATCAGCGCCTATCACCTTGCCCGCAAGCAGAACGCGGAAATGTTCCAGCGTTCGTTCCGTCTCGCAGCCATCATCGGCATCAGCGCCACCGTGATGGTAGTGCTGAGCGGCGATACTCAAGGCAGGTACCTGCGAGAAGTCCAGCCCATGGCGGCGGCCGCCTCCGAAGCGCTGTGGGACACGGCCGACCCGGCTCCGTTCTCGGTGGTGGCGTTTTTCGGTTCCAGCGGCAGAGACGAGACCTGGAGTTGGCGGATCCCCAACACCCTCAGCTTCTTGTACTACCTGAAGCCGGAAGGCGAAGTGCGAGGCATCCATGACCTCCAGGCGGAATACGAGGCCACCTACGGGCCGGGCAACTACATCCCGCCAGTGGCGCTGGATTTCTGGATGTTCCGTATCATGGTTGGCGTGGGATTCCTGATGGTCGCCCTGGCGGCGTATGCGCTCTACCTGCCCTTGAGGAAGTGGCCTGAGAAGTGGGTGCGACGGCTCCGGTGGATGGCGTGGGCGATACCGCTGCCCTACATCGCCAACACCTCAGGCTGGATCCTGACCGAGACCGCCCGCCAACCGTGGATCGTGACCGGCCTGCTGAGGACCGAGAACGCCGTCTCGCCGAACCTTACCACTGGCCTGGTTCTGTTCAGCCTGGTTGGCTTTGCGCTCCTCTACGCCGCGCTGATGGTCGCCGACGTCTACCTGCTGTTCAAGTTCGCCAAGGCCGGTCCCGAGGCTGCAATGCCTCAGACCGTCGAGCCTGCTCCGGCTCCCGTCAGGTCACAAGACGAGTAGGGAAGGACTGCCATGTCTACAGAATTCCTGCAAACCCTATGGTTCATCCTGATCGCCGTCCTGTGGATCGGGTTCTTCCTCCTGGAAGGCTTTGACTTCGGCGTGGGCATGCTCCTGCCTTTCCTGGGCAAGAAGGACGAGGAGCGCCGCGCCATCATCAACGCCATCGGCCCGCACTGGGACGGGAACGAAGTCTGGCTGGTGACCGCCGGCGGCGCGACCTTTGCGGCCTTCCCTCACTGGTACGCCACGCTGTTCAGCGGCTTCTACCCCGGCTTCCTGCTGCTCCTTCTCGGTTTGATCCTGCGTGGAGTGGCCTTCGAGTTCCGCTCGAAAGATGCCAGCCCGAGATGGCGCAGCCTGTGGGACTGGTGCATCTTCGGCGGCAGTCTCCTGCCATCGCTCCTGCTCGGCGTAGTGTTCGCCAACCTCGCCAGGGGCGTGCCGATCGACGCCAACCGGATGTACACCGGCAACTTGCTCACCCTGCTCTCCCCCTTCGGCCTGCTGGGCGGGTTGGCCGTCGTGGCCGCCTTCCTGTTGCATGGCGCGAACTTCCTCGGCCTGAAGATGACCGGCGACCTCCAGGAACGCGCCCACGGCTTTTCCCGCAGGCTCTGGCTGGTCGCCGTGGCGCTGGTTTCCAGCCTGATGATCGCCACCTTCTTCTTCACCGACACCTCCGCTCGCCTCGGCCTCGCCTCAGGCATTGTCCCGGTCGGAGCTGTCGTGGCGCTGCTGCTGGCCGGTTACTTCATCGGCAAGAAGAGAGAAGGTTGGGCCTTCATCATGGGCGCGGTGACCATCGTGTTGACTCCGGTCACATACTTCCTGGCCATGTTCCCGCGAGTGATGATCTCGAACACCAACCCGGACTACAGCTTGACGATCTACAACGCCTCGTCTTCACCGTACACGCTCAAGGTGCTGACCATCGTGGCAGTGGTCTTCCTGCCGATCGTGCTGATCTATCAGGGCTGGTCGTACTACGTCTTCAGAAAGCGGATTGGCCACGAGTCACATCTTGAGTACTGATGCGCGTGCGGTGCCGTAGACATCAAGGCCAATCGCCACCCTCGCAGCGGACGGCGGTCATGGCCCACCACCCGTGGGGTTCCCCTGCCCAGGCCGTGACTCAGAACGATCCTGACGATAGCACCGATACAAGATGAAGCTGGACAAGCGTCTGCTAGGTCAAGCCCGGGCTGCACGTTTCCACCTTGTGCTGGCAATCGGGCTTGGGACTCTGGCCGGCTTCGTCCTGGTCTCTCAGGCGCTGGTCATCAGCCAGGTCGTGGCAGGCGTCTTCCTCGGCGGCCGGACCCTCAACGACGTTCAGCCCCTCCTCTTCGTGCTGCTGGCTCTCAGCCTGGTGCGCGCCGTTCTCACCTGGGGAAGCGAAGTCTCGGCCCAGCATGTCGCCGGCCGCGTGAAGCACTCTCTGCGCCAACGCGTGGCCGGGCATTTGCTCGTGCTTGGACCCGCCTATTCCCGCGGAGAACGAAGTGGCGAACTGAGCAACACTGTCGTCGAGGGGACGGAAGCATTGGAGGCGTACTTCAGCCAGTATCTGCCCCAACTGGCGATGGCAGCCCTTGTCCCGCTGACCATTCTGGCCTTCGTCTTCCCCATCGATCTGATATCAGGTTTGGTGCTGCTGCTCACGGCCCCTCTGATCCCCATCTTCATGGTGCTCATCGGCGACGCCGCCAGCCGCCTCACCCAGCGCCAATGGTCTTCGCTGAGCCGAATGAGCGCTCACTTCCTGGACGTCCTCCAGGGACTGACGACGCTCAAGCTGCTCGGGCGCAGTCGTGAGCAGGCTCAGACGATCGCCATGATCAGCGAACAGTTCCGGGAGGCTACCCTCAGGGTCCTGCGACTGGCCTTTCTCTCCGCACTCGTCCTCGAAATGGTTGCCACTATCGGCACGGCCATTGTGGCGGTTGAGGTGGGCCTGCGGCTGCTCTACGGCCATCTGACTTTCGAACGAGCGTTTGTCGTCCTTCTCCTGGCGCCGGAGTTGTACCTACCCCTGAGAACGCTGGGGGCGCGCTTCCATGCCGGGATGTCGGGGGTGGAGGCGGCGAAGCGCATCTTTGAGATTCTGGATACGCCTGCGCCGGTGGCAGTGCCGATAGACAGGGGCAGGTGCCTGCCCGACCTGCGCTACGCCATTCGCTTCCAGGATGTGTCCTTCGCACATGCAGACAGCCAGCGCGATGCCGTTCGAGGTGCCACCTTTCACATCTCGCCAAAGCAGAAGATAGCCATCGTCGGCCCCAGCGGATCCGGCAAGAGCACCATCACCCAACTGCTGCTCCGTTTCATCGACCCTGACAGGGGGTCGATCTCGGTCGACGGGCACCCACTGGCCTCCCTGGACCCCTCCGCCTGGCGCGCCCGGGTGGCCTGGGTGCCTCAGAACCCGTACCTGTTCAACGCCTCTGTTGAAGAGAACATTCGCCTTGCACGACCGGCAGCTGGCAGGCAGGAGGTCGAACGGGCGGCCCTGCTCGCTCACGCCCATGGCTTTATCCAGGCACTGCCTCTGGCGTATGACACACCCATCGGCGAACGCGGGGCCCGGCTGAGCGGTGGCCAGGCCCAGCGCATCGCCCTGGCGCGCGCCTTCCTGAAGGACGCACCTCTCCTCATCTTGGACGAGGCCACGGCCAACCTTGACCCCGACACCGAATCCCAGATCCAGGCGTCAATGAGCCGGCTGCTGCAAGATCGCACCGCTCTGGTCATCGCCCACCGGCTGGGTACGGTCCGGGACGCCGACGCGATTCTGGTCATGGCAGATGGGCGAATCGTCGAGGCCGGCTCCCATGAGGCCTTGCTGGCGGCAGGAGGCCTCTACTGTCGAATGGTGAATGCGCGTGGGGGAGCGGCATGAGGAGCACGTTCCTTCGCCTCTTGAGACTCGCCCTCCCTCTGTGGAGGCACATGGCGCTGGCCATCCTCCTGGGCATCGCAACGATCGCATCCGGTGTGGGCCTGCTGGCGATATCCGCCTACATCATCGCACTGGCCGCCCTCCATCCATCAATCGCCGAGCTGCAGATCGCGATCGTGGCAGTACGTTTTCTCGGCATCACGCGCGGAGTCCTCCGTTACCTGGAGCGCCTGGTGTCGCACAATGTCGCTTTCCGTTTGCTGGCGCGCCTGCGCGTTTGGTTCTACCAGCGGCTCGAACCCCTGGCCCCCGCCAGGCTCATGGAGTATAGGAGCGGCGACCTCTTGAGCCGCATTGTGGCTGACATCGAGGCGCTGGAGCAGTTCTTCGTCCGAGTCATCGGCCCACCTCTGTGTGCGATCGGGATCGCTCTCCTGGTGTGGCTCCTGGCGGGAAGCTTCGATATCCGCCTGGCCGTTGTCCTGGTCTTCGCCCTGGCGCTTTCCGGTGTGATGATCCCCATGCTGGTGCAACGACTCAGCCGAGGGATGGGCCGCAGAATGGTGGAGACCCGCGCCGCGCTGAACGCGACCCTGGTGGAAGGCGTCCAAGGTTGCGCGGACTTGCTGGCCTGTGGCCAAGAAACCGATCATCGAGATCGTGTCCAATCCTTGAGCAGCCAGTTGGTGCGGATACAGTCTTCCATGGCTCGGGTGAAGGGCCTGTCAGGCGGCCTATCTGGGCTATCCATGAACCTGGCGACCATCGCCGTCCTGATCGTCGCCATCCCGCTGGTGACCGCGGCACAGGTCAATGGCCTCTACCTCGCCCTTCTGGTCATGGTCGCCATCGCCAGCTTCGAGGCGGTGATCCCGTTGCCCTCTGCCTTCCAGGACCTGGAAACCAGTCTGTCCGCAGCCAAACGGCTCTTTGAGGTCGTGGACACCCAACCCGGCGCACAGGAACCCACAGGTCACTCCCCTAGACCGGACAACTTCACTCTTACCGTGCGTGATCTGCGGTTTGCCTACAGCCCTGGCGCCCCTCCAGCTCTGGATGGGATCGGCTTTCGCCTCGAGGAAGGTCGGCGATTGGCCTTGGTAGGTCCGAGCGGAGCGGGCAAATCGACGGTGGTCCATCTGCTGCTTCGCTTCTGGGACTACGATGAGGGGGAAATCACCCTTGGCGGGCACGAGCTGAGAAGCTACCAGGGCGATGACCTGCGACGGATGATCAGCGTCGTCTCCCAGCATACTGATCTTTTCAACGACACCATCCGGGCCAACCTGCTGCTCGCACGCCCCGGGGCCAGCGAGCAGGATCTGATCCGGGCGGCAGAACTCGCCCAAGTCCACGAGTTCATCGCGGGGCTGCCGGGTGGGTACGACACAAGGATCGGTGAGGCAGGGCTGCGGCTGAGTGGAGGGGAACGCCAACGCCTGGCAGTTGCCCGAGCACTGCTCAAAGACGCCCCCATCCTGATCCTCGACGAACCCACCACGAACCTGGATGTCCTGACCGAGCGCAGCCTTCTGCAGACCCTGCTCGGACTCATGGAAAGACGGACCACATTGATCATCACCCATCGCTTGATTGGCCTCGAGGCAGTGGATGAGATTCTGGTCCTGCGCGAGGGGCATGTTGTCGAGCGTGGACGCCACCGTGAGCTCGTCCGGGCCGGTGGCCTCTACCAGCGAATGTGGTCACTGCAATCTGAGATCGATGTCGTGGAGACGCTCCCTCGGGTCGGTCTCGAGCCGCTCTCGCCGCCGTCCCCGGCGGCGACCTAGCCTGCCCTCCCCGCTCCCGCCGCCGTCCCCGGCGGGGGTATCAACCCGTCATCAGGCCGGCAATCCCTGCCGGAGGCGCGGGGCGGGCCGCCGAGGACGGCGGCCCGCGCAGGCAGTCTGAGATCGATGTCGTGGAGACGCTCCCTCGGGTCGGTCTCGAGCCGCTCTCGCCGCCGTCCCCGGCGGCGACCTAGCCTGCCCTCCCCGCTCCCGCCGCCGTCCCCGGCAGGGGTATCAACCCGTCATCAGGCCAGCAATCCCTGGCGGAGGCGCGGGGCGGGCCGCCGAGGACGGCGGCCCGCACAGGCAATATCCCGCCGCTCCCGCCCCCGCCTCTTTCAGACCCTAGTGATGTTCGGCGGCTTCTGCCTCGGCCTTGGTCTTGTGAATGGTCCCGTCCGGATGCTGGGGCGGGGTGTAGATCGTGTACAGCTTCAGCCGCTCGGTTGAGGAGGCGTTGATCACGTTGTGATAGGTGCCCGCAGGCACCACAACCGCATCCCCGTCAGCCACCAGATGCTCCTCCTTGCCGTTGAACACGAACTTGGCCTTGCCCTCCTCGATGCGGAAGAACTGATCGACCGTGTCATGCACCTCGTTGCCGATTTCCTCGCCCGCCTGCAAGCACATCACCACGAGCTGGCTGTACTTCCCCGTGAACAGGACCTGGCGGAAGTAGGTGTTCTTCAAAGTCGCCTTCTCAATGGGTCCAACATAACCAGTCATGATCCTCTTCTCCTTGGTCAGGGTGCGGAATACGTCAACCACAATGGGACGGCTTTACCCTGAATTGTACTCTCCCCCGGGGTTGGATGGAGCGCCTGCTCAGCGACCACCGCTGCCTCGTCCGACAGCCTAAGCGCGACCGCAACCTGGATCGGCCGGTCGCCAGCGAAACGCTCCACCTCTACCTTGACCGAGACGAGCGCCCGTTCCCCTGCTGTGTCAACCTCCAGAGTTCCGAAACGCACCCTCTGAATCCCTGCCTGACGTTGGCGGCGCAGCTCGACCGGCCGCCAGATTCCCACCGTGGGCAAACGCGGGCCCCAATCCCATCCGAAGCCAAACTGGGCCTTGCGCATGACGTTGCGCTTGGTTTCTTCCAGTCCGGTGGATGGCCAGGAGGGTGAGGGCGCGTCCCTCACATGATCCAGTGGCGGTTCGAAACACAGCGCCAAGGTACTGGGCCGGTCTGTGCGCACCCGATGCGTTACATCGAAGACGGCCTCGCGGAACATGTTGCCGTGCTTGCCGAGTTGCTCTCCGTTGAGCCAGATCGTCGCGAACGTGTCCAGCCCATGGAAGACAAGCTGCAGCCGCTCCTGCGATTCTGGCGGTTCCTGGTCATACGAGAACTGGGTGCGATACCACCATTCACGCTCCTCGATCCAACTGCAGTCGAGCTCGTTGCGGTTGTAGAAGGGGTCTGCGATTCGCCCGGCGTCAATCAGCGCCCGATGGACATCCCCAGGCACCGCAACATCGATCCAGTCATCCGTGTCAAACTGATGTGCAAAAGCGCCGAGTGCTTCACCTCCACCCGGCGCGAAATCCTTGAGTCTCCAATGGTCAAACACGCACTTCTCCTTGTCCGTTGAGGTTCAACGGCGAGCCCTCCCCATCGCCTTTCGGGCTCACCCTGGCCGATGATGGGTCCAGTCTCGTCTGGAGGGCTTGCCCCCAACCTCCCGCATCAGCCGATCGGCGCATCTACCTGCTCCGCAGGGCAGGAGACTGGCCGACCACTGGTCCGTCGCCGAGTCAAGAGGCAATGGCCACCGGGCGGGCTGCACATCGCTGCTGGCCTCTCCTTCGCCCCGGCGACCGAAGTGCTTGCCCGCAGTCAGGACCGACTCTCCAATCGGACCAGCATTTCGAGGCAAGCCCGACTGTGGTGATACGGACATTCCCAGGGACCAGCCTTGAAGACGGCGTGATCCGGCGTACCGTCCCGACTCAATCGCTTGAACCAGTCCCCCTGCGTCCGGTCGACCACTTTCGCCTGAATGTATGTCCAGCATCGATAGGCAGCTTGGGCATAGTGCACCTGACCCGTCAGCTGATAGGCATTGAAGAAGCCGACAACCGCCTCGGCTTGTGCCCACCAGATCTTGCCGGAATCGACCAAGCCTTGCGGGCCAGATTCATAGAAGAGACTGCCATCATCGTCCAAGCCCTCCTGCAATACCGCGGCTGCCATGCCTATCGCCGACTCACGGACTTGCGCCAACAGCGCCGAGTCTCCATGCAGCTCGGCGGCTTCGGTCAGCAGCCAGCTGCTCTCGACGTCGTGCCCGAAGGACACATTCTGCGAGAGCGAATGCCACTGGTCATCGAAGAAGAGTTTGAGATGGCCGGTCTGACGGTCAATGATGTGGCGCTGGAAGGTCTGGATCAAGGCTCTGTGTTGAAGCATGAGATGTGCGTCGTCCCAGGCCCGCATCAGATTCCCATACGCTTCCAGGATGTGCAGCATCGTGTTCATGGACTTGCGGCAGTTGAGATCCTTGTCGCTTAAGCGCATGTCCTTCAGCGGTCCCCATTCGCGGCTGCTGCCCTCGATATAGCCCCCGTATGTCGCCTCATAGGCATGCTCTTCCAGCAAGCGGAACAGTGTCTGGGCCAGCTCCAGGCTCCGCGACTCCTGGGTGGCAAGGTAGTACTCCGCAAGACCGTACACCCCAAATGCCTGAGCATAATGATGCTTGCGGTCAGCAACAGGCGCACCTTTCTGGTCCACTTGCCAGTAGAAGCCGCCATACTTCTGATCCCAGAAGACGTTGACAAGGTAGTCATAGGCCCACTGTGCCATCGACAAGTACTGCTCCACGCCAAACCGGCGATAGGCGGCGGCATAGGTCCAGAGAATACGTGCGCAAAGGATCGCAGAACGCGGCACTTCATTGTGGACCTGCAGGCCATCGGTCACTGCTCCATAGAAGCCGCCATCGACCTTGTCCACGACATGCGTGATCCAGAAGGGCAGGATGTTCCCCGTCAGCTCTTGTTCCAGTTGCCGGCTGAAGCTAGATCTACTGAATGTCTGCGTCATCTCGTCCCGTTCGTCCTTCTAAGACTCGGATGGGATGGTGTCCAAGGCGCTTGCGACCTGATTACCGAGAGCCAAGCCGCCTCTGAGGGCAAGCTGGAACACTCGCGGAAAGCTGATCACGGACCTGCAGGCGCCCTCGCTGTCCCAGCGGAGCCGTGTCCGTGGCCGGCACCCGCGAGCCAAACGCTGGTGTCTCAGCTGACCCGCGATCTTTGCGCGGTCTCTTGAATCGAGCGTCTGTGTTCCGGCAAGAGGCCTGTGTACTCGCTGTTATGCTCCCCGGTATCGTTGTTCTCTACAATAAGCACCGACGCGTCTCGGCTGAGCAGGATCGTGTGCCAGGCGCTTCGTTTTACGTTGTAGATCTCGCCAGCCTCCATGACCTGCGTCTGGATTCCGTCCACCTGCGCGCCGTTGCCGCCAATGATCAGCACACCCTGTCCGCGCAGGAGCACGAAGACCTCATCCGTCTCGATGTGCCGTTCCATGGAGTCGATGCGGTCGGGCTGGAGGCCGTCCACGAACCGGAGGATGGCGACACGCCATTCCCCATAGTCAACCAACGGCTTGTATCCTTCGCCGTGGTAGTTGCGGATCTCGAGCAGAGTCTCGTCCATATCCCCACCCTGTCAGGGTCCCAGCCAGACTTCGATCCAATGCCTGACTTCGGGCAAGTCCGCCGGGACCGTATGGCCGAGATAGGCTTTCCCGTCCACCCTCATCTCCACCACGCCAGAGCACACTCTGTGCGGATTGTGGACGGTGATGTCTAACATTCGGCCTCTGAATCTGCGCGCCACCGAGAACTCGCTCCAAGCAGACGGGATGCAGGGGTCGATCCGCAGGCCGCCGTATTCCGGGCGGATCCCGAGGATCCACTGCGTGGCGGCTTGGTAGCACCACGAGGCCGTCCCTGTCAGCCAGGAGTTGCGCGCCAGGCCGAATTGCGGATGCTCATCGCCCAGGATGTTCTGAGCGTAGACGTACGGTTCGCATTCGTAGACTTCGACGCTGTCGTTCTTGGCGACAGGATTGATCTGGGCATAGTACTCGTAGGCACGCTCACCGTTGCCGAGAATCGTCTCGGCAATGATAGCCCATGGGTTGGGGTGCAGGAAGATGCCACCGTTCTCCTTCGCGCCAGGCGGGTAGGTTGTGACGCCACCATACTTCGGGTCGTAGCCGTTGAAGCCCGGTGCGCTCAGCTTGATGCCGTACTTCGTGTTCAACTTCCTGTTGACCGAATCCATCGCTTCACGGCCCCGTTCTGGGGAGGCGAAGCCGGAGATAACCGCCCAGGACTGTGCGTTCAAGTAGATCTGGCCATAGGTGTTCTTCGACGAGCCCAGCGGGTTACCTTCAGCATCGAAGTATCGGACGTACCACTTGCCGTCCCAGGCGACAGACTCAACGCGAGACTTCATCTCGTCATAGGCAACGCGCTGCTTGAGGGCGGCGGAGTCCTCACCCAGATGTTCGAGAAGGATCACCATCTCGCGCAGTGCCTTGCCGTAGAGGTTGGCCGTGAAGAGAGACTCCGCCCCGGTCGACAGGTTGACGGTGTCATTCCAGTCGGCGAAACCAAGCAGGGGCAGGCCGTGTTGCCCGGTGTCGCGGCGCGTGAAGTCCAGCCCGCGCTTCAGGTGCTCGAGCACTGAGCCGGACTCGACGACTTCCCCTTGCCGATCCTTGTCATAGAATGGGACGGCCTCATCCAGGAAACCCAGATCACCGGTTTCTTTCAGGTAGGCGGTGACCGCCAGGATGGCCCACAGGTGGTCATCGCTGTAGTAGTGCGGACGGTCTGGCATCTCCAGCGAGTCCCCCTCACTACCTCCCAACGTCAAAGGGTTGAACTGATGTATCGCCGAACCATCCCGCTTCTGGAAGGACAGAAGCGTGCGAAGGAACTCCTTGCCCTCCTCGGGGGCCGAAGCCAGCACGGACATCACATCCTGCATCGAATCGCGGAAGCCGATGCCGCGTGAGCCCAGGCCAGGTTGATAGGTGGAGAGATAGCGTGACCAGGTCTTGGTGACATAGCATTGATAGGGGTTGTGCACATTGAGCATGGCGTTCATGCTCTCGTCCGGGGTGTCGACCTGCACAGCCTCGAGGTAGCCATCCCAGAAGGCCCTCAACTCCGCGAGAGCGGCGTCTACCGCTTGTGGTATCCGATACTTCTCGATGCCGGCGCGAGCGACATCGAGGCTAGCCTCTTGTCCCAGCTGGAGAATAAGATGGCGGGTCTCCCCGGGCTGGAGCACTCCGAGTGGATGCAGCAGCGCGGCGATGTTTTCCCCCCGCCAGGCTTGGGATTGGCTTAACTCGGGCTCGAGCAGGCTCAGGGGAACTCGGAACGTACCGTATTCATCGTCGCCGAGGAACTTCTTGCGGTCGGTCTCAAAGGATGAGGCCGGCAAGTTGGATGTCAGGTAGTTGATCCTCGTATCCCGATACATGAAGGGATACTGCACTAGGATCGTGAAGCCGCCATCCTCCACCGCGCGGCTCTGCATGGTTTGCGGAAGCCAATCCGCGTTGGTGAACTGGAGCAGGGCATCCGGGTGGGTGTACTCAACCACGGGGATGGCATCCACTTGGAGAGGGCTGTTGGAGATGTTGGTGATCCGGATATCGCGGATTTCGCGGTTCTCACCGAGTGGAACGAAGATGGTCGCGTCGGTTCGCAGGCCGAGGAATTCGGAGATAATGCGGGTATAGCCCAGACCGACGCGGCACTCGAACCGGTCGAGGCGATCCAAGCTTGGGACGAAGAAAGGAGAGAATACCCGGTATCCGTCATCCGTGTGCAGGCGCAGATACAGAGTTTCCCCCTTGAACTCTGAGGCGGGCATCTGCTGGATGTACTTGGTGATGCGGTTGTAAGTCGGGTCATCCTTGCAGATGAGGGCACCGCCGGTGTGGTCCACGAAGCCGCCGAACTCCCGGGTGCCGATGTAGTTGATCCATTTGACGGGCGTGCGAGGATTGGTGATGACGTACTCGCGATTCTGCTCGTCAAAATACCCGAACTGCATGAGACGACCTCACTGGAGGCTCTTGCCGGAAGAAGGATCAGAGGGCCTGTTTCCGGGTCGCGACGCCCGGGCCAACCGTCTGCAGCCCAAAGATACCATCAAACGATGGAAGCCCGAATCACCCGACACCTGCGCTCTTATGTCCGGGACGAGCAGGCGCAACATGGCGCCTCGGCTGGCGGCGCCAATCCCGGAGGCTGTCGCACCGGGAAAGCGGAAAGCCGGTTTCGGGACCACCCGCATGCCCGTCCGGTCAATGCTGGCAGCACGTGAAGAACGTCCGGAGTGGCCCTCGGCCCTCATCTCAGCCTCACGACAACATTGACCTCTTTGACGCCCCCCAAAGGAATGGGGATGACGGTGCCGTTGAGCGGCTTCCCATCCACCTCCAGCTCCACCTCATTCCCGGGACCGTGCCGTTCGACATGGATGCCATACCGGACTCCCCGATAGACGCGCACGGCATCGAAACCGCCCCAACCGGCGGGAACGACCGGCGTCACCGCCAGCCCCTCGAAGGTGGGACGGATCCCCAGGATCCATTGCGTGATGGCGACGTAGTTCCAGGCCGCCGCGCCTGTCAGCCAGGAGTTCTTGGCCTCACCATGCATGGGTGAGTCGCGGCCGGCAATCATCTGGGCGTATACGTAGGGCTCGCACTTGTGCAGCTCACTGATCGCCTCGCGCGCCGAAGGGTTGATGCGCAGATAGTAGTCGTGGGCTTGGTCGCCGCGTCCGATCTGGGTCTCAGCAATCATGACCCAGGGATTGTTGTGACAGAAGACGCCGGCGTTCTCCTTGTATCCGGGCGGGTAGGATGAGATCTCGCCCAGATGGAGGTAGTAGCGGCTATAGGCCGGTTGCTGAAGGACGATGCCGTGAGGTGTGGCCAATCGCTCTGCCACCGAATCGAGCGCCTGAGTGGCGCGGCCGTCTTCGATCCCCAGACCCGCCATGACGCAAATACCCTGCGGCTCGATGAAGATCTGGCCTTCATCGCACTCCTTCGAGCCCACCGGGTTCCCAAGATCGTCGTAGGCCCGGCGAAACCACTCGCCGTCCCAGCCTGCCGCCCAGACGGCCTTCTCCATCTCGTGAGCCGCCCTGCCGTAGCCCTCAGCTTCCGGTTCCCGCCCGCGTCGTCGCGCGATTCCTGCCATCTCATTGGCCGCCAGAATGAACAATCCGGCGATGAAGACGCTCTCGGCGATCCTGCCGTCCTTGTTGGTCGTCGTCTGGAAGGACTGGCCGGGTGCGTCCGAGAAGCAGTTCAGGTTGAGGCAGTCGTTCCAGTCGGCGCGGCCAATCAAAGGCAGCCTGTGAGGGCCGGTGCGCTCAAGCGTGTACTGGATCGATCGCTGGAGGTGGCCGTAGAGCGGGTCTTCCGTCCCGGGATTGTTGTCATAGGGCACGGACTCGTCGAGGATGCTCCAGTCCCCCGTCTCCTTGAGGTACGCGGCCACAGACAACACCAGCCAGAGAGGGTCATCGTTGAAGTCACTGCCGACGTCGTTGTTGCCGCGCTTCGTCAGCGGCTGGTACTGGTGATATGCACCCCCGTTCGGGAGTTGGGTTGCCGCCAAGTCGAGAAGGCGGGCCCGTGACCGCTCGGGATCCAGGTGCACAAAGCCGAGCAGGTCCTGATTGGAGTCGCGGAAGCCAATGCCGCGTCCTGTGCCTGACTCAAAGTACGAGGCTGAACGCGAGACGTTGAGAGCGGCCATCCCCTGATAGGCATTCCACACATTCACCATGCGGTTCGTATGACTGTCGGGCGTGGCCACCTGCAGCTTGTTCAGCAGCCTATCCCAGTGAACCCGCAGCGCCTGGAAAGCGCCTTCCACTTCGTCGGCTTGCAGGTAGCGGCCGATGATCGGTTTCACGCTGCGCTTGTTCAGCGTCTGCGAGCCTGGCGGGTCGAACTTCTCGCCTGGCGGGTTCTCGTGGTAGCCCAAGACGAAGATGATTCTCCTCTGTTCCCTTGCGGACAATCGGACCTTGACTTGGTGGGCGCCAACGGGCTGCCAGCCGTGGGCAATCGAATCGGACATCCGGCCAGCCTCGACGGCCAGGGGCGAATCCCAACCCCGATAGGCACCAAGGAAGGCCTCGCGCTGCGTGTCAAATCCAGCAAGTTCCTCGGAACAGGCGAAGTACGCAAAATGGTTGCGGCGCTCGCGGTACTCCGTCTTGTGGTAGATCACGCCATCGACAACCTCAACTTCTCCAATCGACAGATTGCGCTGGAAGTTGGTGGCGTCATCCCAGGCATCCCAGAGACAGAACTCGACGGCGGAGAAAACGGAGAGGTTTGCCGTACGGCGGCGATGGTTGGTGATGGTCAACTCCCAGATCTCCAGGCTCTCGTTCGGGGGCACGAAATACCGGATCTGGGATTCGATGCCAGCCAGCTTGGATCGGATTCTCGTGTACCCCAATCCGTGCCGGCACTCATACTCGTCGAGCGGGTGACGCGTCGGTTGCCATGTCGGCGACCAGAACAGGGGCCAGGTCGGAGGCGGGGGGGAATCGTCGTCGCGCAGGTAGATGTAACGCCCGCCTGAATCCAGCGGGGCGTTGTTGTAGCGGTAGCGGGTCAGCCGTCGGAGACGCGCGTCTTTGAAGAACGAGTATCCGCCGGCGGTGTTGGAGATGATGCCGAGGTATTCATCACAGCCCAGGTAGTTGATCCAGGGCAGGGGTGTGTCGGGACGTTCAATGACGTACTCTCGGTGCTGGTCGTCGAAGTGTCCATAGCGCATGGCGTCATCACTGCCTTTGAATGATATCCAGCCTCACCGGTTGCGCTGCTATCCTTGTAAGAGAGCGACCGCCCGCGCCGCCAGCGGCGCAATTGGGCGGAGCGGCTGCGCCCCAAAGACCATGGGGCCCGTCTGGGAAGATGTCGAACGCCGCGGCCATCCAGGCCCCTTCCCCGCGACACCCTCTCGTCCCGGAGACTCGCTGCGATCGAAAGGCCTCCTGCCAGGGTAGCTGGAGGAGCCCCACCATCGTGGACATCCTACCCACTGCCGATGTGCAATTCGGGGCTGCAGGCCACCAGATGGTCCTGGTCTACCTCGATGAGCGGCGGCCTCTCCAGCGCACACCCGGCTCTCCGCAGCGAAGGCGAGCACCTCTCGTAGTAGCAGCAGCCGCTACCTAGCTCCACCTCCTGTGCCCGCAATTCCACTCTGACATCCTCCCACTTCTTGTCCAGGCGCGGCACCGTCGCCATCAGCATTCTGGTGTAGGGATGCTGAGGGTTGTAGTACAGCTTGTCGGTCGAGCCCATCTCGACCACGCGCCCTCGGTACAGGATCACCGCCCGGTCGCTGATGTAGTAGGCCAGGGAGAGGTCGTGGGTGATGAAGAGAATCGACAGGCCACCTGACTTCAGGTCGGCCAGCAGATTGAGGACATCGATCCGCCTGGATGCGTCGAGCATGCTGATAATCTCGTCCGCCACCAGGAACTGCGTGTCGAGCAGCAGGGCCCGGGCGATTAGAAAGCGCTGCAGCTGCCCTCCGCTGAGCTGGTGGGGGAACTTGCCCAGGACATCGGGCGGGTTCAGGCCCACGGACCTCAGCGAGGCATCCACCTTGCTCGCCCATTCAGCGGTCTTCACCTCCGGGTAGAACTCGTCCCTGACCATCGCAAAGATCCGGTCGGCCTTGAAGATCGGGTTGTAGGTGCTGAATGGATCCTGGAAGACCCCTTGTACCGTACGGTAGTACTCCTTTAACGCGCCACCCTCTAAAGTGGAAACATCCACTCCGTTGAAGAACACCGAGCCGCCGGTGATCGAGACTAGCTTCAGGATCATCTTCCCGATCGTGGTCTTGCCACTGCCGCTCTCGCCGATCAAGGACACGACCTCACCGTCTCCAACGTCGAAGGTGACGTCACGTACGGCATGGAGCTCCTTCCCGCCGAAGGTGCCCACCCGGTATGCCTTCGAGACTCCCTCGAGTTTAAGCATCCGCGCCCGGCTCCTTCCAGCAGGCAACCATGTGATCCCTCGCCACCTCGATGAATGGAGGCACTTCCAAGCACTTGTCGAAGGCGACCGAACATCGATCCCGGAAGCGACACCCCGCTGGCGGGTCAAGTAGCTGCGGAGGGGTTCCGGGAATTCCCTTCAGCCGTACATCGGCAACCTTCACCCCGACCTGCGGCAATGATGATATCAGCAGCTTGGTATAGGGATGCCGGGGAGACCCGATGATCGTCTTGGTGGAGGCTTTCTCCGCCAGCTGCCCGGCGTACATGATCATGATGGTATCGGCCACCTGGTACAGAATGGAGAGGTCATGGGTGATGATCATCATGCTCTTGACAAACTGGCGGTCTCGGAATTCGACCAGCATCTCCGCCACAGCCTTCTGCGTGGACACATCGAGGGCAGAGGTGATCTCGTCGGCGATGAGCAGGGAAGGATTCAGCAGCGCCGAGAGGACCATGACCATACGCTGTTTCATGCCGCCCGAGAGCTCGATCGGATACATATCGAGCACGGCGTGCGCCAGCTCGACCAGGTCAAGCCTCCTGCGCAGCTCGGGCATGAGCTCTCGGATGTCGGCTCCCTTCGAGGCGAGGAGTTCTCCCGTCATCTTGCCGATTTTGCGCGTCGGATTCATGGCGTTCATGGCATACTGCGGCACAATGGAGATCTTTCTGAAGCGGAAGCCGTCCATCCTTTTCATGTCCGCGATCGGCAGTTCCTCGCCGTCGAGCGTCACGCGGCCCTCGATGTATCTTAAGGGAGGGGTCAGACGGACCAGGCTGTGCGCGAGGGTGGTCTTCCCGCAACCCGATTCGCCGGCCACCCCCATGATCTCCCCGTCGGCGATGTCGAACGTTGCGCCATCCAGGGCCTTGACGTCCCCTCTCAGGGTCTGGTAGTAGACTCTCAGGTTCTCCGCCCGCAAGCTCATCCCGTCACATCTCCCTGAGTTTGGGGTTGAACACCTCGTCCAATCCCACGTTGGTGACGTAAAGCGCCCCCACGATGGCCGTGATCGCCAGACCCGGCGGAACGAACCACCACCAGATGTCGAGCAGAAGCGCGCCCCACAGGACCGCGTAGTTCATCATCAGGCCGAGCGAGATCCCAGTCGTCGGACCAAGCCCGATGAAGTCGAGCGTGGCTGCGTTCAGCGTCGCTCCCCCGAACTGCAGGATGAAGACCAACAGGAGATAGGACATCATGTTCGGCGCGATCTCGGTGAAGATGATCTTCCACGACCTCTTGCCACTCAGCTTTGCCAGATCGACGAAATCCCTGGACCGCAGCGAGAAAGTCTGGGCCCGAATCGCCCTCGCCGCCCAGGGCCAGGCCGTGCATCCGATGAAGACGCTCTCCATGACAATTCCTCTGACCTCCAGATAGGCGCTGATGATCAGAAGCACTGCCAGGGTTGGAATGACGAGCACGATGTTGGTGAGCATGTTCAGGGCTTCGTCGACAAGGCCACCGCGGTAGCCGGCGCTAAAGCCGATGACTACTCCCAGGAGCGTGGCGATCCCACCGCCGAGGGCTCCGACGAGGAATGTCGCCCGGAGGCCGTATGCGAACTGCGAGAAGACGTCCTGCCCGAACGAGGTGGTTCCGAACCAGTACTCGGCCGATGGCGGCTCGGCACCACCAGGATTGGCGTACTCCAGCGGTTCATTGTCCGTGAGGAACGGGCCAACGACGGCCACCACAAGGAAGAACAGCACGATCGATAGCCCTACGCGCAGCTTGTTGTTCCTGAAAGCGAAGAAGAGGAACTCGCTTCTCTTACGCTTCTTCATTATGCCGTCTCGCCTGTCATTCCTCTTCGCGTTCTCGGGTCAACAAGGACGTAGATGATGTCGATGGCGAAGTTGGCCAGTAGCACGAACACGATGATGAAGAGGAAGCATCCCTGGATCAGGAAGTAGTCCTGGTTCTGAATGGCAGCCAGAAGCAGGTAGCCGATCCCGGGATACGAGAATACGACTTCTGTGACAAGAGCTCCGGCAACGATGACACCGAGCTGCAGCGCCAGCCCGCTCAGCTGGGGAAGAAGCGCGTTTCTGAACGCGTACTTCCTCACCAGCGCCCGTGGGGCGCCGAGGGCTTCGAGGTAGTGAGAATAGTCCGACTCGAGTTCGTAGATGATCATGTTCCTCATGCCAATCGCCCAACCACCGAACTGCACCAGGAAGAGGGAGGCAAAGGGCAAGAACCAGTGCCATAGGACGTCCCCGACAAAGCGCCACGAAATATGCGGCGACATGTCGTAGCTGTAGGCACCTGCAAACGGAAAGACGTCCAGAACAATTCCAAACACCCAGGCCAGTAAGATGCCGAGCCACATGTAGGGGGTGGCCGTGAGAGTGTAGCCAAATGGCAACACGGTGTTGTCCAGCCACTTTGTGCGCGCAGCATAGGCGCCGAACTTGTTTCCCGCCAGCCAGCTCAGCAGGATCGCCGGAAGCAGAAGGGCGACGTCGTAGGGCACGGCCCGCATGAGGATGTCGGCCACGCGCTGCGGAAACATGTACACGCTCACGCCCAGGTCGCCGTGAAACAAGGCGGCCCAGAAGTTGAGGTACTGCTGCCATACAGGCACGTCCAGGCCGAAGGCCCTCGTGAAGTACCCCCGCATCGCGTCGATCGCCTCGGGATGGACGGCGACCCGGGACAGCATGTTCTGAACCGGATTGCCGGGCATGAAGCGCGGGATCAGCCAGTCAATCGTCACCGCGAGGAAGAAGGTCAGCAGGTAGATCAGGAGCTTTCTGCCGAAGTAGCGTCGCACATCGCCTCCGACCGCAAACCCATCTCATGCAATGGAACTGCCCCTCCTCCCAGTCATTGAAGGAGGGGCAGTGTCCATGCGATGCGCCTCCCTTACTCGGTGGGGGTCAGCTCAAGGTTGATCAGTGTCATCAACCCGCCCAACTGCCAGTACCCGGACCAAGTCGTAGGCAGAGTCGGTGCAGCCGATTCCTCCGTGGGCCAATTCGTCCAGACCGAGCTGCTGAACTGGGCCCACAGGCCGTTGTACCAGAGCGGGATCATCGGCACGTCCGTCAGCATCAGTTCCTGGATGTCTGAGCAGACCGCCTGCATGCCCGCCACGTCGTCGGAGGGAACCGCGGCCAGCGCATCTACCAGGTCAAACATCTCCTGGTTGTCGTACCGACCGAAGTTGCCACTCCCCATTATCTCCTGGATCGGGTGTCTGAACAGGAGGTTGTACAACGTCCACGGGGTGTTGCTCATGCTCGCCCAGTTGTTCAGCGTCATGTCGAACGTGCCGTCCGTCAGGGCGGTGTTCCAGGCGCCGTAGTCAGGTGTCACGTTCTGGATATTGATGCCTGCCTCCTGGGCGCTGGTGGCGATGACCGCGATCGCCTCCATCCAGTCGGACCATCCGAACGGGCAGGTGACCTCCAGCGCGATGGCTGAGCCATCGGGCGCTTCCACGAACCCGTCGCCATCGACATCCCGGTATCCGGCGCCGGCCAGGATCCTGCGGGCTTCTGCTGGATCGTAGCTGTAACCCAGCCTGTCGACCACATCCTGGTCCACGTACGCCGACAGGGAGGGAAGAAGGCCGGTCGGGCTCGCGGCGGCGACCAGCTGCGCGTAGGCGACGTTGACGATATCGTCGGTGTTGATCGAGAAGGCCAGCGCCCTGCGGAAGGCCGGGTCATCCATCGGCGGTTTTGTCGTATTCAAGAACAAAACGGCCGTATTGGCGGAAAGCATGAACGGGGCTTCGGCGAAGTAGGTGTCAACGTAACCCCGGGTTGACAACTCTGCGATGCCCGGCAGGTAGTTGTTGCTGAGGTCGAGCTCACCCTTGATGACCATGCCCAGCGCGACGTTGTTGCTGGACGTGCGGATATCGACGATCCGTCGCGGGGCGGGGGTCAGGCCCAGCAGCTCTGTCGCCCACCAGTTCTCGTTTCTCACCCACACGTTTCGATCTTCGCTATGGGTATCGTACAGGTAGGCGCCCGAGCCAACCGGGTTCTCGTTCATGCCGCCGGTGATGTCCTCCTCGGACCGGCCAGCCCACAGGTGCTCCGGAACGATCGCGAGGTTGTAGAGGTTGTTGGCGAATTCCTGGTAGAGGGGGTCGGTGAACTCCAGTGTCAGCCCGTAGTCGCCATCCACCGTGATGCTGTCCAGGTAGTTCCACATGGGGCTGAACCAGATGGCAGCATACTGCTGGCCCAGTTCGAAGGTGAAGGCCACATCCGCGGCCGTCAATGCATCGCCGTCGGACCAGGTGATGCCCTCCCTGATCGTCATCTCGTAGGTATCGGCATCCACCCACCCACCACTCTCCGCCAGCCAGGGGATCCACTCCGCCGTCATGGGGTCATACATGAACAGCGTCTCGTAGACGAGCCCGACGGTCCCCGTCGTGTTGGCCTTGCTCCAGGTGATGAACGGGTTCCAGTCGTTCGGCGGGCCCCACGCTGCCCCACTCACGTACAGGGTCTCGCTCCGTTCGTAGACGACCTCCGTCGGCACCTGGATGGGGGCCGTCGTGGGCTCCACCGGGACCGGCGCCTCCGTAGCTGGCGCGGCTGTGGCCGGCGCCTCGGCAGCCGGCGCGCAGGCTGCGAGCAGCATGCTCAGGGTCACCAAGATGGATAGGGCAGAGAACGTGCGCTTCATTTTCTTCACTCCTCTTGATTCATGCGTGCTTCATGGGAACGAGCTAGTGGCCGATTCGTTCGTTCTTCCCGATTCTTCACCTCCTTCATGCATGCGCACCCGAATGTGAAGCCATGGTTGGGAGCGCTCCCAGCACGGGCGAAAAAAGCCCCAGGATCAGCGCCGGCAACTACTGCCTCCGGTGAGCACCACACGACTCTCGAATGACCAGATCGGTGACCATGATGTTGCGACGCGGCGGGGTGACACCATTCTCGATCAGGTCGGTGAGGACTTCCACAGCAGTCATGCCAAAGCGGTGGACCTGCTGGCGGATGGTCGTCAATGGCGGATCGGACAGGCTGGCGATGGGAAGATCGTCAAAACCGACAAAGGCAATGTCATCGGGGACAGCCAGGCCGGCATCTCGGACGGCGCGCATGGCTCCAATCGCCATCATGTCGGAGGCGGCGAAGACCGCATCGGGCTTGGCGGGCAGCAGCCTCTGCATTGCATAGTACCCGCTCGTCTCACTGAAGTCCCCCTCCGCCACGAGCGATTCATCCACGACCCGATGTCGCTCGGTCAGGGCTCTCACGTAGCCTTCCTGGCGATCGATGCCTGTGGTGTTGTTCGCCGGCCCGGTGATCGTCCCGATCCGTTGGTGACCCAACCGAACCAGATGGCTGACAGCGTTGTAGGCCGCGTCACTGTTGTCCACGTCGATGTAGCTGACACCGTCTGCATGGAACGGGCGACCAACAATGACCAGGGGCATGTTCGAGTTGACCAAGCGATCGATCAACTGGTCGCCGATCTGGCCCGTCTGAACCAGGACCCCATCGAGAAAGCCCCTGCGGGATACCCGAGGAAAGATCTTCTCCTCGTCCTCCTTGGTGCCGACGAGGAAAAGCCCTAAGGTGTAGTCCGACTGGTTGCACGCCTGGGCGATGCCTTGGGTGAGGTGAGGAAAATAGGGATCGGCGAAGAAGGCATTGACCGTGCGGGGGAGAACCAAGCCGATCATCCAGGAACGCTGCGAGGCGAGCGTGCGCGCGGCGGCGTTAGGATGGTACCCGGTTTGTCGGATGACTTCCAGCACGCGCTTTCGGACATCCTCACGTACGTTGGGATGACCGTTGACAACACGTGAGACGGTTGAGCGGGATACCCCAACCTGCTTGGCGATGTCCTCGAGCGTCAAACCCGCCATCTGGTGTCTCCAGACAGTGGCGGAAGCGCTCTCACAGGCCAGGCGGCAAATACGGGAAGCCTTGGCCCGAATGATGCCGTTCTTTCCAGATGTGCCGACCCCGTGGGAGCGCTCTCAGCCTTCAGAGACAGTATACAGGCCTTTTGTGCGTATGTCAACTACGTTGTAAGATTGTGCTAGAGTCCAGTGAAAGTGTCACCATCAACGGTTCAGTGAAAATGTCACCTCATGGACACAGAGGTGACCTTGACCGTTCGAGAGCAGAAGCGCCTTTTCGTGATTACTGAAGTCTTGGCCGGACGAT
>Ga0315297_10000429_pt1 | contig 24615 bp, 30 predicted proteins | sample YL17G15_0_MG_FD_203628 | JGI IMG/M metagenome (GOLD analysis project Ga0315297, IMG submission 203628) | Sediment microbial communities from Yellowstone Lake, YNP, Wyoming, USA - YL17G15_0 | ecosystem: Environmental > Aquatic > Freshwater > Lake > Sediment | place: USA: Wyoming | collected... | reverse complement strand
CCCCGCTTGTTGAGGTTTGAGCGTGCCGGAATCGTCATGGCAAGCAGGACACCTGCCACGGTAGCGTGAATTCCAGACTCAAGAAACGCCAGCCACAAGATGACTCCCAGCACGGCATACAATAAGAAATTTCTTACTCCCAGCCAGTTGGCACAAACAAGCAGAATCACGACAACCCCCGCGATCGCCAGGTGCCCCCAGACAATGCTCGATGCATAGAAGAACGCGATCACGATGACAGCTCCGATGTCATCGACGATCGCAAATGCCGTCAGGAATATTTTCAGTTGAATTGGAACTCGCCTTCCGAGCAATGTGAGTACGCCGAGAGAAAACGCAATGTCCGTCGCCATGGGGATTCCCCATCCCGACACAGCAGGAGTGCCTCTCGTGAATCCGATATAGATCAACGCCGGGATGGCCATTCCACCGATTGCGGCTACTACGGGGAGCATCGCTTTCCTGAACGACGACAATTCACCGATGAGTATCTCGCGTTTAATCTCCAGACCAACCACGAAAAAGAAGACACTCATCAAGCCGTCGTTGATCCAGTGAAGGAGAGACTTGGAGAAAATGAATGTGCCAAACCCAAACGAGAGGGTTGTTTGCCACCATTGAACATAGCTATCCGACCACCGCGAATTCGACCAAACAATCGCTGCGACTGTGAAGGTAAACAAGAGGATTCCTGAGGCCGATTGAAGCTTCAAAAACTCTTGGATCGGATTCGAAACCGTCTGCACAACACAATTGATTTGTATTTTTGCACGCTCTCGAACCACGCTACTCCTCCATTTGTAAATAGGAGACTTGGGTACGCTCCTTCCGCTGATTCTCCGTTGATCAGTTTTTCAGCTCACCACAATTGTTCCTCGCGAGGAACGGCGACAAAAAGGCCGCGAGTGAGAAAACCGCCCCCCCTACAGTTCTCCTTTCTGGCGTTTTTCATCACGGTTATGACGCCAAGTAAGGAGAACGTCCAGGACGATGGCCGCGGCTAGAACGACCAGCCAATTGATTTGAACGTTTTCGTGAAACTGGAAACTGAGGCAAAGACTCACGAGCACGCCGATGACAAAGGCTATTGGAAACATGAAAGCGAAGAACAAGAGACTCTTCCTAGAGTTCATGACAACTCCTCCTTTATTGTTGCTTTGAACTGACAGTCGGATTCCCCCGATGAGCAACAGGGAGATCGCCCACAAGCAGACAGGGCGTCTCTGAATCTCGATTTGTCTTGATGGTCTGAGACAGAGCTGCCAACAAAACAGCAAGCACGGCACGATGTGATCGCGCCGGCAAAACGGTCAGAGTGGTTTTGTTGATAGCTTAGGAGATTGCTGAGAGAAGCGGCGGGGCGCGGGATGAAACACTTGCGTCATCTTGAAGCAGGCTCACCAAAGCGTCTGAAGGAACGGGCAACGAGACGCAGAATTCCAGACGGGGCGACTTTAAGGGAATTACAAGTGCAGCGGAAAACGAGACAACTTTTGTGAACGAGGGTATGTGTTTATATTGTGTCCAGCAAACCTTCGCTGGTATTGGTAGCGTCGGTTTATGCTGCTCAACTTTCGCAGGACCCGTGCCATACGCAATCAACTTCCCAAACGAATCAAAGGGGGCCAACGCGCCAACGAAGAGATAGCTGGTCAGCAGCAGGCCGATGACAATATGTTGGATTCGCTTGGACATTGATTCTTATTCCACCTATACCTTACATATCTCACGAATAATATGCAAGCAGAATCGTCACGGTCGACTGAGACTGGCCAAGGGTGTCAGCACTCATGCAAATTAAACCATGCAGCGAACGAACCGGTCTCGCTGCTGTGGCTGTTCAGAAACCAGTCAGCGGCACAACGGAATCAGAACGTGCAATGATTCAGCTTGAATGCCTTCAAAGCCTTAAGCGATTCGCGTGCTCTCTCTATCACTCTCACGCTAGGCTGATCCTACACGTGCGAGGATTGATTGTCGATTCCTAGAAACGCACTCCAGTGATAAGGTGGCACCAACACTTGTCCTTTCCTCGCACGAGCGAGAATCGCCTCCCACTCTTGAGAATCCAAAAGCCGTGAATGTGCTCTAATCCTATGAATCGGGGGATTCTTTCCTGTGGCACGCTATATGAGTATATGCTCATATACTTAATCACTCAAGGAGCAGCCAATGAAAACTTCAGCAGATTTGAAAGCCGAGATCCTCGTCGCACTTGCGCACCCGAACCGCATACGTATTCTGGAACTACTGCGTAAGGACGTCATGTGCAACTGTGAACTCGCACCAGCGCTGGAGCTTGAACAGTCAAATCTTTCCCGGCATCTCAAGATCCTCGTTCAGGCAGGAATTCTTAATTCATGGAAAGATGGACTACGGGTAAACTTCAAAGTGACAGATGATCGCATCTTCAAAATTCTGGATGTCGCGGCAGCGATCGCACGAAAAGAAACGGAAAAGAAAGTCGAAGCACTCCAATCATAGATTCCTTAAGAATCAGGAGAAATGTTGAGTATGACTATCAAGGTTCTTGGACCCGGCTGCATGAACTGCAAAACGCTCTACCGCCGCACGGAGGAAGCGTTGAACGAACTCCATCTCGAAGCGACAATCGAAAAAGTGGAGGCGTATCAGGATATCGCCGCCTATGGCATTCTGAAGACGCCAGGGCTGGTGATTGATGAAAAGGTGGTTGTGGCGGGTTTTGTGCCGCCTGTAGAAAAGCTGAAAGAAATTCTCCTCGCCCACCGGAGCCCGCAATGAAACTTGTTGAAAAATATCCTCTTGGCTCAGTTGTAGTACTCCTTCCTCTCTGGATCGCGCTGTATGCCACCCTGCAACAAGCGGCAGATGCACTCGTGCTCGTGACAGGACTGCCACAGGGTGAACGACTGACCGAAGCTGTTCGCTTTTTCGTCTACGAAGTTCCCAAAGTGTTACTGTTGCTGACGTTGGTTGTCTTCGTCGTGGGAATTGTGCGCTCATATTTCTCTCCCGAGCGAACACGTGCGATGCTCGGGGGCAAATCCTTGTTCGCAGGCAACGTGCTTGCAAGTCTGCTGGGGATAGTGACCCCCTTCTGTTCCTGTTCTGCGGTCCCACTCTTTATAGGATTTGTCGAGGCCGGCATCCCGCTGGGAGTCACGTTTTCGTTTCTTATTGCCGCTCCAATGATCAATGAGATAGCGATTGTTCTGCTGTGGGGACTGTTTGGATGGCAAACTGCCTTGCTGTATGTCGGTACAGGCCTCGTCATCGCCATTACAGCCGGGTTCGCGATTGGAAAACTCAAAGTGGAAAGGTTTGTGGAGGACTGGGTATATCAGATCCACTCAAACAATCCGGGGATGGAGGAAGCCGCGCCTGTCTTCCGTGATCGGATTCAGTCGGGATACTCCGCTGTGAGCGACATCGTAGGAAAAGTATGGCCTTATTTGCTCGTCGGCATCGGAGTTGGTGCGGGTATTCATGGTTACGTGCCGGAGAACTTCATGGCAGGCTTGATGGGAAAATCCGCCTGGTGGTCGGTCCCCGTGGCTGTGCTTATTGGCGTTCCCTTATATTCGAACGCAGCAGGTATCATCCCGATTGTGCAGGCCTTACTGGCTAAAGGCGCATCACTCGGAACCGCGCTCGCTTTCATGATGTCCGTGATTGGCCTTTCACTGCCGGAGACGATCATCCTGCGCAAAGTCCTCAAGCTGCCGCTGATTTTCATATTTGTCGGCGTCGTAGCGTTCGGCATTATCATCGTTGGCTACCTCTTTAACATCATCTATTGAAGGCCAGACGGCAATCGAATCATCCTGGAGGATACATGAATGTCAAGATTCTCGGCGCGGGATGCAGTAAATGCAAAGCGCTCGAACAAAAAGTGCGTCAGCTGGATGAATTACATCAACTGCACCTGGAAATCGAAAAGATCACCGACCTGAATGAAATAATCTCCTATCGCATCATGGCCACCCCGGGGCTTGTGATCAATGGAAAGCTTCGGAGTGTCGGCACGGTACCTAAGGACGCACAGCTCCTCCAATGGCTGCGAGAGGAAGACTCGTAAGCCGACGAAGTAACATTCGATAAACAACCGCAAAGGGATAACGCTATGTCCGGAATCGCAAAGAAACTCTCCTGGCTTGATCGCTACCTGACCCTCTGGATCTTCCTCACGATGGCCGCTGGAGTCCTGGCTGGTGCGCTCTTCCCATCTGTGTCATCCTTCTGGGACAATCTATCATCAGGGACAACGAACATCCCGATCGCCATCGGTTTGATCCTGATGATGTACCCGCCTCTTGCGAAAGTGAAATACGAAGAGCTGGGCGACGTTTTCAAAAACACCAGGGTCCTCGGCCTGTCACTTGTGCAGAATTGGGTGATCGGTCCTCTTCTTATGTTCTTGCTGGCAGTCATTTTTCTCCAGGACTACCCGGAATATATGGCGGGACTAATTCTCATTGGGCTCGCCCGGTGTATTGCAATGGTAATCGTGTGGAACGAGCTTGCTAGAGGAGACACAGAGTACGCCGCAGGGCTTGTCGCATTCAACTCCATCTTTCAGGTACTCTTCTTTTCTGTTTATGCCTATTTCTTCCTCACCGTGCTTCCCTCGTGGATTGGCATCCGAACATTCGCAGTTGATATCACCATCGGACAGATTGCCAAAAGCGTCTTCATTTATCTTGGTATCCCATTCATTGCGGGCATTATTACTCGCTTCACACTTCTCAAAACGAAGGGGAAGGAATGGTACGAACGGAAGTTCATCCCTCGCATCAGCCCACTTACGCTCATTGCACTTCTCTTTACCATTTTTGTGATGTTCTCGCTCAAAGGCGAGTTCATCGTCCGGATCCCTCTCGATGTTCTCAGGATAGCGGTGCCACTCCTGATTTACTTCGTCGTGATGTTCCTTGTGTCGTTCTATCTGGGGCGAAAGATCGGCGCAGACTACTCCAAGACAGCCACACTCTCATTCACGGCGGCAAGCAACAATTTCGAGCTTGCCATCGCCGTAGCGGTGTCCGTCTTCGGCATCAATTCCGGTGAAGCATTCGCCGCTGTCATCGGTCCCTTGGTAGAAGTGCCCGTGTTAATCGGCCTCGTGAGCGTCGCCCTATGGATGCGTAAGCGATACTTCGCCAAAGAGGTCGGGGCATCATCGCAGGCTGAAGCGTAAGAAGCTGCACCATGAAATGATATAGATGTGCACGAACACTGAACATTGGACAATTCAATAATGACCAGGAGCAAAACAATGATTCGAAACAGAATTCTCATTCTCGTGGTGTGCGCTGTGGTGGCATCAGGCGCGGCCTTCTCACAGACAACCAAAGGAACGTCACTAAAGAAAACGAGCGAACTCGCCAAAGGCCCGGTCACCTTCGTTGAGCTTGGTTCGGTGAACTGTATTCCATGCAGGCAAATGCAGCCGGTGATGAAAGCGATCGAGAAAAAGTACGGCGATCAGGTCAAGGTGGTCTTCTATGACGTCTGGAAGCCAGAACAACGAAAATACGCGGAACAATATGGCATCAAGCTCATTCCGACGCAGGTGTTCCTGGATGCCTCGGGCAAAGAGTTCTTTCGGCACGAGGGGTTTTATCCCGAAGCTGAGATCGACAAACTCCTTCAGAAGCAGGGACTCAAAATCCAAACGGGGAGTTGAGAAATGATCGACACCCTTTTCACTTGGCTGACAACAGCCCTCAATGAGCAGTTTGGCATCGCGCTCCTGGCCGCGTTTGGATGGGGCGTCGTGAGCATTCTGCTCAGTCCTTGCCACCTCTCGAGCATTCCACTGGTCGTCGGATACATCAGCAGCCAGGGTCAGCAGGGGATGAAGCGATCATATTCCATTTCTCTCGTCTTTGCCCTCGGTATTCTCATCACGATCGGGCTGATCGGAGCAATCACAGCATCAGCCGGACGTATGATGGGAGATGTCGGTGTGTGGGGCAATATCATCGTGGCCGGAGTCTTTTTCGTTGTTGGTCTCTATCTCATGGACATTATCAGTTTGTCATGGGGCGGGATCGTCCCACAAGCGTCGTTTGCCCGAGGATGGAAAGGTGCACTGCTTTTAGGTCTCATCTTCGGCATCGGACTTGGCCCCTGCACGTTTGCCTACATGGCGCCGGTGCTCGGAGTTGTGTTCAGCGTGTCTTCGACGGACCCGATGCGTGCATTCTCGTTGATCGCCGCGTTCGGGGCGGGGCACTGTGCAGTCATTGCCGCAGCCGGAGGCGCAACGGGAACAGTTCAGAAGTACCTTAATTGGACAGAACAGTCGAAAGGCACAACGTACCTAAAACGGGGCGCTGGTGCCCTCGTGCTCCTCGCTGGCGTGTACTATCTCTACACGGCATTTTGAGATGAGTGCACTGGATTCAATTCTAAGAATTTTGTTCACGGTATTGGAAAGAATCTTAGGGGTCTCCTATGGCAGGATCATGCTGTGGAAAACCGGTAGCGAAAATCATCAAAGTCGCAGATTTTGAAGCAGGCCTCGTCGGGCTGGACCAGGCCCTTCACAATGTACACAGTGCAGGTGTGACAGATAATGAGGAGATCATGGCGGAATTGCTGCGCTTGATCAGGGATTTTGGCAATTATGTCTCCTCCTCGAGAGAGAATGACTACAAAGAAGCGCTCTTGAGTGAATACAGGAACTATGTGGCAAACCTCCAGCGAGAGGCAAGCCAGAAAAAAGCTCAGTCGCAGAAACGCTGAGGCCTCCCTCATTTAATCCTCGGAGAAGCATATTGATCCAAAGGAGTTTGCAATGGCCCAAGACAATGACATGAACATCCCGCGTGAAGAAATCCCATGGTTTCCGACAATCGACGAGGGGCTGTGTACCAATTGCGGCGTCTGCATAGGGTTTTGCGCCCATGGTGTGTATGCTTTGAACGACGTGCAAACGCGGGTTATCGCACCCTTCAATTGCATCGTCGGTTGTTCTGGCTGCGAAACACTATGCACTCCGGGGGCTATTCGATTTCCAGATATGGGGGAATTCATGCTGAAGCTACACGAGCTGCGTGCTCAGTACGAGGGCTGACAGGGAATCGAACTCGGCGAGGTTAACAGAGCCCGCCCGAGCTTGAGAGAGATACAAAAAACGGACAACAGAAAGGAATCGCAATGGAATCAGTGAAAACTGCTACACCAATGGAACTACTGAAACAGGTTGCACCGGAGTTTGCCAAACACCAAATGGACGAGAAGGCACTTCTCTTCGATCATCCGCAATATCAGTCCGTGCCCAAGAAATACAAGATCCTCGCTGGAATTGCTGTGGCTGCGGCCCTCGGATCAGACACTTGCACGCAGATGTGGACGAAGATGGCGCGGGAGAATGGAGTCTCAACGCAGGAAATTGTCGAGGCAATTCTCGTTGCTCGCTACATGAAGCAAGCCACGGTGAACGACACCGCATCGGGAAGCTTGCGACTTATTGTCTGAGAATGTTTGCTTCGCTCGATGAAACGCGCCCCTCTTGTTGCTGCTTAGGTAAAGCAGCAAGATCTTCCCGGGGACCTTCGTTTCACCGTCCAAGTCAGCGAAGGAGACCGACTCGCGCCGCTAGCAACCGGCTTGTTCTCGGGGAGTGACCGTCGGGCGTGAGTAGCATTCGTCGTTCGGCAATCATAGATGAAACTCCTAGCCTGGGAAAATGAAACCGTTACGAAAAGCACAAAACGATGAGTTGATCCCATGAATAGTCTCAAGTCTGTCATCCCGACGCTCCTTCGACGGCCTCTGTTCATACCCAGTGTGATACTTGCTGGTGCAATCGTTCTCGTAATGGTCGTCTTGCAAACGGATGGTCCGGAAAGGAATCTCGGCCGGGATCGTTCCTATGCGGCAAACAAAACAGCATCGATCGGTGTTTGTCCGCCGTTCAGTCTGTACGACGAAGATGGCAACCTCATTGATCCGGTTCACAACATCAACGCCGATGTGCCCTATTCCCCCAAGCAAACGTGCGGGAAATGTCACGATTACAACAAAATTACCGAAGGATTCCACTTCCAGCAGGGGAAAGGGGAACCCCCGACTCCGGCGATGGTCGAGCGGTATCGATGGGTTACAAGCCCGGGGAATTACGGCGGAACATGGTGCTCGCCGGCCCCCGTCTATCGGCAGCTTGCGAACAAGACAAATGCAACCGCACGCACGATAGATATGACGTCGTTCGATTTCGTGACTGCCACCTGTGGCACATGCCATCCTGGTGGCGGTCCCCTCGAATTCGATCGGGATGGAAAGCGGTACGATCGATGGATGAAGGACCCATCGTCCGGATTCAGTCCGGCCGGAGAGAATCATCTCGACGGCGATTACTACAAGGCCCGCTGGTCGGAAACGGGTGTCCTTGAAGCCGATTGTATGCTCTGCCATCTTCCGGAGTACGACTACCGGGCACGCAATGCTCAACTGGAAGACTTGAACTTCCGGTGGGCTGCGACGGCCGGTTCCGGACTGGGAAGAATCGAAGGCAGTGTGAAGCAACAGAAATCTGTCAAGGTGCTGTACGATCGAGCAAAGTTCGATACGACCGGGAAGCTGTCACTTCACCTCGTCCGGGAGCCGAGGAACGAGACGTGTCTCAATTGCCATGCGAAGCCTGATTGGAAAAAACGAGGGACGACGTATTCCAATCGACGAGATGTTCATATTGCTGCAGGTTTGAAGTGTGTCGATTGCCATCCAGCTGGCAGTCATGCTGTCGATGTTCGGGTAAGGGGGAAAGAAGTCCACCAATTCGGCAAGGGTGACGATCCGTCCGGGAATGTTCGCAACGACATCGACAACACCGTGCGCGACTGCAAGGACTGTCATCTTACCGGTTACCTCAACGCCCCCCTCGCAAAACACGACTGGCTCCCACCGCTCCACATGGACAAGATTGCTTGCCAGACATGCCACATCAACGAGCGACCGATCAAATCCGCACTCGTGCAAGTGAGCGATGTGTACAACGCCGGCGCCAAGATTTCCCCGCCACCCAAGCACATATGGACGTTTTACGATCAGAACATGGACTACTGGAACCATTACGGCGAGTTGAACATGTTTACCGCGAAGGATCAGCCAACAGATCCGTCCCGGCCCATCGTTGCTCGCTACAAAGCGAAAATCTTCCCTGTCAATCCCGTCCACAGTGCTTGGCCCGCCATTCTCATTGAAGGGAAACCGGGACTTGACCAGCCGACGATGAAAGATGTTCTCGGCATGTGGACTGCCCACAATGCTGACTCGACGGTCTATCCGCTTCTCTCGTCCATCAGGGACGACAACGAAGACGGAATCCCGGAGGTGAATCGACCGGAGGAAATCGACGCCATCATCAAGTCGGTTGAACGGTGCCTTCAGAAAACCGGATACGATCTCTCCGGAAAGCACATCGTGTGGGTCAACAACGATCGGGTCTACACCGACGGGTCTCACTTCACCACGCTACCGAAGGAGGAGTACGAATCTTCACCCTACGCCTCGGTGTACAAATACAGTCACGACGTCGCTCCGGCCAGAGCTGCGCTCGGCGTGAACGGGTGTTCAGATTGTCACTCCTTCAGCGCACCGTTCTTCCGGGCAGAGATTGTCAAGTATCCTTTTGGGAAAGACGGCAAACCCATCACCGAACCGCAGTACGCTCGCCTTGGTCTCACTCAGTTCGCGGTAACTGCGGGAGCGATTCGAGAACAAGCGCTCAAGCCGGTCCTTTACACCGGCCTGGGTTTACTCGCCATCGGCATTATGGCCGGACTGGTCGCGACTCTTCTGGTAAACTCCTTCCGTGCACGGAAACTGGAAGATGCTTTTCGGTCGACATACGTATTCCTCTACGCTGCAGCAATTCTGGGTGCAGGATTTATCTCTCTTCGCCCGGACCTTTCCAACATGATTCTGCCAGACAGACTATGGCTGGATTCTCACCATTTTGCTCTTTCGATGATCGTCCTTCTGCTTGGCGTCTACGCACTGTCGTGGATGAAGTCGGAACCCCTTGGTTCTACTCTCAAATCAGTCTCGGTTAGGCTGATCAGTACGTTTACGAGTCTATCGATCGTGACCGGTTTGTTGATGCTGTTGAAAGTGGATGTAATCAGTTCAATAACGTACAACCTTTTCGATCTTAGCATCGTGGGAATTCTAATAACCGTTCTGGTGATCTATGCACAGAACGTGGAGTTCATACATCGTAAACGCCCCGCGACCTCGACCGGAGATGGGAATGCGTAACAGATATTCTTACATCGGAGGAGTTCTTCGGAACCTGCGTCGCACCCAATGTCGCTTGCCATCTATGAACGAGTCTCCATTGCGCTACGAATTGATATTCTAGGGAATAAGAAAGGATACAACAATGTTTACCTTACCAGATTGGACTTTTGAGTTTCATGGTCACCGCTGTCCGTTCATGCCTATCGGCTATCGGATGGGCACGTTGATGCTGAAGACTCTCGGAGTATCGAAGGCTCAAGATCACGACTATTTCATGTTCGCTGAGCTGGGCGTCGGGCATCCGCAAACGTGCATGATGGACGGTCTTCAGGCCTCCACCGGCTGCACGTACGGCAAGCTTATGATCGAGCGTCAGAATTTTGGCAAACTCGCAGCAACGATGTGGACACCCAAGAACGGCTCCGTCCGCATCGCGATCAGGCCGGAGTTCACTGACATGCTCGGCAAGTTTGAATTCTTCGATTATCGGAAGAAGGGTGTCGAACCATCGCAGATCCCCGAACCCGTCCGACTTGACATAATTCAGAAAGTTCTCAACGCGACAAACGATGAGATCTTCTCTGTAAAATTGCTCCCCGACTTCCAACACAAAAAGATTCCCGGCTCATTCAACAAGGCGAAGTGTGAAGCGTGCGGCGAGTATGTTTTCGAGCGCTATCTGCGTACGAAAGATGGAAAGCACTTATGCATCCCGTGTTCAGGGTACCAGGGGTGAACGGAGAATCCTCAACGAGAACTTCGCAACAATACGCTGCGATACTCAAACACACAGTGGGGCTGACTTCCTTGCCGGTGGGTGTAACATTCCTCAAGGCAATGGAAACTGACGAATCTGCCGGGAGCGATCACCGTCTTTGCCAGGCAGTCATGGAGGCGAGAAAAGGGAAACGTGTGGTCCTCCACAAAGAGAACATTTCATGTCCTGCTGCCGCTGCGGCGTTGGGTTTGAAACCTCTCCCCAAGCAACTGCAGGATGGGACCATGCTCTGTGGCTATGGAATCTTCAAAACGAAGGATGCGGCTATCCGTGTCATGGAAACAATGCCTCGGCTCAAACCAGAACAATACGGCGCAATCGAGGTCAAACCTCTCGAACTTTGTGAGCAGATCCCCGACGTCGTGGTTCTCGAAGACGAAGTCGAGAAGCTGATGTGGGTTGCCCTTGCATACCTGAATGAAGCGGGCGGGAGACTTGATTTCAGCACCAGTATTCTGCAGGCGGCTTGCGTCGATTCTGTTGTGCTCCCCTTTCTTTCTAACAGAATCAACATGAGCTTCGGCTGCTACGGATGCCGTGATGCGACCGATGCGGCCTCGAGCGAGGCTCTTCTTGGCTTCCCCGGCGATAAGCTTCCGATGGTTACGGAGAATCTCAAGTTTCTGAAAGCCCAAGCCATCGACCGATCACGGGCTAAGAATGTATACAAAGCATTCGCAGGGCGCACTGCACCTCTTGAGGAGCAACAACGTCGCTGACCATGACGGCAACCGGACCAAATTGATCTGCACGATCACCAAGGGTTTTGATGTTGCTCGTATGGCCATATAGTGGAGATTATCGATGGAATTACTGGCAGGTATCATTACTCTCATCTTCACGGCGTTGCTGACCATTGCAGGTGTTGGCGCAGCGTTTATCCTCATTCCGGTTTTCCTCGCCCTCGGAATTGAGGTCCACACTGCCATGGCCACTGCGTTGCTCCTGAATGCAGTAGCAATGTCTGTCGCTTCCGTGAAATTTGTGCGAAGCCGGCTCGTCGTGTGGAAGGTAGCCATCCCGATTCTCATCGTTGCATCCCTGCTCTCCCCCGTGGGTGCATGGGTTAGCCAGGGTCTCGATCGCCAGGTGCTGCTCTGGCTCTTTGTTGGTTTTCTGGTTTTTGCAGCGGCAATGATGCTCCTCTATACACCGAAGGTGAGGGAAACGACAGCAAGTATGGGCGCTCTCGTCGGCGTGGGGATGGGAGTAGGAAGTGTTGCCGGATTCCTTGGAGGCCTCCTGGGTGTCGGCGGAGGGAACATTGTTGTTCCAGCACTCGTCGCACTAGGCTTCGATCCGAAGAAGGCATCAGCCACCACATCCTTCGTCGTCATTTTTTCCTCCTTGACCGGATTTCTCGGCCACGCCTCAATGGCCGGCATGGATTCCAGCCTCCTGGCCTGGACGGTCGCGGGTTCGGCCGGCGGTGCGGCGATCGGTTCCTGGCTGATGGTCGCTAAACTCAAAGGTCGACAGGTGAAGCTCATCATCGGCGTGGTGCTCCTGGTGATCGCAGCAAACATGATTCGGGGTCTGTTATGAATCACGGGAATCGTTCACTGTCACTCGCTCTTGCCATCTTCGCCATGCTCGCGGCTCCTTCGTCTGGCCAAGCTCAACTGACCTGGGGAGGGTATCTGCAACCACGTTTCTCTTCTGATGTTCTTACAACGACCGGTTTCTCGATTCGACGAGCGAAACTCTACACCACCGCCATAGCCCCGTTTGATACAAATCTCATTGCGCGCATGCAGGCAATCTTCAGGTGGCAAAATGCTGGGACACTGACATTGCAGGATGTTTACGCTGAGTACCGCCTTCCGGTCGTTTCTTTCCGTGCCGGACAGTTTGTTCCCGAGTTCAGCCTTCAGCGTCTCCAGCCCGATGCGGCTATGCCAGTTGTAGAGCGCGCGCTCGTTGTGGATGCCCTCGTTCCTTCGGCTGAAACGTACGCGAGAGATATCGGCGCCCAACTTGCCCTGTATCCGCTCTCCCATTGGCGTGTCACATTCGGCGCGTTCAACGGGAACGGAGGGAATCAATGCGGTAATAACGACCGGCAGTTACTGTACGTCGCGCGATCGACGTTCCAGGCATCAATCTCGGACAGCATTCAGGTCCACCTCGGCACCTCGTTCGCGTATCGAAACAAGAGTGCTATGACATTCAAGAAGATATTCGGCACGGCAATGCCGTTTTCAGGAAGGGATGTCCGCTGGGGAGGTGAGGTACGACTTGCAGCTCCATGGTGGAGCCTTCAGGCGGAGTACCTGCAAGCAAATCTCGAAACCAGGAAGGCTTCAGGGTACTATATTCTTGGTTCCGTATTTCTCGATAAGACGAATGAATTTGCCGGGCTGGTGGAGCAACTCCAGGATCTCGACCCGATGACAAACGATGCAGCGTGGTACGGCGCAGGATGGAATCACTACTTTGCAGAAAACAAGTTTAAAACCCAGCTTGCGGCTCGGGCACAGTTATCACCCGAAGGAAATCACTACTCCGCAACGCTTCAATTGCAGCTTTACATACACTAAGAAAGGATTCAAGAATGGTACAGGCAGGAGAATGGTTGGAATTCGGACAAAAGTTCCACGGACATAAGTGCCCGGCAATGCCGATGGGCTTGCGTGTTGGAGCAGCAGCAATGAACGCATTGGGAGTCCAACGAGCAATGGACGGCCAGATCGTCGCTTTTGTTGACCTGGGCGACGATCACTGTGCAACGTGCTATGGCGACGGATTACAGGTAATTATGGGGACAACGTTCGGCAAGGGTAATCTGAAGAAAACCCACAAAGGAAAATGGGCTGTAACAGTTGTTGATAGAAAAACCGGCAAAGCGGTTCGCGTTACACCAAGGGCAGAAGCAATGCTCGCGAACAAACAATCAGCATTTTTCAAAGACTATCGGGAAAAAGGTATTCCGGCAAGTCAGGTCCCAGCCACGATTGTGGATCCTTTAATTGCAAACGTAATGAATGCACCTGAAGACAAACTCATGAGCGTATCACCGGTCTTTGATTACAAACTTGAACCGCACAAAGATAGTTTTGACGGTTTTGTATGCGAAGAATGCAACGAAATGACCGTTATGCAGTACGGTCGCATCAAAGGCGATAAAAAAGTCTGCATCGACTGTGCGTCGAAGGTCTAACTTCGGGCGACCAGCTCAGACCTATGTCAATTGAAAAGGAGTAGAACATGGACATCGACAACTCGAAAGAATGGCATTGGTTCAAGGGAGGCATTCTCACCTCCCTCTTGTCCGTTGCCACGTATTTTATTTTTGCTGCAATTGCGGAGCGCAATTACCCGTTCGGTGTTACTGCCGGGTTCGGCTACATTGCCGCAGCCTTCGGAGGGCTCTTCGAAGGACTGAACGACAATCTCGTAATCAAGAGGTTTGGAGAAAAACCGGATGCTTTCATTGAGTTCTTCACATTGATAGGACTGATCATCGGCGGATATACCGCATCCCGGCTTTCCAAAACCCTCTCTCCCGAACACATTCCCGCTGTGTGGATAAAGTACCACGGGAGCAGCGTGGCGAAGAGATATGTATTCGTGATCATTGGAAGCGTCTTCCTGGGATTCGGCGCGGCATTGTCGGGCGGCTGCACAACAGGGAATATCCTGCAGGGATGGGCGCATCTGTCGCTTGGAAGCATTGTCGCAGGGGCCTCATTCTTTGTGGGGGGCATTGTGACAGCAAAACTTCTCTACCCAAACGTCGGAGGCGCACATGATTCTCATTAAGATCCTCTTCGGATTGGTTGTCGGTTTCATTTTTGGATACATCCTGACCAGAACCGGCATCACGAAATATCCACGCGTCATGGGAATGTTACTCCTCAAGGACTTCAAGATTCTCAAGTTCATGCTTACAGCAGTCATCGGCTCGATGCTTTTATTCTATGCGTTAGGGGATCTCGGTTTCCTCACGCTGACCCTCAAAAGCCTCGATTGGGGAAAGCTCGTCGGCGGCTTGATCTTCGGAACGGGCATGGGAATGCTCGGATATTGCCCGGGAACGATGGCCGCAAGGATAGGAGAAGGAAAGAAAGAGGCCATCGTGGCCCTCTTCGGCATGGCTCTCGGCATTTTCATCTACGCTCTCATGATCAAACCGATAAAATCGACATTGTTATCAAGCGAAATTACCGGCGATATCTCAGTACTGCTTGGCATAAACCATTGGCTTCTCATCATCTCCGCAGCCTTGTTGTTCTCAGGAATAGTCTATTTTGTGAACAAGAGTGTGGGCGATAACAAAGCAATATTTTGATAAGGCAACCATGTCAACTCAGCATAGTCACACAGAAGGCACATCGGAGAAGAACCTCTTTATCACGATGCTGTTGAACTTCCTCATCACCGTCGTTGAGATTGTCGGCGGGATTGTTTCGGGAAGTCTCTCGCTCCTCTCGGATGCGATTCACAATTTCAGCGACGGCATCGCCATTATCGTCAGCTACATTGCGATCCGGTTGAGCAAGAAGCCGCGAAGCCTGAAATATACATTCGGCCTCAAGCGTGCCGAACTGCTGGCGGCGATCATCAATGCGAGCACGCTTATCATCATCAGTTTCTTCCTGATCAAGGAGGCAATCGAGAGATTCTCGAACCCGACCCCCATCACCGGAAACCTGATGCTGGTTGTTGCAGTCGTCGGTTTGATCGCCAATGTTATCGGGACCCTGCTCCTCAAGAAAGGATCCGACCAGGACATCAACATTCGTGCTGCCTATGTTCATCTCCTAAGCGACGCCGTCTCCAGCCTTGCGGTCATCATCGGCGCTGTATTCATCATGATGTTCAACATCACATGGATTGACCCTGCGCTCACAATCATGATTTCGTTGTGGATCCTCAAAGAGACGTATGAGATTGTGAAGGAATCTGTTGAGGTCATTATGATGTCCACGCCGCCTGATATCGACATCAACGAGGTGCAGCGCGCGATCGAGGCCGTTCCGGGCGTGATGAACATTCACCACGTCCATCTTTGGAAGATGAACGATTCCGATATTCACTTTGAAGCACACATTGATGTCGATGACGTTCCGGTCAGCCGCACGGCCCAGATACGCGGGGCAATTGAACAATGTCTGCACGACGCGTTCAATATCAATCATACTACATTGCAGTTCGAGTGCGATTCGTGTAGCACCAAAGGGCTGATTTGAGCTTATGTGGCCATTGAATTTCTCTTTGTTGGGGGGGGCTCCCCAAATGTTGAACAAGAAACAAACCGTAACGCTCTTCTCCAGTGCGTTCACTCAGGCGCTCGAAGGAGTATCTCCAGTGAAAGGAAGGTTACGTCATGAATGAAATTCTCGATTCGCTCGGTGAGGGTATTTTCACCGTCGACAAAGAATTCCGAATCACGTTTGTGAACCGGGCAGCCGAACAGATGCTTGGCGTCAAGCGCGAGGGGGCCATCGGGCGTTTCTGCAAAGACGTTCTAAGATCGCAGTACTGCGCAAGTCAGTGTCCCATCGCGCGGGTCCTCGAGACGGCAGAAAACATTTACGACAGGCCATCCAGCATCACAAACGGAGATGGGGAACTCATCCCGATACGCCTGAATGCAGCCATCCTGAGAAATGGTGCAAACGAACCGATGGGAGGCGTGGTGTCATTCCGTGACCTGTCCTTTGACAGCGAGGTGAAGGAATACCTGAAGCATGAAGGCGCGTTCCACGGAATTATCGGCCGGAGCAAAGCGATGACCGACATCTTCAACATTATCGTCGAAGTCAGCGACAGTGACGCACCGGTCCTGATTCAAGGTGAGACAGGGACGGGAAAAGAGCTTATCGCCAATGCCATCCAGGCGACGAGCCGAAGGCACGACAAGCGCTTTGTGAAGGTAAATTGTTCATCGCTTCCGGCGCCACTTCTGACGAGCGAGCTCTTTGGCCACGCAAAAGGGGCGTTCACCGACGCTGTGAGAGAGAGAATGGGAAGATTCGAGCTTGCCGACAGCGGGACTATCTTCCTCGATGAAATTGGTGAGATGCCACTCACAATGCAGTCTCAGATCCTTCGGGTCATACAGGACGGAACGTTTGAACGCCTCGGGGAGTCTTCCACTCGAAAAGTTGACGTCCGCATTATCACCGCGACCAACAGGGATCTGAAGAGCGCGATAACATCGGGGGCGTTCAGAGAAGATCTCTTCTACCGCTTAAATGTCATACCCATCTTGCTTCCCCCGCTGCGAGATCGACCTGAAGACATCCCGTTCCTTGTGCAGCACCTTGTAAAGAAGTATGAGATAGTTTACGGGAAGACGATTTGCGAAATACCGGACAACACGATGGATCTTCTTCTTCAATGGCGGTGGCCGGGTAATGTCCGTGAACTGGAGAACGTCGTCGAGTATGCCGTGGTCCGTGCAAAGCAGGATGCACTGTTCTGTATCTGTCTTCTCCCTCCGGCTCTCCGGGAGGGACTCACATGTCCCGAAGTGAAGCGAAGAGATGGAAACGGCGATGGTTTAGACTCCGCTCATCTCATTCACCTTCTCGAAAAACACCGCTGGAACAAGTCGAAGGTTGCGGATGCCCTCGGTGTCAACAGGACTACCATCTGGCGGCGGATGAAAACGCTCGGCATCGACAACTGCCACTGACGATCATCCAAGCCAGTTGCACACTGCAACGGTTTGTTGCGTTTACTTTCACCTGTCTTTCCGGCTATCTGCAACATACTGTTGCATCGTGTCGCAACAGCCCGCACTTCTCCCCCCTAACCCAGTTCAGAATTGGCGTATTCCCTGGCAGGTAAGTTGCCTTCATTCAAGCATGCACGAAATGCTCGGGAACCACCACTTTTTACTCAGAGACTACGTTCTAGCGCTCGCTCACTACGAAGTTGTTCTTTCGAAGGGCATGGCAAGCATGCCTCTTCGCAAAAGAGCCATCGTCTGCTACATTCAAACCCGCCGGGTCGATCAGGCCCTCCCGTTATTTGCAGACCTCATCGCCGAGGACATTGGATGTATCATCGGCCACGACAATGAGCAGGAGGGTTGTCCATGCCCCGAGATCATCTAGGAGTATGAGAGTCGCATGACTGGTATCCCATCTCAGCATGACCTGATAGCAATGGGGATGCTCTGGTTGTACTGCGAACCACACAAATCGCTGCAATGGTTCGAGCGGGCAGTCCGACAGGAATCGGGTAATCCTTACCTCAAATCAGTCATCACAATACTTGTCTCAACGAACATCAACGCAGCATCATAGCACGATTCAAACAAGGAGGGGCAACACAATGAAGAATAAATGGATACTACTTCTGGTTCTCGCGTTCTGTCTCCCGTCGCTGGCATTGTCGCAGGCAAAGTTCAGCACTAGCATTCACGCAACGCGCGCAGGCAAGAACGACGCTTATAAGAAAGCCAACGGTGGAATGGAATTGATCACGAATATTGCGATGAGCACACTTGCATGCCCGACGTGCCATTCCACCACCGAGAAATACCCGAACGGAAGTGACATCAACTCTGCGACCTATGCCCCGAGTTGCCTCGATTGCCATGATTTCACGAAGGGGAACACCGTCGATGAGCAGACGTGCATCAACTGTCATAATAGGCAAAGCTACGAACGCACGGCCTACCCGAACGTGGACGTCCACAAGACGAAAGGAATGACCTGCATCAACTGCCATACAAAAGCCGAACTCCATGGCGACGACGGGGTCGCGTACTTGTCGTTGAAACAGAGCGGCGCCATGAAAGTCAAGTGCGAAAACTGCCATGCCAACTTATCAACCAACAGCTCCCACACAACGCATGCCGGTAAAGTTGACTGTGCCGCATGCCACGCGGTTGGAGTCTTGACGTGCGCCGGTTGTCATTTTGAAACTGTGATCGCCACCGGCAAGAACAGGGCGATCAATCAAATCAAGAACTACAGGCTCCTCGTCAAGAAGGACGGAAAAGTCCGATTGGGCGGACTCATGTCACACACGTACGCTGGCAAGTCTAATTTCATTATTTCATCGTACCATTCCCACGCAATTACCAAGAACGCAACAACGTGCACCGATTGTCACGCCAACATGGGTGGTACAATAGCCGCGATCAATGAATACAACACGGGCGGCACTATGACGATGAATAAGTGGAATGCGACCACGAAGAAGATTGACGGTCCGACCGGTGTTGTTCCGATCCCGTCGGATTGGAAGAAGGCCCTCAAATTTGATTTTGTGACGTACACAGGTGATGTCAACAATCTTACCTCAGACGCTTCCAAGTGGCAGTTGCTGAAATCAACTATTGATAACAGCCATATGTATTTTGCGGATCCGCTGGATGACGTGACGATGGCAAAACTTGGCGTTACCCGCAAAGCTACTTCTGTCGAACAGATTGCAGAAATACCGGTAGATTTCGGCCTTGAGCAGAACTACCCTAATCCTTTCAATCCCTCCACCATCATCCGATACGCGATCCCACGATCGGGCTCGGTTGAGCTCAAGGTGTTCAACCTTATGGGCGAACAAGTTGCGACCCTCGTAAACCGGGTACATTCCGCGGGGACATACGAGTGTCGTTTCGATGCTTCTGATTTGGCGAGTGGCATGTACTTTTATCGGCTCCAGACGGAGGGTTTTTCTGCGACACAGAAACTCCTGCTGGTTCGCTAATTCAGGGACACACGATGGGCCACCGAAAGGGCATCCTCCGGGTGCCCTTTCTCTTTCCCCCCCCGCTCACCAAATATCGGGAGACCGTCCTCGAGCCGGGGAGTCGAAGGTCCTGATCGGGACAGGGAACCGCAATCGAGTCGAGTATTCACTGGAGGGATCGCATAGCTATCACCCGCGCGATCATCTCCAAGCATGGCCATTTTCATTTCGTTCAAGTTTCGCTTACTATTGCTATATACCCCTTTCAGACATGCGGTGCTAGAACAAGAACTCATAGAGCGAATCCGGGCAGACGATCCGCGAGCCTTCAAGGAACTGTTCGATTCCAACGCCACCCTGGTCCACAATGTCTGCTTCCGTATGCTCGGCAACCGTCAAGATGCGGAAGACGTGACGCAAGAGGTCTTCCTCGAAGCCTACAGATCCCTCAAACGGTTCCGGTTCGAATCGAAGCTTTCGACGTGGCTTTATCGCATCGCCGTGAACCGTTCTTTGAACCATCAGCGCAAGAGAAAACTGGAACGCTGGCTCTCACTCGACTTCGAGGTGGGGGAGGGCAGCGCTGAAGAGAGCGCATTTCCTGACACGGCTGCAAATGGACCTGACCGCCTGGTGGAAAAGAAGGATGTCGAGCGCATCGTCCAGGAAGCAATCAGCAAGCTCCCAGAACGCCAACGAATTGCTCTGCTGTTGCACCGGTACGAAGAACTTCCCTACCAGGAGATTGCCAAAATAATGGATGTCAGTGTGGCGTCCGTCGAATCACTCTTGCATCGTGCCAAGGAGACTCTGGCGAAAAGGCTTCTCCCGTTGAGAAAACACATGTAGGACGACCGCAGGTTTTTCCAGCGAGCAGTGTCATATTATTGGAAAGGCGGAACAGCAATGTCTCACTCAGAAATTCAACAGCAACTTCTGCTGTACCTCGATGGCGACCTGCCGGATGAGACTATGCGGCAGATCCGGGAGCACCTATCCGCCTGCGCTGACTGTGCCCAACGGCGGGACGAGCTTGCATCACTCTGGCAGTCTGAGACTAGATCGGAGAAAGTTAAACCTTCCCCCTTCCTCTGGACAAGGCTTCAGGCACGCATCAAGGATTACGAGCAAACTCCAGCATTCGTCTGGGATTTGAAAAGAACTATGCTGCTAATACCATTGCGTCCATTTCCTGCTCTGACAGTAATTGCTGCGATCGTTATGGGTATCTACATCGGCACGCCCCGTGAGCCTGGGAGAGACGAAGGCGCTCAGTCGGTCAGTCAACTGGTCGGTTCCGCCGATGAATTGGGACTTGACCAATTCGATGTGATTCCTCCCGGGGCGCTCGGCAGTACGTTGGTTAAGATATCAAAAACACAGAGGTGAGAGGCTGATATGAAGAGAACTATCGTTTATGCTGCAGCGATCATTTTAACTGTCATCAATCTCGCAGCATTTGGCACGCTGCTCTATAACCGCTGGAGTGACGCTCAACCGTCACACCTGCCTGATCAACGCGATCAGCGGTTTGAGCAAATGAAACGAGAGCTCGCTCTCTCGGCGAAACAAACCGAACAACTCAACGTGTACCGTACGACGTTTCATGCCGAGCTTGACTCGCTTTCCTCGCAGCTGATCGCCGTGCGGACAGAGCTGGCACACGCGCTCTCTGCACAAGAGATGGATACGACCCGCATCAACAGCAATTTCAATGAGATAGGTCGCCTTCAGTCAGCTGCCCAAAGACGGGTGATTTCCCATCTTCTCTCTGTCAAGAGCATACTCAATCCTGAGCAGCAGAAAAAATTCTTCGCGATCGTGCTGGAGCGATTTTCCTCTGCATCGGACCAGCCCATGCCCGGACGCCCGTCTCATTGAGACGCGTCCCCCCCAATCTCTCACGTCTACTGTCAATACCCACCGCAGGTTTCTGCTCCTGCTCGTGTCTAATCTTGAGAAGCACTTAACTGGAGTAACGGAATGAAAAGGAAATGGTTCATCATCATCGGTATCATCGTACTGGTCGGCGCACTGGTGGTTGTGGGCACCATCGTATTTCGCGGCAATAACAAGAAGTCCTCCGCGTTGCAGACCGCACAGGTCGTGAGGCGTGATATCGGTTCGACGGTCCTGGCCACAGGCATCATCAAACCGATGGTTGGCGCGGAAGTCAAAGTGGGCTCTCGCATTTCTGGGGTGGTCAAGAGACTACGTGCAAACATTGGAGACCACGTCAAATCCGGACAAATCATCGCTGAGCTCGATGATGCGGAACTCCAGGCTCGGCTCAATCAGAACCTCGCGGCGTTGGCCAAAGCCCAAGCCGACCTCACCTATGCGCGAAGTGTCTTTGAGCGGACGCAGTCGCTCCGGCAAAAGGAACTCGTCTCTACGCAGGAAGCGGACCAGGCCGAAACCTCGTTGAAAACAGCTGAGGCTCAGCTGAAACAGGCAGAAGCCAATCTTGAGTACGCAAAAGTCCAAGTGAGCTACACGACGATCTTTAGCCCCATCTCAGGCGTCATCGCCTCCGTTTCTACACAGGAAGGCGAGACGGTTTCGGCAAGCCTTTCGGCCCCAACGTTTGTGAGCATCATTGATCTGCGCCGGCTCGAAGTTCAAGTATACGTCGATGAAACTGACATCGGAAAAATCAAAGTCGGACAGGAGGCAAGCTTTACCGTCGATACGTATCCCGACACCGACTTCAAAGGCACAGTGACAGCCATCTATCCCAAAGCAGTCATTCAAGACAATGTCGTAAACTATATCGTGACGGCAGAGATCACCGACTCCCAGGGGAAACTTCTGCGTCCTGAGATGACAACCAATGTCACGATATCCCTCGAGACGCGAAAGAACGTTCTGGCAGTTCCTACAAACGCCATCACACGCGAGCGAGGCGACCGGTACGTGACAGTGATGGAAGGTGGAAAACAAATCCAGCGCAAAGTGAAAGCCGGATGGAAGGACAACGGCTTCACTGAAATTATCAGCGGACTGAAAGAAGGAGAAACGATTCTTGTTGCATCAACGAATCAGGAGAACATTCTATGAACAACAGCGTGATTCAGGCTGTAAACTTGACAAAGGTCTACAACAAAGGGGGGGGAGGTGAAGTGTATGCGGTCCACGACGTCTCGCTGAAGATTCTAAAAGGCGAGTATGTCGCGATCATGGGAGCTTCGGGTTCAGGCAAATCAACCCTTATGAACATACTGGGATGTCTCGATAAGCCGACTGGCGGTTCACTGAAGTTGGATGACGTTGAGGTGGGCACACTCACCGATGAGGAGCTTGCCAAAGTACGAAACCGGAAAATCGGTTTCGTGTTTCAATCCTTCAACCTGCTTGCACGAACAAATGCTCTGGAAAACGTCGAGCTGCCTCTGATTTATTCAGACCTCACCGATATTACGAAACTCGCCCGCGAGGCTCTCGTGGCTGTTGGGCTTGCTGACCGCGTGTATCACACTCCAGGCGAGCTTTCCGGCGGACAGCAACAGCGGGTGGCGATTGCCCGGGCGCTCGTCACCGACCCGGAAATCATTTTCGCCGACGAGCCAACGGGTAACCTCGATACTCGCTCGAGTCTCGAAATCATGTCCCTCTTCCAACTGCTCAATGCGAAGGGGAGAACAATTGTGCTGGTGACGCACGAAGCCGATATCTCCGAACACGCCCACCGGATCATTAAAATTGCCGATGGAAGAATCATCAGCGATGAGGCGAATCCCCAGCCGAGAGATGCCGAGCGGGAGATGAGCACGCTCGTTTCTAAGGAGGTGCCCAATGAAAACCGGTAGAGTGCTCAAAGTTGCCTTCAAGGGATTGGGGAGAAACAAGCTCAGAACATTCTTGATGATGATTGGCATCGTCATTGGTATCACCGCCCTGACGTTGGTTGTCTCGGCAGGAATGGGCGCACAGGACCGCATTATGGAACGCGTGAAGAAATTTGGCCTTGAAAGCATGATGGTGTTTGCCGGCGCTGGGCGTGAAATGGGGCAGCCAATGAGTGGACAAGCCGCCACAACGCTAACCCTGGAAGACGCCGCAACGATGAAACAAGAGATCAAGGCCATCGGCGACGTTGCTCCCTTCAATCAGAAGCGTCAGGCAGAGGTCAAGTTCCAGGATAAATCCACGACCACTTCAGTATTCGGCGTGACACCGTCGTGGGCGCCTGTCTGGGATTGGGATGCAGCCGAAGGCGACTTCATTACAGACGAGGACGCCTCAAGCCTTGCGCGAGTGTGTATTCTGGGGCCGACTGTGAAACGAGAGCTGTTCGGCACGGCAAATCCCATCGGTGAGCAACTTCGAATCGGCAATGTGCAATTCGAAATCAAAGGGGTCATGCAGGCGAAGGGAACGAGCCCGGCGGGGGGAGACATGGATAACCGCATCTACATTCCACTCAGCACACTGATGCGGCGCGTGACAAATGTCGACTACATATCAGCCATTAAAGTGCGTCTGACGACGGCAAAGGACATGGACAAAACCGCGGCGAGCGTCCAGGCGCTCCTTCGTGAACGGCACAAATTGGCTCCCGGGACGCCGGACGATTTCACGATCACGACACCGACTGAGGTCACGAAGATGGCCGAAAAGGTGGCGGGCACGTTCAGTATCTTCCTTGCGCTTGTTGCTGCCATTTCGCTCATCTCAGGCGGCGTGGTCGTTGCAAACATCATGCTCATCTCGGTGAATGAGCGGCGTAAAGAAATCGGGTTGCGCAAGGCTGTCGGTGCACAGGGTAAGGACATTATGCTCCAATTCCTCTACGAGGCAACCGCGGTGACGTTGACCGGAGGGGTCATTGGAATTATTCTGGGGGCAATCGGAGCGAAGATCCTCGAAGCCATTACGCAAATGCCGACATCCATCTCATGGGAAAGTGTCGCGCTCGGGGTTGTATTCTCAAGTCTTGTAGGCATCATTGC
>Ga0315297_10000428_pt1 | contig 24655 bp, 28 predicted proteins | sample YL17G15_0_MG_FD_203628 | JGI IMG/M metagenome (GOLD analysis project Ga0315297, IMG submission 203628) | Sediment microbial communities from Yellowstone Lake, YNP, Wyoming, USA - YL17G15_0 | ecosystem: Environmental > Aquatic > Freshwater > Lake > Sediment | place: USA: Wyoming | collected... | reverse complement strand
GGCTGTAGGTCGCTGACGCACCAGGCGCGGGAGGGCGCCAGCGCCGCCCGCGCCCTGCTCGCCGCCTCCTCGTTCGCAAAGAGACCGAAGACCGCGGCGCCGCTGCCGGTCATCGCCGCGGCCAGCGCGCCCTCGGCGGACAGGCGGTCGCGCAACTCGGCCACCGCCGGCTGGCGCGCCGTCACGCTCGCCTCGAGGTCGTTGTGCACCAGGACGGCGACGTCCTCCACCGTCTGCGCCGCCCGCACGCGCGCGGAAAGCGCGCGCGCCTGCGGCGCGAACTCCTTGAGCGTTGTCTCCGCGTCTTCGTCGCGCCACCCGTACACAGCGGCCGTACTGAGCCCGAGGTCGGGGATGGCGATCACGAAATGGAGGTCGGGCAGCGCGACCTCCTTGAGGACCTGGCCCCTCCCCATCACGAGCTGCGGGCCGGGCCAGAGGAAGAAGGGGACGTCGGAGCCCACGGCCGCGGCCACGTCGTGGCGCAGACGCGCGGACATCTGGAGCGCAAACAACCGCTCGAGGGCGATCAGCGCGGCGGCGGCGTCGGAGCTGCCGCCACCCAGGCCGCCGCCGTGCGGCACGCGTTTCTCGATGGTGACGCGCACCTCGAAGGTGCGCTCCAGGCGCGCCTCCAGCTCGCGCACCAGCTTGGCGGCGAGATTCCGCTCGCCGGGCGCCACGTCGCAGACGACGTCCAGCCCGGCACCCGGCGTGCGCTCCACGACCACACGGTCGGCGAGCGTCACCGGCACCATCAGTGAAGCGATCTCGTGGAACCCGTCGGGCCGCAGCGGCCCGACGAGCAGCGCCAGATTGAGCTTCGCCGGCGCCATGACGTCCGTCACCGCCGCGCAACCGTTGCCGCTCGCGATCATCGCGCGCCCTCCGTGAGATCCGCCGTCCTCACGAGTGCCCGTCAGCCTCCGTCGCGCCTGTGGGCCACCCCAGCGCCCGCGCCAGCGCCACCCATTGCGGCGGCGCAAGCTCCTCCGGGCGCGCCGCCGGGCTCAACCCCAGGTCATCAAGGGCCCGCCTCACGTCGTCACGCGACAGCGTCACCCCGGCGCGCGCCGCGCCGGCCAGCGTGTTGGTGAGAACCTTACGGCGCCGGCCAAAGCCGAGGCGCACCAGCTGGTCCATGGCCGCGTACCCGGCGGCGGCGGGCGGCGGCGCTTCGCCCGCCGCCATGGCCGTCCCCGCCGCGGCAGACGCCCGCCGCACGAAGGTGATGAAGCTGGAATCCACGCGCGGCTGCGGGCGGAAGGCAGCCGGCGGCACCGCGCGGACCTCCTCGCGCCGGCAGGCCAGCTGCACCAGCACCGACACGGCCGCGTAGGCCTTCGTCGAGGGCACCGCGAACAGGCGCTCGCCGAGCTCCTTCTGCACCATCACCGCCCAGCGCGACAGCTGTGGGAGCCCGGCGATCGTGGTCATGATCAGCGGGATGGCGATGTTGTAGGCGAGGTTGGCGACCAGCGTCGTGGGCGGCGGGTCGAGCGCCGCGAGGTCCTGCTTGAGCGCGTCGCCGGAGTGCACGGCCAAGTTGGGGTGCTCTGCGGCCAGCTTCGACAGCCGCGACGCATAACGATGGTCGATCTCGAAGGCGTGTACCAGGCGCGCCCGCTCCAGGAGCGGCCGCGTGAGCTGGCCGTCGGCGGCCCCGACCTCCAGGACCACGTCGTCGGGGCCCACCGCCGCCTGCTTCACGATGGCGCGCAGGATGTTGCCGTCGACCAGATGGTTTTGGCCGTAGCGGTGCAGGGCGTGCGGCCGCGGGGGGCGACTGCGGTCGCCCGCAGCCTGCCCGTCTGCGTGCGCAGCGCCGGCCCTCCGCGCGCCGCCTGTGGAGCGTTCGGCCACCTTCATCCGCCTTCCCGGAGCCCGAAGACGCGGCACGCGTTGGCCGTCGTCACCTCGGCGACACGCGCCGCCTCCCAGCCACGAGCGTCACCGACCACGGCGGCGGTGTGCACGACCCAGGCGGGCACGTTGCTGTTGCCACGGTTGGGCACGGGGCTGAGGAACGGCGCGTCCGTCTCGACCAGCAGGCGGTCCTCGCGGACGCGCGTGGCGGCCTCGCGCAGCTCGCCGGCGTTCTTGTAGGTGACGTTACCGGCGAAGCTGGCGTAGTAGCCGCGCGCGTTGCACTCGTCCACGTACTGCGGCAGGGAGAAGCAGTGCATGACGACCGTCAAGTCGCCGGCCTCCTCGGCCAGCTGCGCCATAGCCTCGTCGCCGGCCTCGCGCACGTGGACGACGAGCGGCAGGCCGGCGCGACGGGCCAGCTCGATCTGGGCGCTGAAGGCCCGGCGCTGGGCGTCGCGCGGCGACAGGTCGCGGTAGAAGTCGAGGCCGCACTCGCCGACGGCGACCACGCGCGGGTGCGCGGCGAGCTCCTCGAGCTCGCCGAGAAGCGCGTCGTCGAGGCTGCCCGCGTCGTGGGGGTGCAGGCCGACGGTCGCGTACACGCCCGCAAGACGCTCGGCGAAGTCGACGGCGAGCTTCGAACTGGCCGCGTCGATGCCGATGCTGACGACGTTCTCCACGCCGGCCTCTCGCGCCTGTTCCACGGCCCAGCCGGGATCGTCCAGCATCTCGAGGTGACAGTGGGAATCGATGAGTGTCATGAGCTCAGATGACGGTCGACGCAGACGCGGCGGACAGGTCGTGGCGCGGCTCCGGCGGCACCGGCGACGGCCTCAGCCGCCGGCCTCGATGCGCGGGAAGAGCGGCGCGCCCACGACAACTGCAGCGGGCGTGAGGCCCGTCCAGGTCGCCTTGTCGAACAGCAGGTCGGCGGCGCCGTGCGCCTGGCCGAGACGGCGCAGGATCTCTTCGGCGGTGCCCGGGATGACCGGGTAGACGGCCAGCGCCACGAGACGCAGGCCGGCCGCCAGCCCGTGGAGCACCATGTCGAGGCGGCCGGCCTGCGCCTCGTCCTTGGCAAGCTTCCAGGGCGCCTCTTCCTCGACCAGACGGTTGAGGCGCCGCACGTACTCCCACACGGTCTCGATGGCGGCCGTGACCGCGACGACGTCGTAGTGCGCGCCGCTGGCGCGCACCATCGCCTCGCCTTCGGCCGCCACGTCCCGCAGCACTGCGTCCGCCGGCGCCGGCGGGATGCGCCCGTCGCGGTACTTGCCGATCATGCTCACGCTGCGGCTCACGAGGTTGCCCAGCTCGTTGGCGAGCTCGCTGTTGTAGCGGCCCTCGAAGCCCTCGAGGCTGATCACGCCGTCCTGTCCCAGCGTGACCTCGCGCATGAGGTAGAACCTCAGCGGGTCGATACCGTACTGGTCCATGACAGCGAAGGGGTCGAGCACGTTGCCGCGCGTCTTGCTCATCTTCTCGCCGCCCATGAGCAGGTAGCCGTGGATGAACTCGCCGGTGGGAAGGGAGTGGCCGGCGCTCAGGAGCAGCGCCGGCCAGATCACGGCGTGGAACTTGAGGATGTCCTTGGCGAGCAGGTGGTGCACCGCCGGCCAGTAGTGGTCGACGAGGTCCTCACCGGGGCGCGCATACGTGAGCGCCGACAGGTAGTTGATGAGCGCGTCGACCCACACGTAGATGACCTGCTCGGGGTCCCACGGCACCGGCACGCCCCAGGTGATGCTGGAGCGGCTGATGCTGATGTCGTCGAGGCCCTGCTCGATGAACGACAGGGCCTCGTTGAAGCGCGACCTGGGCTTCACGAAGTCGGGGTTCGCGCGGAAGAGCTCGGCCAGCCGGTCCTGATACTTGCTGAGCAGGAAGTAGTAGTTCTCCTCTTCCAGCCACACCGGCTCGATGCCGTGGTCGGGGCACGTGCCGTCCGGCGCCAGGTCGCGCTCGTACCAGAAGCCTTCGCAGGCGGTGCAGTAGAGGCCGCCGTAGCTGCGCTTCTCGATGTCGCCGGCGGCCTTCATGCGTTCCACGAACCCCTGCACGTAGGCCTCGTGCTCCGGGTCGGTGGTGCGGATGAAGAAGTCGTTGGTGGCGCCCAGCTGTTCGGCAAGGTGGCGGAACTTGGGCGCCAGATCGTCGACGTGCTGCCGCGGCGTGAGGCCACGATCGGCCGCGGCCTGCGCCACCTTGTTGCCGTGCTCGTCGACGCCGGTGAGGAAGAAGACGTCGTCGCCCTTCTGCCGGTGGTAGCGCGCCAGGATGTCGGCGGCGATGGTCGTGTAGGCGTGCCCTAGATGGGGCTCGCCGTTCACATAGTAGATCGGCGTTGTGATGTAGAAGATCACGGGCTCAGTCTACTTCTTCGCGGCCTTGAGAGCCTTCGCCGCCTGGCCGTAGCTGCCGAGGCGTTCGCCCAACGACCAGTACTCTCCGTTCACGTACGCCATGGCGGCGAGCTGCGCCGTCTTGAGCCGCCCGCGGGAGTCGAGCAGCTCCTCGTCGTAGTGGGTGGCGACGATCTCGGCCAGATAGAGGTCGTGGGCGCCGAGCGCGAGCTGATGGCGCACGACGCACTCGATGTTGATGGGGCATTCCTCGATGAGCGGCGCGCTAACGAGCGTCGCCGGCTTCGCCGTGAACCCGAGCTCCTTGAACTTGTCGTGCTCGGCCCCCGACCACACGCCGGCGAGGTCGACGGCCGCCACCTGGCCGGCGCGCGGGATGTTGACGACGAACTCGCGCGCCGCGTTCACGAGGCCGTGCGAGTGCCGCGACGGGCGGATGGCGACGCTGAGCATGGGTGGCGCCGAGCACACGGTGCCTACCCACGCCAGGGTGATGATGTTGTCCTTCTGCTTGCCGTGACCGGCGACGCTGAGAAGCACCACGGGAGTGGGCAGCAGCGCCGTGGACGGCTTGCGCTCGATCTTCATGCCGTTCCTCCTTGGAGTCTGCCCGGTATCCTACCGCACGGTGGAAATCGCAAGCGACTGGCAATGGAATCACGACATTCGTAAGATGGAGCCGTCGAAAGGGGCGCCATGCGCAAGCAGTCACTGGACAAGACCGACATCGCCATCATCGGCCACCTGCAGGTGGACGGGCGGCGCGCGTATACGACCATCGCCAAGGACCTCGGCATCTCGGAGGCCAGCGTGCGGCAACGGGTGGCGCGGCTGCTGCGCACCAACGTCATCCAGATCGTCGCGGTGAGCAGCCCGCTCGACCTCGGGCTGATCTGGGCGCAGGTCCACCTGCGCGTCGAGGGCGAGCGCCTGGAGGCGGTCGCCGAGGAGGTCGCCGAGCTGCCGCAGGTGGACTACGTGAGCATCTGCGCCGGGAACTTCGACATCATCGTGGGCATCGTCGCCCACGATCGTGAAGAGCTCATGGACGTGATCGTGGACCACGTGCGCACCATCCCGGGCATCGTCCAGGCCGAGTTCCTGCTGCACCTCAAGGTACTGAAGGACAACTACGAGTGGTCGCCGGGCGAGGGTCCGGAGCGCCCCTAGCGCTCCTTTTCTCGCCGGCCACCTTGCGCTAGCATCCCAGAATCAACCCGCGTCGCCGGCGCGCGGCGGCGCAGCCGCTCCGCGCGTCCCTGAGGAGATGAGAGCATGGGCGATCAGACCCGCCCCGATGTCCACACTCCACCACCCGGCCCACGCAGCGCCGCACTGATGAGGCGCGGCGACGACATCCTCCTCGGGGTGTCTCTGATCGGCGGCTGGCCGCCGAGCCACTTCGTCTCCCGCTGCCGCGACGGCTGGTTCATCGAGGACGTCGACGGCAACCGCTACCTCGACTGGATCAACGGCTGGGCCAGCGCCCCGCTGGGCGGCAACCACCCCGAGCTGGTCGAGGCCGCGCACCAGGGCCTCAAGGACTACGGCACCGAGTGCCTCTCGGCCCTACGCGTGGAGCACCAGTGGCTGCTCGCCGAGAAGCTCCACGAGCTCGCCCCGCCGCCGCTCACCAAGGTCGTTTACGACACCACCGGCAGCGAGGTCGTCGAGAACGCGGTGCGCATCATGCGCGAGGCCGCCGGCCCCGGCCGCCCGTTCGTCATCACCTTCCTCGGCAGCTTCCACGGCGGCAACTACGGCACCGGAGCGATGGGCCCGCACAACGCCCACTACAACCACGCCATCGAGCCGTTCATGAGCGGCTGGATCAACGTCCCCTTCCCCACCTGCTACCGCTGCCCGTACCACCTCGACTACCCGGCCTGCGACCTCGCCTGCCTCGACTACATCGAGGAGATGATTCTCAAGTACAAGGCCACGCCTGAAAGCATCGCCGGCGTCAGCGTGGAGTTCATCCAGGGCGAGAACGGCGTGCAGATCCCGCCCCCGGAGTGGCCCAAGCGCCTGTACGACCTCTGCAAGAAGTACGGCTGGATCCTGTACAACGACGAGGTCCAGGAGGGTGTGGGCCGTACCGGCAAGTGGTTCGCCATCGAACACTGGCCCGGCGTAGAGGCCGAGCTCCTCAGCCTGGGCAAGGGCCTCAGCGGCGGGCTCATGCCGCTGGCCTGCACGCTCGGCTCAGACCGCATGAGCGAGCCCGCCGGAGAGCTCTACACCGGCGGGACGTTCGCCGGCAATCCCGCCGCCTGCCTGATGGCCGCCAAGTTGCTCGAGATCATGGAGCGCGACAAGGTGCTCGACAACGTTGCGGAGCTGGAGCGGGTCGCCAGGGCCAAGTTCGGCGCCATGAAGGACAAGTACGAGATCGTCGGCGACGTGCGCGTGATAGGCGCCTACATGTGCGTCGAGTTCGTCGAAGACAGAGACAGCAAGACGCCGGCCCACGACCTCACGCGCGAGATCGTGTACGCCATGGAGCGCAGGGGCGTGGTGCCGATCTACGAGTCGGCGTTCAACTACTTCCGCCCCACGCCGGCGCTCAACCAGCCGCCGGAGCTGTTCGCGCTCGGCTGCGACATCGTGGACGAATGCGTGGCCGAGGTGAGCCAGGCGCACGCCAAAGGAGTGAAGTAGGTGACCTACGAGGACATGCCCTACGCCGGCATCGCGACCTTCTTCAAGGCGCCGCTGGTGGCGGCGCCCACGCCCGCCGACGCCGACGTGGCCGTGATGGGCATCCCATGGGATGAAGGCACGACCAACCGCTCCGGGGCGCGCATGGGTCCGCGCGCCCTTCGCGAGGCCTCCACGATGTGGGCCTTCCAGAACGGGCTCGAAGCGCTCTACGACGGCGAGGCCGGGGTGAAGCTGCTCGGCGGGGTCCGCTGGGCGGACTGCGGCGACGTCGCGCTCGGCCCCATGTGGTCCGCCGAGCGCTACCACGTAGCGGTCGTCGAGCGGCTGCTGCCGCTGCTCCAGGCGGGGCTGTTCCCCGTCACGCTCGGCGGCGACCACTCGATCGCCTACCCCGTGCTCAAGGCGCTGAGCGAAGCGCGGCAGGGCGAGCCTTTCCAGCTCGTGCAGTTCGACACCCACATGGACTACTGGGACGAGGAAGGCGGCTCGAGGTACTCGCACGCCAGCCCGATCATCCGCGCCGACGAAGCCGGGTGGCTGGCCGGCCTGACCCAGTACGGCATTCGCAGCCTGCACACCCGCGGCGACAACATCTCCCTGGCGCAGAGCCGGGGGGCACACATCTTCTGGTGCGAGCAGGCGAAGGACACGCTCGTGGACGAGCTCGTCGAGCACCTCGAGCCGGGCGTCGACACGTATATCACCTTCGACATCGACGCCCTCGACCCGAGCATCGCGCCGGGCACCGGCACGCCCGAACCCGGCGGCTTCAGCTACTATGAGGCCAAGGCGATCCTGCTGGCGGTGTGCGCGCGCTGCAACGTGATCGGCATGGACCTCGTCGAGGTGGCGCCGCAATACGACGGGCCGGGTCAGCTCACGGCGCTGCACGGCGCGCGGCTGATCCTCGACACCGTAGGCGCGGTGTTCCGGCGGCGCGCCGAACCGGGGTAGCCCTGAAGCAGAGCGGGCGGCGGAGGCTACGGCCTCCGCCCCCCTCTGCTTCACCACCAACGTCCACCCTCGTCACCCTCGTGCACCCACGCGCGCGCCGCTACGCTGGAGGCATGCTCCGCTCCCCTGTTGCCGTGTACACGTAGCCCTTGTAGAGCAGCCCGTGATGCTGGGTGATCTGCTCGGCGCAGATGTGTTCTCCCCCGGGAACGGCGCCCGCGGCGTGGCGGCCAGATACCCCGAAACGGCCAGCCGCCAAAGCGTGCGGGTGGGCCGGGGCGACTGAGGCGGAGCTCACTCGGGAAGGGGCCCTACGGGTGTCCGGCTTGGCCCCCCTGGCGCGCCGGATCGACTACGAGCGCGCCTGAGAGGGGGCGCGCTCGTCACGGTCCTCGCGAAGCGCCGAGCGCGGATCGCGGCCGCTCGGGTGCTCCCGCGCCACGCCGGCAGCAGCACGCTGAAGGTCGGGCCCTCGCTCGGCGCTCGACGATGGCGGCCGTCACCGTGGCGGAGCTGCCGTCGCGTGTTCGTGCACGCAGAAGAGCGGCCGCTCCGGATTCGGTGCCCACCCACCCGCCGGCTCTTCAGTGCGATCGACAGCGCGCTGTTGGCGACACTCCTGAAGCCGGCCTTCGGCAGGCATGCGTCTCCTTTCCGAGTTCCGCCGGTCTTTGTTGTTCCGCATCGGCGGTGCGTACACCCCTCTGTGCGGGAATGGACCTTCGTGCAAGCGGGCATGCTTCGTATTGTCCTTTCGGCGGCTGGCCGCCATGCAGTCCATAGGCTAGACTGGCGCCCTCGTCGTTTGCTCTAGGACGCTGCAAAGTACTTTCTCAGCAGTTGGCGCGGTGAGATAGTCGCAAGCCCGAGTGGGAAGTCTCGACACAGGAGGTTGCTGTGAAGCAAGAAGGAGCGAGAGTACTCATCACCGGCGGAGCGCGCGGCTTGGGCAAGCGCTTCGCGTTCGACCTCATGGAGGCGGGTGCGAGGGTCGGGATCTGCGACATGGACGCCGCGGGGCTGAGCGCGGCACGCGAAGAAGCCACCGCGCTGGGCCGCTCGCTGTGGACCGCCGAGGCCAACGTGACCGACGAGCCGAGTGTCGAGCAGCTCTTCGCGGGCTTCGTCAGCGCGCACGGCGGCATCGACGTACTCGTCAACAACGCCGGCATCACCCGAGACGCGCTGCTTGTCAAGGTCAAGGACGGCCGCATCGAGAATATGCCACTTGGCCACTGGCAGGCGGTCATGGACGTCAACCTGACGGGCGTCTTCTTGTGCGGCCGCGAGGCGGCCTCGCACATGGTCACGCAGGATACGGGTGGCCTGATCGTGTCGATCTCGTCGATCTCGCGTCACGGCACCCCGGGTCAGAGCAACTACTCGGCCACGAAGGCTGCCGTTGCCGCCATGACGGTGGTCTGGGCCAAGGAACTGGCCCGCTACAAAGTCCGGGCGGCGGCCATCGCTCCCGGGTACGTTGCGACGGAGATGGTCCAGGCCATCCGTCCGGAGGTGTTGGACAAGATCGTGGCGCAGATACCCTGGGGCCGCCTGGGTGATCCCGCAGAGATAAGCCATGCCCTGCGGTTCATCATCGAGAACGACTACGTGAACGGTCGGGTCATCGAGATCGACGGAGGGCTGCGCAACTAGCGGGCTCCGGTCCGGCGAACGTTGGAGGCGGGACGATGGACACGAAGCAGCTCGAGGCCTGGCTCCGACTCAGTGCTGACGCTGTGCGCGGTGTGGATCAGGCGAGAGAGGCCATGCAGCTCCTGGGGCAGGGACCGGTGTCGCCGGACGCCATGGCGTCGTGGATGAGCATCTGGATGCCCCAGATGGGCGCGACGGGTCCTGCGCCGGCGCCGAGGCCGGTCGCGTCGCCCTCGGTGGAGGAGTTCCAGGACATGGTCGAGCAGTGGTGGACGGGTCTCGGGGTGGTGCCTCGGTCCCGGTACATGGAGGCCATCCGCCGCTGCGAGGAGCTGCGTGCCCGGCTCGAGGAGGCGGACGAGACGGTCAGGCACCTCCGCGAGCTGCTTGCGGAGGGCGGTCACGAAGCGGAGGCATCGGGCATGCTCGACACGTGGGAGTCCGCGACCCGCTCGGCGCTCGAGGCACAGGCCGAATGGGCGCGCATGTGGACGGAACGAACCGACGGCTCCGGCCGCCGGTAGACGAGCCGCCGGTAGGCGGCATACACGCAGAGGAGGAAGATCATGGCAGAGCAACAAGCATGGAGCGACCAGGTACAAGGGATGATGGGTTCCTGGATCGAGGCCCAACGCAAGTTCTACGAGGGCTGGATGGAAGCGGCTACCAAGACGAGCGAGCAGGCCGCGGCGCAGGTCAAGAACATGGAGCAGGGCTCGTGGCGCGATTGGTTCACGCGCTGGCAGGAGTCGGCTCAGCAGTCCATGGACGCCTGGCAGTCCCAGGCGAAGAAAGCCCTCGACACGCAGCTCGATTGGGCCCAGCACGACCCGTTCGGAGGTGCGTTCGCGGGTGGCAGCGACCAGATGAACAAGATGGCCGCTACGTGGACCTCGCAGACCAACGAGATGATGCAGGCGTGGAACGTCTTCCAGACCAAGCTCTGGGAGGGTTGGTTCGGTGTGGCCAAGGCCGTGCAGGTCGGGGGCGCGAGCGGATCGGGGAAGGAGTGGTACGACAGTTGGCAGCAGTTGGCAAAGGACTCGTTTGACGCCTGGCAGGAACTGGCCCGGAAGTCGGCGGAGACTCAGGCGAAGTGGGCAAAGGCTGCAGCCCAGGCCGGCAAAGGCGCCGCGCCGAAAGGCTCGCCCAAAGGCGCCTGAACGACCGGAGCGATCACTGGAAAGACGAGAAGGAAGTAGACCATCGTGAGTGACTGGACCGAGCAGAGTCTCGACCTGTGGCGCACGTACTCGGACGCCCAGAAGGAGCTCTGGAACACCTGGCTTGACGCTGCCGACCGCTTCGGTGCGGCTGGAGCGGAGACCGCCGGCGAGGCGGATTCGACCCGTTCCCGTGCAGGCGTCGCGGGGGCGCCGCCGCCGTGGGGCGGCGATTGGACCGAGTGGGCGGATCGTTGGCAGGAGCTGGCCCGCAAGACTCTGAAGACGTGGACCACGGGCGCCGCTGGCGTGCCGTCAGAGGTCGTCGATCGCCTGTTCTCGGGTGAAGAGGCCTTCCTGCAGTTCCTCGACCTGTCCCTCGGAGGCTTGAAGGTCATAGCGCCCAAGATCGACGCCGGCGAACACTGGGAGGAGCTGCTTCGTCGGTATCTCGCCGAGATCCGGGAGGGGATACTGCAGGGGTCGCCCTGGTTCATGCCGGAGGGTGCAGGCGCGGTGGCGGCCGGCATCCCCGAGCTGTGGACCCTCTACGTGACCGAGATGCAGCGCTTCGTCGCTCCCTGGGCGGAGGCGACGCAGATAGCGTTGCTCGGTTCGACCGACGTGACCGCGGGCGACCGCGAATCTTTCGCCCGCGCTGAGGCGGCGTTCATGGACGCCTTCGACGGCACGTTCGGCCGGTACGCCGCCGCCCCCAGCGTGGGGTCGAGCCGCGAGCTCAACGAACGGATGTTTCGCGGGTTCGAAGCCTGGGTGGCCGTCCGCCGAGCCGCGATGGCTTTCCAGACCCAGATGGTGAACACGGGGTTCGGCTCCTACGAGGACATGCTCCGCGAACTCGTCGAGAAGGGCGAGCGCGGAGAGACGGTCACCAGCTTGCGGCAGCTCTTCAACCTGTGGCTGGACATGGCTGAACGGGGCTATGCGGAGATGTTCAAGACCGACGACTTCGCCGAGCTCCAGGCGGGTCTGGTCAATGCGACCATGCAGTACCAGATGCGGCAGCGCGAGATCCAGGAGGAGTTCCTGAGCGCGATGGGTCAGCCCACGCGGACCGAGATCGACCAGGTTCACCGGCATGTCTACGATCTCCGGATCGAGGTGCGCTACATGAAGCGTGAGCTCGCCGCGTTGCGGCGGCGCCTCGAGGCGCAACCGCCGGCCGCCGCGCCGCCGGCCGGGCCGCCGACCGTCGCGCCCGAGCCGGCCGTGGCGGGTGCCGCGGCGGCTCCCGTGAGCGCGACGAGTCCCGCGCTGAAGAAGCCGGCCAAGACAAAGCGGTCGGCGACGAAGTCCGCGGCTGCAAAGCCGGCGTCCGCCAGGGTCGCGAAAGCCGGGCAAGCGCCAGGTGCTTCCAAGCCCCAGCCGCCGGGAGAGGGGAGGTAGCGCGTGTTTCCGATCCAGATCCGCCCGGAGGACGCACTCCGCGAGATCATAGACTACAACTCGAGAATCCTCCGTGGCGTCGACACGCTCACCGAGGTCGACGAGATCGACGTGGCTCCGTCGCCCAAGGACGAGGTCTACCGGGAAGACAAGCTCGTTCTCTACCACTACAAGCCCTTGGTTGAGGATCCCTTCCCCATTCCCACCATGATCGTCTACGCCCTGGTGAACCGGCCCTACATGGTCGATATCCAGGAGGGGCGGTCGATGGTGCAGAACCTTCTGAATCTGGGTCTCGACCTCTACCTCATCGACTGGGGCTATCCCGATCGCGGGGACATGTACCTGACCCTCGATGACTACATCAACGGCTATATCGACAATTGCGTGAACGTCATCCGGCGCCGGCACGGCCTGGACAAGATCAATCTGCTCGCCATCTGCCAGGGGGGCACGTTCAGCCTCTGCTATAGCGCTCTTCATCCGGATCGGGTGAAGAACCTCATCACGACGGTCACACCGGTGGACTTTCACGTGCGCGACGGCTTGCTCAACATCTGGGCGCAGCCCCTCGATGTGGATGCCATGGTCGACGCCTTGGGCAACGTACCCGGCGAGTTCATGAACTCCGGCTTCCTCATGTTGAAGCCCTTCCAGCTCACCGCCCAGAAATACCTGGGCCTCTCCGACATCCTCCACAAGGAGGAGCACCTGCGCAGCTTCCTGCGCATGGAGAAGTGGATCTTCGATAGCCCGGATCAGGCGGGCGCCGCCTTCCGGCAGTTCATCAAGGACTTCTACCAGCAGAACAAGCTCATCAAGGGCGAAGTCGAGCTGAACGGCCGGATCGTGGACCTCAAGAACGTCACCATGCCGGTGCTGAACATCTACGCCACCGAAGATCATCTCGTGCCGCCTTCGTCGTCCAAGGTGCTGGACAAGTATGTGGGCACCAAGGACGTCACCACGTTGGCCTTCCCCGGTGGTCACATCGGCGTCTACGTCAGCAGCCGTGCTCAGACCGTGCTCGCCCCGGCCATCGCCGAGTGGGTGAAGGCGCGCGGGTAGCGGAGCGGCGGCGAGCAAGCCGTGAGCGGGGCCATCTGAGCGGGACGGAGAGAGTGCCGTCGCCAGACCAGCCCGAAGCACTCGAAGACTGCGGCAGAACGAGCAGCGTACTGAGGGAGCGGCCGCCGCGGCGCGGCCGAAGTGGCCCGCGGCGGTGTCAGCGGCCGAGGGCGGCGGCCAGGGCGGCGATGGACTCGGGCGGTGTGCCGCAGCACCCGCCGACGATGCCCGCGCCGAGCGCGGGATAGCCGCCGACCACGGCGGCGAAGTGCGCGGGCGTCTCGCCGTACACCGTCTGGCCGCCTTCGAGGCGCGGCTGACCGGCGTTGGGCTGCGCGCAGGTGACGCCGCCGTTGAGCTCGGCGAGGATGGGGACCAGCTCGGCCATGGGCTCGGCGGTGATCTCGCAGTTGCAGCCGACCAGCGCCGCGCCGGCCTCTTTGAGAGTGGCCACCGCCGCGGCGGGATCCACGCCCATCATGGTACGAAAGCCACGGGCGGCCGGCTTGAAGGCCATGCTGGCCAGCACCGGCCGGCCGGCTGCCACCGACACGGCCGCCTCCACGGCGATGCGCGCCTCGGTGAGGTCGAACATGGTCTCGATGTTGAGGAGGTCCACCCCTCCGCGGACGAGCGCCGCCGCCTGCTCGGCGAACGAGGCGCGCAGAGCGTCGGGGTCGGCGTCTCCCATAGGCTTGACCATCTTGCCGCACGGGCCGATGTCGCCGGCCACGAAGCGGCCGGGAAACTCGCGGTCACGCAGCGCGACCACGAGGCCGGCGGCCGCTTCGTTGAACTCGATTGCGCGGGCGGCCGTACCGTGCGCCTCCAGACGCAGCCCGGTGCCGCCGAAGGTATTGGTGTTCACGATGTCGGAGCCCGCCGCGTAGAAGGCGCGATGGATGTCCTCCACGTCGGCGCGGTGCGAGACGTTCCACTCCTCGGGGCACTCGCCGGCGCTGAAACCGCGGGCCATGAGCGCCAGCCCGAGACCGCCGTCGAGCAGCAACGGGCGTTCCGCGATGAGGGCAGCCAGATCCATGACGCGAGTGTAGCAGACGGGGCGGGGCGGCTCGGCGGAGGGCCGGCTCGTCGCCCGGCCGCCAGCTCAGCTCTCAGCCGCGACCTCGCGTACCAGACGGTCGGCCTCGCGCCCCGGGAGCCCGAGACACACGTGCAGGGCCGCGGCGGTGTCGCGCCGCGACAGGCCGCGCCCGAGCAAGGCAGTGGCGGCCGCCCTCGCCGGCGGCCGGGCGGCGGCCGCTTCGTCCAGAGGCGGGCCGAGGTCGAGGACCAGCGTGATCTCACCGCGCACGGCGCCTCTCGGCCCGGCATCCGGGCCGGGGACGGGGTAGCGCTCGCTGAGCTCCAGCAGCGTGCCGCGGACGATCTCCTCGTGCACCTTGGTGAGCTCGCGACACACTGCCGCGCGAGCCTCGGGCAGGGACGCAGCCAGCACGGCGATGCTGCGCGCCAGCCGCTGCCCGGTCTCGAAAGCCACGACCAGGCCGCCGCAGCGGCGCCAGGCGTGCAGCATCGTCTCGAGCTCGCGCGCCCTGCGCGGCAGGTAGCCGACAAAGCGGAAGCCGTCGCCGTCGAAGCCCGCTGCCACGAGAGCCGTGACCACCGCCGACGGCCCCGGAAGTACCGTGAGGTCGAGGCCCTCGGCGACGGCGCGCACGATCAGCCGCATGCCGGGATCCTGCACGCCTGGCATCCCCGCGTCTGTGACAAGAGCCACTTCCTTGCCGTCGCGCAGGAGGCGCAGCACCTCCTCAGTCCTCTGCGCCTCGTTGTGCTGGAAGAGGCTCTTCATCGGTACGTGGATGTCGAAGTGGCTGAGGAGCTTGCGCGTGTGACGCGTGTCTTCGGCGGCGATGACCTCCACCGCGCGCAGAGCGTCGAGGACGCGCGGCGTCACGTCCCCCAGATTGCCGATCGGCGTGGCGCAGACGTACAGCATGCCGCTCACCCCTTCAGAAGGCGCTCGATGAGGATGACGCCGATGTCGCGCCGGCCACACGAGCCTGCCGGCGGGCGGCGCCGACGAGTGTGAACCCGAGCGCGAGATGATACTCAGGCGAATCGACGCTGTCGGCGCCCAGGTCGGTGAGGATCTTCTCGTAGTCCATCTCGAGGGCCGTGGCGAGCGACTTGGCCGCCAGCGCCGCGCCCACGCGGCGCCGCCGGTCCCGCTCGTCCACGGAGGTGCCCATGGTCGCCACGAGGTCGAACTCGCGGGTCGTGAAGGTGTTCCACGGGATCACGGTCCGGAAGCCGAGGATGTCGCATGCGGCGGCGTCCGGCGTCGCCCGCCGGATGCTGATGCCGGGCGACGCGCTCACGCCGCCGGCTTTCTCATGACGACCATGATCTCCCACTCGTCGAGGTCGACCGGCCGGCGCCCCCAGGCGCCGGCCGTGCCTCCCCAGACGTGCTCGACGTCGAGCCCGGCCATGCGGCAGAGAAGCGTCAGCTCGCTCGGCACGTAGCCGCGCTCGCGCACGGGGACGCTGCGCGATCCCTCCGGCGTCTCCCACTCCATGTCGTACGACTCGCTGAGGGTCAGCGGGTCGAAACGGCCGGCCTCGACCTGCTCCGGCGTGGCGCTGCGGATGAGCCTCATCCCGTTGCTGGCCGTGAGCACGAACGGGGCGCTCGGCTTCAGCGCCGCGCAGACGTTGCGCAGGATGGCCAGGTCGTGGTCGAACGGGTCGTCGGCGCCGACCAGCGTGAAGGCGCCCTCGCACAGGCACGCGGCGGCATCGAAGCCGTGCGCGAAGCTGAAGGCTGTGGCGTCGGCCCGGACGAGCTCGACCGCGACTCCGGCCTCCCCCGCCGCCTTCGCCGCCTCGGCGAGCATGCCGGCGGAGAGGTCGAGCCCCGTCACGCGATAGCCGCGCCTGGCCAGCTCGACGGCGTGCCGGCCGGTGCCGCAACCGACGTCGAGGATGGTGGCGCCGGCCGGCAGCCCGAGCAACTCCACCAGGAACTCCGCCTCACGCACGCTGTCGGCGGTGAACGCTTCGTTCATGTACTGCGGGGCGTAGCTGTCGAAGAACTCTCGCCACACGCTATCGGCCATGCCATCTCCCTCTGGGTCTTTCACCCCATTCTGTCAGGCCCGGCGCGTTCTTTCGAGTACTTTGCGGAAGGCTTGTAGCGTGGGAAGGGGGTCGTGATGCTGGAGCACATGGTCTGCAGTGAGTGCGGCGGAGTCTTCGACGAAGACCTGTTCGCCGAAGACCCCAGCGAGACCATCGTCTGCCCGCTGTGCGGCACGGTCGCGCTCGACGCCGAGCCTGTTGAGGACCGCGTCCTGCACATCCACATGGCCGCGGCGGCGGGGCCGCGGGCTCCGCGCCTCTGGGCATGACGTAGCCGGGATGGCCGCCCGCACCGGGACGCCCCGGCAGGCGGCGTCTAGCGTGCGCGGGTAGACTTGCGCACATGAGTCACGTACGCGCCTACGTTCGCACGGCCACTGCGGCCGATGCCGAAGAGCTCGCCCGTCTCAGCGGCGAGCTCGGCTACCCGTCCACAGCTTCGCAGGTCCACGGCCGGCTGTCCTTGCTCGACGACTCCGAACGCACCCTGCTGGTGGCGGTGGCCGGAGGCCGTCTGGCCGGATTCATCGACGTGCACGTCCAGCGCGTCGTCGAGGCGGACCCGTACGCTGAGGTCGGAGGGCTTGTCGTGAGCGCGAAGCACCGCGGACGGGGACTGGGAGCGGCCCTCCTTACCGCCGCGGCCACATGGGCTCGCGAGCGCGGCCTCGCGGTCATGTGGATCCGCGCCAACCTCGCGCGCGAAGGCGCGCACGAGTTCTACCCGGCCGCGGGCTGCCGGCACGTCAAAGACCAACGGGTCTACGAGTACCCGCTGTGAAACGTATAGTCTTCGGCGACAACCTCGAGGTGCTCCGTGCGCTTCCAGGCGCCTGCGCGCGCCTCATCTACATCGACCCGCCGTTCAACACCGGACGCGCGCAGAAACGCACGCGCCTGCGCACCTCGCGCGACGAGGGCGGCGACCGCACCGGCTTCCAAGGGCGTCGCTACTGCACGGAGATCCTCGGGAGCGCCGCCTGGCCGGACGTCTTCGACGACTATCTGGGGTTCCTGGCGCCGCGACTCGAAGAAGCGCGGCGCATCCTGACCTTTGACGGTTCGCTGTTCTTCCACATCGACAGCCGCGAGGCGCACTACTGCAAGGTGCTCCTCGACGAGGTCTTCGGGCGCCAGTCGTTTCTCAACGAGATCATCTGGGCCTACGACTACGGCGGCCGACCCCGCAAGCGCTGGCCGGCCAAGCATGACACGATCTACTGGTACGCGGTCGACCCAGCTCGCTACGTCTTCCGCTACGAAGACATCGACCGCGTGCCCTATATGGCTCCGGGCCTCGTCGGCCCCGCGAAGGCCGCGCGCGGCAAGACGCCCACGGACGTGTGGTGGAACACGATCGTCAGCCCGACGGGCAAGGAGAAGACGGGATATCCGACCCAGAAGCCGCTGAAGATCCTCGAGCGCATCGTGAGAGTGCACTCTGACCCCGGCGATCTGGTGGTCGACTTCTTCGCGGGCAGCGGCACCAGCGGCGAGGCAGCGGCGCGGAACGGCCGCGACTACCTGCTCGTCGACGCCAACCCGGAGGCCATCGCGGTCATGGCGCGGCGGCTCTCATGGGACGAGCCCGAGCTCGTAGGCTGCGAGGGCATCCTGCCCTGAACCACGAAGGGGCCGGCTCCTCGCGGAGCCGGCCCCCAAAGCGTCAGGCGCTCTCGCCGGGGTCACTCGGGTACGATCGCCTCGCTGGGACAAGACTCGACACAGGTTGCGCAGTCGTCGCACTTCTCTGCATCGATGATGTAGATGGGGTCGTCTTCTGAGATGGCCTCGTTGGGGCACTCGTCGACGCACGCGCCGCACGCAAGGCACTCATCAGTGATCTTGTAAGCCATGTGGTTCTCGCCACCTCCTGTTGGCGCGCTGCGAACGCAGAACGCGCGGGATTCCACCTCTTATTTAGCGATATGGCCGGGGCGAAGTCAAGACGACCGGTGGGCGTCGTCCGGGAAGAGTTCGATGAGGGCCAGGGCGGCGGCGCCGATGAAGCCGGCGTCCGGCCCCAGCGCCGCCGGCACGACGCGCACCTGGTCGCGCGCGGGCCGCGAGCCGCGCGCCTGCAGCACGCGGCGGGCCGGCCCCAGCAGAAGCTCGCCGGCGGCGGCGGCGCCCCCGCCGACCACGATCACCTCGGGGTTGAAGATGTTGACGAGCGTCACGAGGCCGGCGCCGAGATACTCGCCCAGACGGGCGAGCACGGCCACGGCGCCGGCGTCGCCCTCGAGACCGAGCCGAGTCAGAAGCCGGCTATCGACCTGCTCGGCGGCCGCCAGAGCGCGACCGAGGGCGGAGGCTGGCTCGGCTTCGGCCGCGGCGACGGCCGCGGCCGCCATCGCCGGGCCGGCCACGTAGGCCTCGAGACACCCGTGGTTGGGGCAGTTGGCAGGGCACTTGGGCCCGTTCACGTCGATGATGATGTGGCCGAGCTCGGCGGCCGCCCCGCTGAAGCCCCGATACGGGCGGTCGCCGCAGATGATGCCGCCCCCCACACCCGTGCCCAGCGTGAGCATCAGCATCTCGCGGGTGCCGGCTCCGGCCCCGAAGGCGTGCTCGCCGATGGCGGTGGCCGTCGCATCGTTGTCGATCACGACCGGCACGCCGAAACGCCGCTGCAGCAGGTCGCGCAGGGGCACATCGACCAGCGGCAGGTTCACCGACTCGACGACGTGCCCGGCGGCGAAGTCCACCAACGACGCGACCCCGACGCCGATGCCCTCGACACGCCCGGAGCCGCGCTCGAGGTCGGCGATACAGCCCACGATGCCGTCCAGGCAGGCCTGCGTCGAGCCGGCGTCCGAGAGCACCGTGAACCGGTCGAGGAGCTCGGGCGTCTCCCGCGCGGCGGGCGTGACCGAGGCCGCCCGCGGAAGCCGCCCGCGCAGCAGCGCGGCGGCGATCTTGGTGCCGCCGATGTCCACGCCGATGAGGGTGCGCTCCGGGCCCATGACGCCCCGCAGCTTACCATGGTGTAGACTCGCGACCAGAGGAAACGCCCGCCCTGGGGCGTAGTCAGGCGCAAGACCCGGCGCCCCGATCCCCGCCATCATCACATTGTGGGCGCTGCCTGCGTCAGGAGCGGGATCACCAGCAGATGCGAAACGACGACGACAACGGCGGGCGCAAGCCCTACAAGAGGTACAAGGCCGGCCGCGCCAGGCGCAGCTCCGTCGACGACGAGCTGGCCGGGGCGCGGCCTCCTCGTGAGCCACGACCGCGCGACGACGGCCAGGGCTCCGGCGCGCGCCCGGTCTCCGCGGAGCGCTCAGATGGTGAGTACCGGCGGTACGGGCCGGCGGCGGCCGGGGGCGCCGGCACGGCGCCCAGACGCCGCCGCCGCTTCCGCTGGTGGTTCGTCCCCGTCGGCCTGCTGGTCACGCTCATCATCGCCGGAGTCGTGGTCACCGTCCTCGCCTGGCCGGGCTACCAGAAGTTCGATCGGGCGGTCGACACGTCCAACAAGCGCATCGACAAGAAGACCCGCGCCGAGCTCACGCCGGATGACGGCTGGATCTGGCGCAACGGCACCACGCTCCTGCTCTTCGGCGTCGACAGCAAGGCCGGCGAGCCGGGGCGCTCCGACACGATCTTGCTGATGCGCTTCAACCCCAAGACGCACACTATCAACCAGCTCTCGATCCCGCGCGACACGCGCGTCCAGCTCCCCAACGGCAGCTACGACAAGATCAACACGGCGATGTTCTGGGGTGGACCGTCCCTGGCGGTGCAGGCGGTCAAGCAGTTCCTCGGCGTTGACGTGAACCACGTCATGGTGGTCGACTTCAAGGGATTCCCGCGCCTCGTCGATGCGGTCGGCGGCATAGATATGAAAGTGCCCAAGACGATCTCGACGGTCGCGGGCGGACGCGGACGCATCGCCGTGTTCAAACAGGGCATGTATCACTTCGACGGCAAGTCGGCGATGACTTACGTGCGCATCCGCTACGCCGACGACGATTTCCACCGCGCGGCGCGCCAGCAGCAGTTCGTGCAGGCTCTGCAGAAGAAGATCGCCCAGCCGTCGAACATCACCAAGCTGCCCCAGATCGGCAGGAAGTTCATGAGCGGCGTGGCCACCGACCTCACGACCAACCAGATCCTCGAGCTCGCCTACCTCAAGTGGCGCGCCACGGGCGGCAAGAAGGCGGTGCTAGTGGGTACGGCCGGGTGGGACGGCGGGGTCGCCTACGTCTTCCCGCCATCGGATGCAGAGAAGCAGAAGCTCGTCCATCAGTTCCTGACGAACTAGGTCCGGCCTCCGGCAGGGCGCGTGCCCGTCAGTAGGCCACGGCCACCAGCGCCAGGCCGCACGCGGGCGCCGTCTGGCCCATGCGTCGGCGTTCACCGGCCGCCAGCAGCTCCGCGAACTCCTCCAGCGTCATCCGCCCCTGGGCGACATCGACCATCGAGCCCACCGCCACGCGCACCATGTGGTGCAGAAAGCTCCCGGCGGTGATGGTGAAGGCCCACTCCGCACATCCAGGCGGGCCGTGGTCGGCCGCGGCCGGACACCAGCCCGCGGTCAGCACCTCGCGCACGCAGCTGTGGTACAGGTGCGCCGACGGCGTCAGCGCCGAGAAGTCGCGGCGACCCGGCAGCAGGGCCGCGGCCCTCTGGAGAAGCCCCGTGTCGACCGCGCCGCGCACGTTCCAGACGTAGGCGCGTTCACGCACCGGCTTCACTGGAGACAGCCACAGGCGGTACCGGTAGGTGCGCGAGACCGCGCGGCGCGCGACGAAGCCCGGCGCGGCCGGCGAGATGGCCGTCACGGCGATGTCGGGCGGCAGCAGGGCGTTCAGCGACAGGCGCACTCGATCAGGGCGCAGGTCGCGGCGCGCGTAGACGAACGACGCGACCTGCGCCCACGCGTGCACGCCGGCGTCGGTGCGCCCCGCCACGTTCAGGCGCACGGGTTCCCGAAGGACGGTCGCCAGCGCGTCCCCCAACAGCCCCTCGACGGTACGGTGCCCCGGCTGCCGGGCCCAGCCGCGATACGCCGTGCCCTCGTAGGCGAGATCGAGACGCCAGGTGGCGCGCCCTGGTGAGGCGTCTTCTGCGCGGACCTGCGTACCCTCCGATGTGTCGTCGCGAGCGTTCACGGTCGGCATCCTACACGAGCAGCCCGGCGGCGATGACCGCCGCCGTAGCCACGAGGAGCACGGCATCGCTCCAACGGGCGCGCAACGGGTGCAGCCGCGTGCGCACGGCGCCGGGCCGATAGCAGCGCGCCTCCATGGCCAGGGCGAGCTCGTCCGCACGCCTGAAGCTCAGCACGAACAGCGGCACGAGGACGGGCACTAGCGAGCGCGTGCGCTCGCGCAACCCGCCGCGGCGGAAGTCGGCTCCGCGAGCCCGCTGGGCGCGCATGATCGTGTCCAGTTCCACGAGCAACGTGGGGATGAAGCGCAGGGCGATCGTCACCATCAGGGCCAGCTCGTCGGTGGGAACGCGCAGACGGCGGAGCGGACGGCCGAGCCACGCCAGACCGTCGGTGAGCGCGATCGAGGGGGTCGTCAGGGTCAGCACCGAGCCGACGAGCACGAGCACCACGAGACGCAGACTCAGAAACGCGGCCAGCTCGAGCCCGCGCCACGATAGGTGGACGAACCCGAAGCTGAAGAACGGTTCGCCCGGGGCGAAGACCGCCTGCGCAAAGAAGGTGAGCGCGACGAGCCACAGGAGCGGCCTGAAGGCGCGCCAAAACCAGACCAACGGCACGCCGCTCAGCGCGTACGCCAGGGTGGCGGCGGCGGCGTACACGGCCAGCCCGGCGAACGAGTCGCGCACGAAAAGCGCCACCGCGAGCCCGCTCACGGCGACGAACTTGGCGCGCGGGTCGCGCCGGTGCAGCAACGAGTCGCCGGCGTAGTACTGCGCGATGGTCGCCTTCACGAGAGGGCCTCCGCCGCCTCGGCCGCGCTGCGCGGGGCGCGCTGCGGGTCGCGGCCGAGCCGCCGCCACAGCTCGACCAAGAAGGGTTCGCGCAGGCGGTTCGCCGCAAGCAAATGGCCGCCGGCCGTGCTGAAGTCCCACGGGCCGGCGACCACTACCCGGCCTTCGCCGAGCACCAGGAGCTCGTCGCAGAGCGCCCAGGCCAGATCCACGTCGTGCGTCGCGAGAAGCAGCGTCACGCCGGCGGCCTTGAGGCGCTCCAGGATGCCGACGAGCTGGCGCCGCGTGCCGGGGTCGAGGCTGACGAACGGCTCGTCGAGGAGAAGGAGTCGCGGCCGCATCGCGAGAACGCCGGCGAGCGCCAGCCGGCGCTGCTCGCCGCCCGAGAGCGCGTAGGGATGCCGCTCGGCAAAGCGCGCCGAAGGCAGGCCGACCACGTCGAGAGCCGCGTCCACGACGGACGTCACCTGTGCCTCCGGCCACCCCAGCCGCCGCGGCCCGAACGCCACGTCGTCGCGCGCCGTGGAGGCGAACAGCTGCAGCTCGGGCGCCTGAAAGACCAGACCGACCTCTCGCTGCAGGTCCGCGTAGCCGACGTCCGCGGGACCGGCGCCGTCCAGAAGCACGGCGCCGCTCTCCGGCGCGTCCAGGCCGCGGATCACCTGGAGCAGCGTCGACTTGCCGGAGCCCGACGCGCCCATCAGAGCCAGAGAGCCCCCGGGCCGCAGTTCGAACGTGACGTCGCACAAGGCGGGGATCGGGGCTCGCGCCTCCTCGTAGCTGAACGACGCGCCCCCGCAGACGAGGCGCATGCCGGCCGAGCCCGGCGCGCGAGACTTGTCAGACGCTGCGCCGGCGAGCACTTCGAGGGAGCTCACGTCGCGCCGCCCAGCGCGTCGAGCAGCTCGTCCATGGTAAGCGGCAGGCCGGGGAGGTCCCGTCCCTGCTCCGCAAGCGCGAGCGCCAGCTCCCCTGCTGCCGGCAGGCCGAGGCCGAGCCGGCGCACAAGCGCGGTGTCCGCGAACAGGCCGCTCGCGGCGCCCGCGTAGGCCTCTGTGCCGCGCTCGAGCGCCACCACGCGGTCGGCACCCACGGTCTCATCCATCTCCTGCGTGACGTAGACGATGGCGAGACCTTCACCGCGCATCTCGCGCACCGCGATGAGCACCTCGTCGCGAGCGGCCGGGTCGAGCATGGCCGTGGGCTCGTCGAGCACCAGGACGCGGCGCGGCACGGCGATGACACCGGCCAGCGCCGTGCGCTGCTTCTGCCCTCCCGAGAGCATATGCGGCTCGCGCCGGCGTAGCTCCTCGAGCCCAAATCGCGCCAGCATCTCGTCGACCCGGTGGCCGATGTCAGCGGCCGGCCACGCCAGGTTCTCGAGGCCGAACGCCACGTCGTCCTCGACACACTGCGCGACGAGCTGGTTCTCCGGGTTCTGGAAGAGCACGCCCACGTCGCGGCGCGCCGCCATACGCCCGTCCTCGACCAGCAGGTCGTGGCCGCAGGCCAGCGCGCGGCGCGCGGCCGTGGGCTTCTCGAGGCCGCCCAGCAGTCGCGCGAGCGTGGACTTGCCGGACCCGTTGGCGCCGACGACGGCCACGAACTCGCCCTCGTTGACCTCGAGATCGAGGTCGGCGAGGGCGTCGGCCTGCGCCCCCGCGTAGCGGTAGTGCAGGCCGGAGATGTCGAAGAGCGGCATCGTCTCATCTGGGCTGGAGCTCATACCCGGCGAAGCTTACCGCATCGACGCAGGGTCACCCGGCGCATCGTCGCCGACAGCGCCGGCGCCAGCCCTTCTGTCCTCGCCGCGCGACGAGGGACGCGTCTCGGCACGCGGCACCGTCCCCGTACGGCAGGCGAGGGGCGGGTGGCCCTTCGGCCGCCCGCCCCTCGCCTGCCACATCTTCCCGCGTGGGCCTACACCAGCTCGATGTACGCCTGCTCGCTGCCGTCGCCGGGGCGCGGCCCGAGTTTGATGATGCGCGTGTAGCCGCCGTTGCGGTCGGCGTAGCGTGGCGCCACGTCATTGAACAGCTTGTACACGATCTTCTTGTTGCGCAGCAGGGAGATGGCCTGCCGGCGCGCGTGCAGATCGCCACGCTTGCCGAGCGTGATGGCCTCCTCGACGAGCGGGCGCATCTCTTTGGCGCGCGCCACGCCGGTCTTGACCTTCTCGTGCTCGAGCAGCTGGCAGGCGAGACCAGTGAGCAGCGACTTGCGCTGGTCTGGCGCCATGTTCAACTTGCGGCCTGACTTCTGATGGCGCATGTTACTCGTCACCCCGTAGAGAGAGCCCGCGCTCGGAGAGCTTCTCCTCGACCTCGTCGATACTCTTCTTGCCGAAATTCGGGATGTTGAGCAGCTCGGCCTCGGTCTTGCTGACCAGGTCGCCGACGGTCTGGATCCCCTCGCGCTTGAGGCAGTTGTACGAACGGACGCCGAGCTCGAGCTCTTCGATGAGCACATCGTCCATGCCGCCGCCCGCCGGGGC
>Ga0315297_10000427_pt1 | contig 24658 bp, 19 predicted proteins | sample YL17G15_0_MG_FD_203628 | JGI IMG/M metagenome (GOLD analysis project Ga0315297, IMG submission 203628) | Sediment microbial communities from Yellowstone Lake, YNP, Wyoming, USA - YL17G15_0 | ecosystem: Environmental > Aquatic > Freshwater > Lake > Sediment | place: USA: Wyoming | collected... | reverse complement strand
ATCCGCTTGCTCTTGTCCCAACTGCCCGTGGGTACGGAGGAGATCGCCGTGCAACTGGAGAAGAACTACAAAATTCTTCAGGCGGAAGTTTGGCTTTCTGAAGGGAGAGCGGCCGAGGCCATATCCTTTTTAGAAAAGGAGTTCCGCCTGCAAATTCCTATCATTTCCCTTACATATGCTCGGACATTCACCTTGTATAACTTTCCATTGGACCAGGATGTCCTGGCGCGGGCCTATCAGAAGATGGGGAATATCGACAAAGCGATCGTGGAATACAAGAATTTGCTCACCTTCGATCCGGCGAGCCAGGACCGCCGCTTGCATAATCCGATCTATCATTATCGTTTGGCAAAATTGTATGAACAGATCGGTTCGAAAGAAGAAGCGAAAAAAGAGTATGCGAGATTTTTGGAACTGTGGAGAGACGCCGATGCCGGAATTCCCGAGTTTGCCGACGCGAAGAAGCGTCTGACTCAGTGGCAGGAACGCTGATCCGTTTTCGCCTCGATTTTCCAGAACCCCTCGGGCGCACCTTCCCCTTTCCCGCCTTCTCATTTTGCCGCCGCAGGTAACCCCCAGGGGCTCTTTTTTCACCCCCGGAATGCCCCGAAGAGGCGATTCCCCGGCCGAGGCGTTCGGCTACAGTAGGATCAGAACGGCCGAGAGCCATGCTCCCCCCGGGGAGCGAAAGAGGTAAGATGGATAAACTCATCTTGATTGCGGAAGACGAACTGAAAACACTCAAAATAATCCGAAACCTTCTTCTCTACTACGGCTATCCGCTCATGATTGCCCAGACGGGCGAAGCCGCTCTTCGAGCGGCCCTCGAGTGTAGGCCGGATTTGATCCTCGTGGACCTTCATGGACCCGGTCTCGACGGACTCGAGGTCGCCCGAATCCTGAAAAAGGACGTCGCGACGAGAAAAATCCCCCTTCTCGTGCTGGGAATGTCCCCCCTGAAATGGAATGCACGGCGCTCCCGGAGGTCCCTCTGCGACGGACTTACGGCCAAGCCGCTCTATCTTCCGTCCCTCCTGGAAACGATCCGGCGGTTCCTGCCCTCCAACCCGGCACATGCCGCGGCTCATGGCCCCCTCTCCGCCGGCAAAAGGCCGTTTTCGCATATGACGATCCCCCCGGCCTGAATCCGGTCCTATTCGGCTTATGCCGCTTGTCTCGCCCGTCCTCCGAAGGTAAAAAACGGGTCGTCGGGCGCTCGCATGATCAGGCGTCGCTTCATGAGCATGATGCCCGCGGTGAAAGCGACCGGTCGAAGGGACGCGCTAACCGACACGCGTCTGAGCGTTTAAACCTTTTGGCATTTCTTAAGCCGGGCGGCATAGGGCTCGTAATCAACGGCGGCACGCAATTTAATGTCTTTGTAAACCTCAAGATATCCCCCGGCCGCGTGGCGCTTCCGGCGATGGACGGCCACGGTCTTCGCCATGATCTCGCCCTGGGAGACGAAGGCCTCCAGCGCTTTCCTGACCGCCGCTTCATGCCTTTCCCCGGCCAGGATGCCTTTTTCGGCGCGGACCCCCTTGTTCCGGCCCGGTGAGGGCTCGAAATCCGCCCAGACCGAGTAGGCCAAGTAGCTTTTAATGGGAAACGGCTTGCCGAGGTCGGCCAGGATGGGATCGCCCGCTTGGGGGGATGTATAGATGCCCAGATCGTGCGCGGCCGTGTGGTCCCGATGTTCGAAATGCCCGCTGCTGAAGATGATCCGTGAAATTCGCCGCTTCCTGAGGAGCGCGACGAGCCGGTCGAACAGGCATGCCTCTCCCCTCCCCGTCCGGTCGACGCAGGCCATCAGGGCAAAGTCGGGGACGTCAAAAAAAAGGAGGCTGGCCTTTTCGACGCCGAGTTCCCCGTAAGCCCGGGCCGCTTCCTTTTTCCGCGTCGCCACGATCGTCCTTTTTGCCTCGGGGGTCGAATAGCCGGCATCGCCCCGGCAAAAAATAAGGAGAACGGGATGGCCGCCGTTCTCGGCGACGGCCTGGATGAGGTACCCGGCTCCGAGCGCCGCGTCATCGTCGTGCGGCGAATAGAAGGCGACATTTTCGCCCTGAGCCCAGCCCGGAAAGATGAGGTCGATCCGCTGGCTTCGCCGGAGCGAGGGAAAATCGATGAATTCCATCAGAACACCCGCAGCGGACTCTTGAGTTTCCGGGCCAGTTGATCGAGCCTTTCGACCGTCTTGTCGTCCCAGGGAAGCAGGACATAGGCGTTCTTCTCGTAGAAGAAACTCCCTTGGGGGAGGAAGGTCAAGTGATTGCTCGTCATGTAGTCGGCCCAGGTATAGAGATACGGCCGGACCCAATAAACATATTCGCCGTCGGAGGGCGCGTAGAAATACGTCCCGGCCTTATGGCTGAAGTCGCCCGAAAGATCGAGGTTGGCGCTCGCTTCGTTGATGCGAATGCTGAAAAAGCCGTACCGGTTGAAGGTGTTGATCAACCCGACCCACTCCAGACCCGCCGGGGCGACATGGACGAGCCCATAGGGCTGTCCGGGTATTTCGATCAAGGGCCGCTTGACGAGTCCCTCCTTCGGATCTTTATAGATCAAGGTATCGAACAGCCTTTTGTAGAGGACCATTTCATCGTTTCGGAGGGCAACGACGCCCAGATCTTTCTCTACGGTCATCCGCGTCTCCGAGATGAAATACGGCGCGTCCTTTTCGACCGAGTATTTCACTTCGAGGTTGACGTCCTTGATGCGCGGCATCGGGCCTTTCCGGGCATTGATGTAAACGAACGCTCCGTCGCGTTCGGCGAACGACTGCGGAGGGTTCCAGTCGAAGGAATGGTCCCAGGCGATCCCGGGGATGAAGACGTCCGGGTTCCAATGGATGACGCCGGCCTTTTCGTTGTGGAGCTTGATCCCCTCTTTCAGATATTCGATGGTGTTGATCTGGCCGCTCTTCGGGCTTAAGCCGAGAGCGAGGCGCGAGGACTTGACCGTCTTGCCCAAACCTTCGCCGCTGATCTCAAAGCCCTTCTCCTCCGACGCCCGTCCTCCGCCTTGCAGGGCCAGAAGGATCTTTTTCTGGTAGGGCTCGGCGTCGAGCGGGAGAGCGATCCTGCAGGTGAGGGTCACGGGATGGGTCTTGGCCTGGCTTTCGGGCGGCACGGATTCTTTCACCTCGAGGATCTGATAGGGAACGGACGTGCCGCCGTCGAAAAAGAAAAAATCGCTTTTCTCGATCTCGCTTTTAGGCGCCGTGAGGGTCAGAACGACGATCTCGCCTTGCCGCGCGATCCCGGCCTCCTCCTCGATCTTAAATACGCGGAAAAATCCTTCCCCTGCGAGGCTCGGGACGCCTCCCCGATCGGGCGCCGTCCCGGCCCATTCCATGACCAGCTCTTTCGGGGAGTTCCCGCTTTGATAGAGAACGGCGGCCTTATAGGGCTTCTTGGCCTGCCATGCGCAGTGGATGATGATTTCGTAGAGACCGGGCGCCAGCGCTTTGGTCAGGTCCGCCGGCTTCCCCTCTTTCATCACTAGAAAACGTTCAACCTTCGCCCCGTTCAAGGTCATGCTCTTAAAGACCATGGCCGTGTCCTCGACCCCGAATTTGCCGCTGATCGAGTAAAAGGGCGAATCGAACGTCGGCGCGCTGAACTCGAGGGTCGCGGGAGCGGCGAAGTGCGATGCCGCGGGATTGGCGTAAAGGGACATGAGGAGGATAAGGCTCGTGACGATGTTCGTTTTCATGCGCCTGCTCCTCTCATAGAGGCCGATGATATTTATGGACCTTGCCCGCAGGGATATCGCTGAGATCGTGTCCGACGAGATCCTGGACGTTGATGGGCATCCTGTTGTAGACGCCGATCCGGCGGCCTTTTTTCCAGAACGCGTCCTCGATGACCGCGTACTCGATGGGAAAGACGAGACGTTTCTCCTCGTCGAACCCCATCAAGGCCACGTCGATCATCAGCGCGGCGTTCTTCCCCAGCGGCTCGCGCGTATCAGGGGTCACGGCGCCGAAGCCTTCCTGGCATTCCGAGCACCCCGTGTTGTGAATGAACGTGTACGGCTCGCGCGGAGTGCGGAAACGGCCGCGCTTGTCCTTGAGCTTCGTCCCCTCGAGATATTTTTTGCCCTGCTCGTCGATGACGTTCGACGGCCATCCGTGGCCGGCGGCCGCGCCCGCGGCCTTGATCACCGCATGATAGAGGCCTTCGAGCGAGGCCATGAATTCCTCCTCGGGGAACGTCCACGGCGCCCCGACCTTGACCGTCCGGCGGATGATGCCGTGGTAACCGTTGAAGGCCGGGCTGAGGCCGAGCGAAACGAACTCGCCTTTACCGATGACCCGGTTCGTCGCGGGTCCAAGAACGGTTCGGCCGCGCGGGCCCGAGGTCACGATCGTCGGAAATCCGGTCCGTTTCGCCCCGAGCCTTTTCATGATGTAATCGCCGGCGGCGGCCGCGTCGAGCTCCCGGATCCCCGGCTCGAGAACGGAGAGCATGCCCAGGAAGGCGGCATCGGCGATGGCGTTCGCCCGGCCGATGAGCCTGAGCTCGGCCGGGGACTTCTCGTATTTGATCCTCCGCAGAAGCTCGGTGTCGAAAACGACGTTGTCGGCACCGAAGCGTCCCTGGAACATGAGAGTGTGGTCGTGGGGGATGAACTGGCCGCTGGAGAGGATCGCGATCCTGACCGGGCGGCCGGCCCGGCCGGGGACGAGGCGGCCGGCGAGGTCTTCGAGGCTCCCGAACTTCGCGAACCGGTAATCCTCATCCGAGATCTGGAATTCCCGGAGGAGCGCCACCCCGGCTCCCGAGGTCTTGACGCACTCCTCGATCACGTGGCCGCCCTCGCATCCGGCTGCGACGACTGGTTTCCCCTTGACCGGGAGGAGGACTCCGTAGCGTTCGATGATCGGGTCAAAGACGCCGGCCAGCCAGGCCGCGTCCGACCGGTCGAGCTCACTGCCGCAGGCGTAAGCAAGATCGTATCCCTTGGCGGCCATGGCTTTTTGGACCTTGGCCCAGCGGCTTTCGTATTCCTCTTTCCTGATCTCCAGGCCGCGTTCGATTCGGGGGGCGTGCGCTTCGATGATCTTTTCGATGGTGGCGGTCTTCATTTTTTCTTTGGGCCTCCGATCGCTCCTTTGACGCCTTCCTCAAAGGGCTCCGTCAGGATGGGCACGATCCAGCCGTCCGGGCTTTCGGCGAACGTCTCGATGTCGTCCATGATGCCCAGCGGGTATTTTAGCATGTTGTAGGTCCGGTCGAGCATGTCGGCGAATCCCTTGTCCTTTTTGAAGGCGAAGGGGAGCCAGGCGTTCTTGTCATAGTAGAGACTGCCCGCTTTGACCGGAAGCAGCCGGGTCTGGTTGTTCGAGCCGAAGGAATAAACGAATCCCCGGGACATGTAATACCAGGGGCCGTGCTGGATATAAATGTAGGGCTGCTGCTGCGACGCTTCGCCGCCGTGCCTGTTGGGCAGAGCCATGTCCAGAAAGAGGCTGGCGAAGCCGATCCCCTTGGCCTCGCTGTAGAACGAGACCCAGGGCGTGTCGGGCCGCAACACCGCGGCATGCTTGGGATGCATCCGCGACGTGGCGAAATCCAGCGTCTGGAGTTTGCCGTCCACGGTCCTGAAGGCCGCTTTATCGAAGACGGCCTTGTTGAAGACAATCTCCGCGTTGCGCAGGGATTCGACGAAGATATCGTTCTGGATCTCCATCAGGGATTCCGTGAGGATGAACGGCGTCCCGGCATAAAAATAATAGGTGATGCTGACCTGGATGCCTTTGGGCAAGGGCAAGGGCGCCTCGCGCCTCAAGGAATAGAAAACGGGCCCGATGTCCTCGGAGAAGGCCGGATTTTCCCAATCCGAACAATGATACCAGGCATGGGGCGGCGCGTAGACGTCCGGATTCCAGTGGACCGAACCGTTCGTTTCGAGCTTGTGCTCGAGCTTCGTCCTCGTCGACTTTTCATAAACTTCATAGATCGTTCCGCTTTTGGGATGGAGGACGGTCTTGTAAAAATCGTTCTCGATCGTTTTTGCCAGGCCCCGGCCGGTGACCTTGAGGTCCGATTTGACGGCCGCTTTCTTAGCCCCCGGATTATTGTAAAAAACGAGATAAGTGGCCTTTTCGCGGGGCTTCAGGTTCGCCAAAAAGGCCAGGCTGAACGACGTCGTCGGGTGGTAGCGGGGAATGGCCTTGCCCGTTTTCTCGTCCTTATCGACCAGGGCCGTGATCTTCGGGTCGTTCCAGGTCCGGACATCATAAACTTGATGGAGGATCTCCGAGTAAATGACATCGTCCCCCTTTTTTTCGGCCTTGACGAGGCGAATCTCGTCCGGAGACCGAAGATACGAGCTGAGGACGCCGACGGTGGCGTGGACGGGATAGCCCGTCCGCGGAAAGCCGTTGTCCTCGGAAAGAATGAGGGCCAGATAGTTTTTCCAGGCCGGATTCCAATATCCCGCCTTGGCCGGTGCTTTTTCCTTCCGGGCCAGAGCGACGGATTTTCCGGCCTTGGCATTCTCGAGGTCGAGCCTGATCTCATACTCGCGGCCCCTTTCCCAGCTCCAGCGGACCTTGAGCTCGAACGCCCGCCCCCCGTCGATCTCGGGGCCCGGCATCTCTTTGCCTCCCTGGAATACGGCGAAGTCCCGGGCGCGAGTACCGTTGACGGCGACGGTCTTGATCGTCCAAAGTCCTCCGCCGACCGCGGAGGTGTCCGAGAAATTCGTTCTGATCGAATACCAGGCTTCGCCGTCCGCCGGATAGCCGAAATCTTGGGCTTGGGCCGGGCGGATCAAGACGAAGGTCACGATGATGACGGCAAAAAGAATTTTTCTCATGGACCCTCCTTCCTCTCAGGGGCGTTGTTTATTGATGGGTTGTGATGGAATGGTCCCATTTTAAAGGAACATTCCCCGGAAAATCAACCCATTCGACTCCCCGGGCTGAAGCCCGGGGTATGCGCAGGGTTAATACTGAGCGGCGCTTTTTACCCCGATTTAAAAATCGGGGTTTGGCGCCGTCGAACGTATCAATGGAGGGAGCGGTCCGGCCTTCGACTTTTCAGCTCTTCGGAGGCGACGCCGCGTACGACACGGTCGGACGGGATACCTCATGGACGGAGCGTTCAACTTCGGGCGCGACTTCGACGGCCTGTTCGGCACCCGCCCGCAGAACGTCTTCCTGGTCAAATTCTCCTGCCGCTTCCAGCCGTGAGGTTGAGGGCAGCCTGCGACGACAAGGAAGGGACGGCCGTTGGGGAGCCCGTTATTTTTCTTTTTTATCAATCGGCAGAAAATTTTCCACCAGCCAGAATTCAATGCTTTTCTCTGTTTTTCTGCAAAAGGCTATTTTTTGACCGTCTGGAGAGAAATCAGGCATGCGGCCCATAATATTCAGTTTTTCAGGCTTCCCTCCTTCGGCAGAAACCTTATAGAGACTCTCGTCCGCTACCCCAAGCCCTTTTGATTCTTTTTCCTGTTTGGAGAAAAAAATATTCTGGCCATCAAGGGACCAGCAAAACAACCAGCTCCCCAATTCATTTGTGACGAGCTTAGGCTTACCTCCTTCAACATCTGTTGTATAGAGACTAATGGGTTCGCTTTCACTTCCTTTTTCCCACCCTTCATAATCAAGGGATCTGAAGGCAATCGTCTTCCCGTCAGGAGACCAGCGGGGGGACGTGAACTGAAATCCTTTTTTATCCATTTGAGTTAATCTTTTCGGCAGCCCACCATTCACGGGCATTAAGTAAATGTCTCCAATATCCATCCTTGAATCCGGAACAGGATTCTTGTCATCTTTCCTTCTGGAATAAGAAAAGGCGATATATCTGCCATCCGGTGACCAATCAAGATTCAGATTCGTCAAAGAGCCATCATAGCTAATTAATTCTTTTGCCTCTCCTCCTTCTGCCGGGATGATCGATATTTTTGCCTTACGTGCGGGAAGATCGATTTGATTTAGATCGGCACTAAAAGCGATCTTCTTTCCGTCCGGAGACCAGACGGGAAAATCTCCAATGGTCAGGAACTTCTCGTCCCCTCCTTTCGCAGGCACGATCCATACGGCTTTTCTTCCTTCTTCTCCATAGTCCGTAACGAATGCGATGTTTTTTGCGTCTGGAGACCAGCGAGGCTTTATGTTCCAATTGTTGAATTTCGTCAGTTGAGTCTCTTCGCTACCATCCGGATTGGCAGTGAAAATATGTTCATAATCTTTTCGTGTCAAGTAGGCGATTTTGCCATCCTGAGTCCAAACCCCTCCTCCCCCTCCTCGTGTCGCCTGAATGGGCGGACTTCCGGGCTTGCCGTCCGGCGTTATCCTGATCGCCCAGGTTTCAGAACGTCCTGTTCTGGCAGAATTAAACGCGAGCCAATGGCCGTCATAAGACCACGAGGGCCATCTGTCGCTGGCCGGATCATCGGTAATCCGCACAGACTCTCCACCCCGAACAGGCATGACATAAATATCCTCATTGCCGCCTCGAGTCGATTGGTAAGCAATAAACTTTCCATCAGGAGACAAAGTCAGCCATTCGTTACATTCCTTTGCTTTTTTGGGATCTGGAAATCTATAGATCTCCTCCCAGTTTCCTCCAGATGCCGGAATCGCAAATAAACCTTTGGCTTTATCTTGGAATGTGAGTTTTTTGCTGTCCGAAGTCCAGCCCATAGGCCAGACATAATCACCCGCCTTTAGAACTTCGGGATCGACTTCAATGATTGTCTTGGGCTGGCCTCCCTCTACAGAGACAATGCTGACACTGTTGAGATTGTTTATATAGGCAATCCATTTGCTGTCCGGAGACCAAAAACCATCCACAATCACACTAGGGGAGCCAAGGAGACGGACTTCCTTACCGCCGGCAATATCCCTGAGCCATAGACTATTTTCCTGATAATCAATTAAAGCCAATTTTTTCCCGTCCGGAGATAAATAGCCGTCTCTGCTTTTTTCGGTGTGGATCTTGGTAATTTTGAATTCTCTATCGCCCTTTTCCTCGAGAGCCTGGGCTCGAAGAAGAGTGGTAAGTTTTTCTTTGGCCGCCTTTACGGCCTCGGCCTGGCGGGGGTAGCGGTCGATGACCTTCTGATAGGATTCGCGGGCCTTGCCCAGGCCCAGCTTTTCATAGCAGATGCCGATATGGAGCTGGGCCTGGGCGGCTAAAGCTTCATCCCCCCCCTTGTCCACCACTTGCTGAAACAGCGCGATGGCCTCCTCCAGATTCCCCTCCGCTTTCTCCTTGGTCAGCGCCTTTTGGAACAGGTCAGAGGCGCTTTGGGGCGTCAGACCGATTCCGAGGGCGGCTAAAAGAATGAAAACGAAAAGACATGCGGCTGCTTTTTTCATCTTGGGTGTCTCCTTGATCAGCATTCCGTCTTCATAATATCTCCAGCCGTTGACGGATGAGTCACGAGATGGTCCGTTAATCGTCATTTTTTCGTAAAATTTATTTAATGTCCGCGTCGGCTTAAGGTCATGGAAATGTCATTCCCCCAAGAGGAGCTTGTATCCCACCCCGCGGACGGTGATCAAATAGCGCGGATGGGAGGGGTCGTCTTCGATCTTCGATCTCAAAAGGGCAAGATGATTGTCCACCGTCCGGGTCGTCGGGAACCGGTCGAACCCCCAGACTTGGTCCAGCAGTTCATCGCGCGTCACGACCTCGCCCGCCCGCGCGGCAAGGAGTCGGAGGACGCCGAATTCCTTCCTCGACATCCCGAGCGGCCGGCCCGTCTTCCGGGCTTCAAACCGAAGGAAGTCCACCGTGACGTCGTGGAAGCGAACCTCGTCCGGCAGACGTCCCGATTTGCTGTTGGCCGCCCGGCGGAAGATCGCCTGGATCCTGGCCAGGAGCTCTCGCACCGAGAACGGCTTGGTCATATAGTCGTCGGCGCCGATATTCAAGCCGAAGACCTTGTCGACTTCCTCTCCCCGGGCCGTGAGAATGAGGATCGGGACGTTCACGCCCGCCGCCCGAATCTTCCGGCAGATCTCGAAACCGCTCATCCGCGGAAGCATGAGGTCGAGAATGACCAGGTCGGGCTTTTGCTCGCGGATGACCGTATACCCTTGTTCGCCGTCCGTGGCGGTGAGCACTTCGTAATGTTCGTATTCGAGGTTGTCCTTGAGGCCCCGCAGGATCGCCGTATCATCCTCGATGACTAGAATGCGTTTCATGCCCCACCCTCCAACGGGAGAAAAAGTGAGAACGTGCTACCGTGCCCCGGAGACCCATCGACCTCGATGCGGCCTCCGTGCGCATGGACGAAGTGGGCCACCAAGGACAATCCCAGTCCAGTTCCGGGGACCTGCTCGTTCTCCCGTGACGCGACGCGGTAATATTTTTCGAAGATGCGCTGCCGATCACGCGGAGGAATGCCCACGCCCCGGTCGGTCACCTGAATCAGGGCCCAGGTCCCGCTCCGGGTGAGCTTGAGACCGATCTCGCGCGCCGTTCCGGAATACTTGATGGCGTTGCCGATCAGGTTGAGCAGGGCCTGCTCGAGCGCGTCGGGATCGACGCGGACCTCGGGGAGGTCGTCCTCGATCTCGATCTGCAGGGAGAAGCCCTGTTGGCGCAGGGGATATTCCATGGTCCTGACCGCCGTGCGGACGATCGAGGCCAACGCGCACGGCCGCGGGCGATAGAGTTTTTTCCCCTGCTCGATTTTGGACATATCCAGGACGTTGCTCAAGAGCCGGCTCAGACGTTCGCTCTCGTTGACGATCGTGTCCAGATATTCGTATCGGGTCTCTTCGTCCTTGATGCGGCCCAAGCGCATGGTCTCCGCGAACATCCGGATCGCCGTGAGCGGCGTTTTCAACTCGTGAGAGACGCTCGCCGCGAACTGGGAGCGGATCTCGGCGACGTTGAGATCCCTTTGGACGTCCCGCCAGAGGAGATAACCGCCGAGAGAGGCGAAAATCACGACGGCCGCCATGGTCAGGATATAGAAGGGGCGCGTCGAACTGGTACTAAGAGCCGCGAACGATGCTTGAGGATCCAGGAAGACGACGTTCAGGCCCCTGAGATTCTGGCCGAGGACTTCTCCGGCCGGATGCGCGGCGGTCGTCAGCAGGATCTCGTCCGGATAGGCCTCTCGAAAATCGGCATCGCGCCGGAGAGTTTCGCTCAATGCGCGGACATCGACCAGAAAAAGAAGGTGGCGGTCGGCCTGCGACGGGCCCAGTCCGATCAGCCACTCGCCTTTTTCGTCCACTTCCCAGACCGGGGCGGAGGGCCGGTCGGGACCTTCAGGCCGAAGGCTGAACATGTATCGGGCGAATCCTTTCTGGAGAGCGAGCAGGCGTTCAGCCTTGATCAGATAAGCGCTGAGCGTGTCCCGCAGACGCGTGATCAGCGGCTTGACCTGATCCGCAGTTCCCGGATGAGTCGAGATCCGGGCCAAGATCGATTCGACCATGGACGCTTCGGGAGGAGACATCCAGGGTTTTTCTTCGAGAGCGGCGCCGATCCTGGCCGCAACACGTTCGCCGTCCCCTGACATGGTCAATAGCCTGTCCGCGGCATAGAGATAAAGAGGAATGCCGTCCTCGTCCTTCTGCCGGGACGGCAAGGCCAGAAGGATTCTCAGGTGCGTCAGGGCTTCGGCCGTTTTCCCCAATTTGGCCAAAACTCGAGCCAAAAAAAGACGGGCATAATCCTTGTCCTTGTTCTCCGGCGCCGCATGCGCCTGCCGATATAGGTCCGCGGCAAGGGCGAAGTCTTTTCGTTCGAACTCGGCCCTCTCGCCGGCGCGAATTTTCGTTTTGACATCGGGATTTTCGGACTTAGTCCGGCCGGCGACGGGAGTCGGAGGCCGGAGCTCCCAGGGCAGAACGAGCCGGCCTTCGTCAACCTGCCCGAGCATGACGATTTCGGGCCGCGACGGTCGATATTCATCGGAATAGGCGAAGATCGCTTTCTCGTTCTTCGACTCCTCGAGTTTGATCCGCTCGAGATGGAGGAGAATCTCCCGGCCGATCTCTTGGGCCCGGCGCCTGCGTTCGTCCACGATCCGTTTGGCGGACAGTTCTTTTTCCTGACGAACGATCTCCCGGGTGAAAAAGACAAGCGCCAGGCTGGGGATGAGGACCGCCGCTAGGAAAAGGATGATCTGTTTACGGTGCCGCAATTTTCCCTTCGTCTATCGCTCCCGGGGACCGAAGCGCTCCCATTGTCGTCCCCGCGCATTCCTCGAGTGTCACGAAAACGTCATGAAAAAAGGGGACGGTTCTATTTAAAAGAAAAGAGAACCGTCCCCATTAACCGTCCCCATTAACCGCGTTCAAGAAATTCATGTCGGACGCCGATCAGGTGAGGGTGAGCTTGATAGGTCAGGCCCTACAGCTTGACCAGCTCCACCCGGCGGTTCATGGCTTTGCCGTCCGGTGTGTCGTTCGAAGCCACGGGCGCCAAGGGCCCGACGCCGAACGCTTTCAACCGGGCGGAGGCGATGCCGTACTTGGCGACGAGGGCCTGGACGACAGCCGCGGCCCGGGCCTCAGACAGCTTCATGTTCGTTTCGAGAGTCCCGTCGTTATCGGTATGTCCGACCACGTTCAGCTTGAGCGCGGCGTCGTTCTTCAGCAGCTTCGCGATCTCGGCCAGGGCGGGCTCGGATTCGGGCTTGATCGCCGATTTTCCGGAATCGAAATAGATGCCGTAGACGGCCGCGTGGCCCGTCGTCCGAATGTCGTTGGAGAACGCGGCGGCATCGGCCACGACCTGCTGTTCCATGCCGGCCTTTTCGATGATCCAGAGGTTATATTGTGAGGAGATGTAGGCGTCGACGTGCACCCAGATCTCTTTTCCTCCCTGGGGGAGCTTCATATAGGAGCTTCCGTCATAGTCGTGGACCAACACGGTTCCGCCGATCTTTTTGATGGCGTTTTCGTACTGGCGGAGGATCTCCAGGCGGCTCGGTTCCTTGGCCTTGGGCTGAAGAACATAAAAAATGTGGGTGCTCTTCCCTTCCACGTCCACCTGCTTGTCCCCGTCGATCCAGAAAGAGTGCGCGTCGAAATCCTTATTTTCCGCTCGGGAGATGTAGTATCCCGGCATCCGGCTGAGCAAGGGGTGGTCCTTGGTTCCTTCCGCATCCGTTTCCTGCGCCCATGCGGCTCCGGCCGCAAGGACTCCCAGGCCGACCAGGACGAACGATAGGCAGGCGAACTTTTTCATGAAGTCTCTCCTTCAGATTAGCCATTGGAGCTGCGCGAAAATTTTATCTTATCCGTCACCGAACGAATGTCAAGCCGCCGCATCCGCCAAGGCTGCAAAGTCCCACTGCTGTCCTTGGTCCTTGACATGATAGCCGACGGCCAGGGTTTCCGCCTGTTGACACTAACTCTTTGCTTTCATTATGATTACAACTGCCATGGGGGATACTGACCATAACATCCTGTGCCCGAATTGTAATGCCCCGAATCCTTCGGACAGCAGTTTCTGCAACAAATGCGGCCAGGCCATGGACAACAGGCCGGCGACCCTGACCTATCCTTCTTCTCCCCCAGCCAAGCCCCGGGAAGAGCTTCTGTTTTCTCCCGGCGACAGCTTCGGCAAGAGATACCGGATCATCGAAGAGATCGGACGGGGCGGCATGGGCCGGGTGTACAAGGCCGAGGATCTGGAACTCGGGATCACCGTGGCCTTGAAGATGATCCGGCCCGAGTACTCTTTCAGCCGGACGATGATCGACCAATTCAAGAAGGAAACCCTCCTGGCCAGGTCCATCTCCCATGAGAACGTCGTTCGAACCCATGATCTCGGGGAGATCGATCACATCAAATACATCTCGATGGATTTCATCAAGGGGGGGAATCTCAGAGATCTGATCCAGACATCGGGACGGCTGAGCCTGGAGACCTGTCTTCGCATCATGGCCCAGATCTGCGCAGCGCTGAAGGCCGCCCATCACAAAGGGATCATTCACCGGGACCTGAAACCCCAGAACATCATGATCGATCATTCCGGCAAGGTCTATGTCACGGACTTCGGCCTGGCCAGATCCGTGGCCGTCCACGAAACGCCCGCCTCCAAAAAGGTCTATGGAACACCTCAATATTTTTCGCCGGAGCAGGCCCGGGGGGAGGAGGCGGATGAACGGTCCGACATCTATTCCCTCGGCGTCATCCTGTTCGAGATGATCACCGGAAAACTCCCCTTTCAAGCCAAAACGATCGAGGGCTATATCCAGAAGCACATTTCAGAGAATCCTGTTCCCCCTTCAAAGATCAATCCCAGCATCCCGGGTCCTTTGGAAGGAATCATTTTGACCTGTTTGGAAAAGAAAAAAGAGGACCGATACGCGAGCGTTGAAGCGCTTCTCAAAGATCTGGATGTTCAAAAAATCGCCTCTGAGCAAAGCCACGCTCGAGCCAAGAGAACGCGCTTCCGGCGAGCGGCCGCGGTCCTGCTCGTCGCGGGCCTGCTCGGCGTCTATTTCTTGATCGTGAAGAAACCCGCTGCGGCGCCGGCCGCATCCCAACGAGAGAGGACCGCCGTCGCCATCCTATTCTCGGTCAATACTTCGGAGGATAAGAATTTGGACCGTCTGCGGTGGGAGATCCCGGTCCTCATGATCGCCGGCCTCGCCCAATCGAAATATCTCAGCCTCCTGCCTCTGGACCGGCTCATCCAGATCCTGACGAAGTTAGGGCAGTACGACGCCCGACAGCACGTTTCCGGAACGCTCGACAAGATCGGCTCGTCCGAAAATATCGATTATTTCGTCCTGCCGAGCTTCGTCAAAGCGGGCGATAAACTCTGGATCAGCGCGACAATCCGAAAAGCGGAATCCGCGGAGATCGTCGACTCGGCCGAAGTCGAAGGGCGAAGCGAAGATCTCCTGGCCATGGTCCAAGACCTGAACATGAAAGTCCGGTCGATCTTCGTCTCGTTCCCGCAACAAGCCGCTGGCGATTATCAAGAGGACCTGAGCAAAATCATGACCCCTTCGCTCGAAGCGCTCGACTCTTATGTGGAAAGCGAACGGCTCTATGCCCTTGGCGACTTCGAAGGCAGCATTCGGGCCTTGGACAAGGCCGTCCAGGCGGATCCCCAGTACACACTAGCCTATTGGAAACTGGCCGTAAATTATAGTTATATCGGAAAACTCGACCTAGCCAATAAAAATATCGAAAAAGCCTTATCCTTGTCGGATCGAGTCTCGCTTCGGGATCGCTACGTGATCCAAGGCTATGCCGCCTTAAGTTTGGAGGACTCTCCGGTCAAAGCCGTCGAGAGCTATAAAAAGCTGTTGGCGCTCTATCCCAACGATGAAGATGGTCTCTCCTATCTCGGCTCCATCTATAGGAACATGGAGGAATGGGATTTGGCCATCGAGCAGTTCGAGAGGATTTTGAAGCTTAATCCGAGATACCTGTTCGCCTATGAGAATCTGTCCTTCATCTATACGGCCCAGGGCCGGTATCAGGAAGCCCTCGATCTCATTCAGACGAGCATGCCCTTCTTTCCCGAGGTGATGTTCCTGCCCAAACAAGCGACATCGGTCCGCCTGATACAGGGCTTGTACGATGTCGCGGCCGCCGAAGTCCAGAAGGCCTTGGCCCGGACGCCGAACGACGCGGACTATCTCGAATATCAGGGGATCATCGAACATCTTCGGGGAGATCTGACGTCCGCCCGGGAGATCTTCGGACGCCTCCTGAACGTCGAGGAAGGAGATGGCGGATTGCGCGGCTGGGTCCGCCTGGGATATCTATCTTTATTGCAGGGGAAATTCGGCCGAAGCAGGGACGAATTTCAGCGTGGGATCGAAATCGCCCGCCGGTTGAAGCTGGAATTCGAGGGACTGGAACTCCGTTGGGTGTTAGCGTATATCTTTCTGCAGAACAAACGTTTCGACGAGGCCGCTGAAATCCTGAAAACGATCGCCGAGATCTGCCAAGCGGCCGGGAGGACATATAACCTCAAATCCACGCTACACCTGCTAGGGATCGCCGATCTCGGCCGAGGGCGGACCGAGGAGGCGAAAAATGCAGCCCGTCAGCTCCGGCAATTGATTGAAAAAGCGGGCATCCCCAAATACATGAGGTATTATCATCATCTCCAGGGAAAGATCTACTTGGCTGAAGGCCGGCCCGCCGAGGCCGTCGATGATCTGGAAAAGGCTTTGGCCCTTCTTCCCTCTCAACGCGAACAAGTGGACGAACACGCCTTTTTCATGGAACCTTTGGCCGAAGCCTATGAACGAGCCGGAAATCTTGAGAAGGCCGCGGAAGTCCATCGAAACATCCTGGCTCTGACGACCGGACGGCTTCGCTGGGGAGACATTTACGCGCGAAGCCATTTCCGGTTGGGCCTCCTCCTTCAGAAAAGAAACTCTCCGGCCGAAGCGGTCTCCCATTTCGAAAAGTTCCTCGAGATCTGGAAAAATGCCGATCCCGGCCTCCCGGAAATTGACAACGCGAAAAAACAGATCGCCCTTCTCAAGAAAATCCCGCGGCCTTGATCGTCGGATTCCTCTTTCTCTTTTTGTCTTCGAATCCTCTCGAAAAAAGGTCCCGTTCCTCCCTCATCATCCTCGCCAGCCGGCACGCCTGAAGGGAGATCGTCCCCACCGCCCGGCTTGAAAAGGCGGCCGCGATGGGGCAGATCCAGCACGACTCGATGTCCCCGCACAAAACGCACTCCTTCAGGGGCGTGCGAGCGCTGTCCATTCCCAGTCCGGCGATAGCCGACATCGTTCGGACATAAATCGCTTCGGGATCCCGAAGGAACGCGTCCACGCGGCCGAAACAGTATTTCTCGCCCCTGCCCTTTCCGTTCTTCCCGTCGAAATAATGCGGAAACAGGAAACATCCCCACAGTTTGCCGTCGGCCGACAAGGCCATTTGTTCCCGGCCCGCATCACAACGGTAGACCCCCTTTTTGTTCGCCTCCGCCATTTCGACCCAGGGGATGTCCCCCATCCGTTCATATGCATCAAGGAAAGAATTCCGGACGGTCGCGATCTCCTTCTTCAAACGCTTCAGGGAAGCAGGATTCCATCGCATTCGATAGGAGACTCCGGCATGGATCTTGGGAACGCCGAGGAGGAGGAGGAGCCGGATGGATGCCGCAAGGTGCCCGATCGTCTTCGGCGTGAAGACGCTGTTCGTTTCGAGCGATATCCGGCGTCGTTTTATGATCTCCGGGATAAGCGAAACGATACGGTCAAAGCTACCTTTTTCCCGGCAGATTTCCTGGGCCCATCCGTCGAAGCTCAACACCAGGGAGAAAGCGTGTTTGTGCAAGAACCGCAGGATATCCTCATTCAAAAGACTGCCGTTAGTGGAAAGAGAGTAATGAATCTTGAGCTTTCCCCGCCGGTTCAGACTTTCGAGATAGGCAACCGTCTCCTCGAGCCTGTTAAAAGCTAAAAGAGGTTCTCCCCCGTAGAAATTGATGAAACACTCCCTCGTCAGGCGCGGATAGAAGAAATCTATTGCCCTCGTAATCGTGGCGATGTCCAACTGCCGGTTCTTTTTGTTCTGATAGCAATAGGAACAGCAGAAATTGCAGCGATCCGTCAGGATGATGGTGAGGGTTGAGAACTCCATCGCCTTGGGAAAGAGATCGTTGAGAAAGATAGACCTGTTCATCGAGGAACGGTCGTTCCTCCGTCGCCGCCTGGGATCGCTTTTTATCAGATCGGAGGAAAACGCGGGATATTTCCCCAACAGATTTGGCTCGGCTCGTAGCCATAGACGATTTGCAGGATCGCTCCGAGTGCCTTTTTTGCCTCATCCAATTCTTTCTGCTGGCGCAAGGGGACATTGACGTCTCTTAGGAATCCGCCGAGTTTGTTGAAGTAAAAAGGCAAATTCGGCGCATCCATCGTTCTTTTGACGGCCATTTTCCCTCCTCATTCGTTTAGGATTGACTTGCCTTAATCATTAGACAATACAATCATAAAGTCAAATAAAATCTTAGCGCTTTATGGCCCTCCTTCGGCCCCGGCCCGGTACGGCCGCTAAGAAGTCATCCTCGATCTCGATTTGGCCAAGCGACGCCGGCCGATGATGACCAGACTCTTGACGACCTCGATGGCCGTGAAACATGAAACGACATCTCTTTATTTTATAAGCGCCGCGGCAAGCAGAACCCGGGCGGCGGCCTCGTCGTTTTTGCCGAAAACGAGGGCGGCCCGGCGTCCGCGCGAGGCGAACAGGAAAATATGGCCGAGGCCGTTTTTCGCCGAAAGGACGCCGCTATCCTCTCGAATATCGGCTAAGTATTCCTTGAACACGCTCCGGACATCGTCCCCGATGGCGGACGGTTCGGCCGCGAAATCCAGGACGATGAGCTTGCGGCCGTCGGGCGCGTACTTGGCCGAAGCGGCGACGGTCCCCCCGGCGAATTTCCAGAAGTCCGGCGCTAGAATTTCGGACTCCTCCTGAGCGGCGAGCTTGCCTTTAATGAACCGGACGGTATCTTTAAGAAGGCCTTCCCGTGGAAGAACGGACCAGGGCCCGAGGGCTCCGGTGAGGGCGAAGGGCCTCTCCCCCGCGGCCATGAGTTTCTTGGACAGAAGGCGGGCGAACGCGGTCATGTCCTCGCCTTGCGTCCCGAAGCCGATGATATTGACGTAATAGATGCCCGCGGCGAGCGAGGCTTGGGATTCAGAAACCCAATTCGAGACGCCCTCGAGATCGAGCGTCTTCTCCCCGCCCGGGCGGCGGATGGAGAAGATCCCGAAGGCATCGAGAGGCGAGCCCATCCGGTAAAGATCGACCGTGACCTCTTGGCCGGCTCCCCCATCCCCTTTTTTATACCGGCCGACATCGACCCGCCGGAAATCATACTGGAGAAATATTTCGGAGCCGCCGTTGATGTAGCCGTACAGGCCTTCGCGCTCGTAGCTTTCGGGCGGGCCGCCCAAGATCCATCCGGGAAGCTCCGAAGTCGCGGGCAACAGGCGCGTGACATCGGCGGTTTGAGGGGCTGTCCATCCCGCAAAAGAGAGGGCTGACACACAAACCGCGATCAAAATCCTTTTCAAAAATGACAGTTTCATGAAGCGATCGCTCCTCTCGAAAGGCCGGACCGACATCCTCATCCTAGTGTTGCGTCTCAATAACGGCTTTACAATAATCCCGGAACTGTCATTCCCGCAGGGGTAAACTTGTCCCCACGAAGGTGGGGAGCGGGAATCCAGATTAATAGACTGGATTCCGGATCAAGTCCGGAATGACAACATTGTAAAGTCATTGCTGATACACCACACTAGCCGAGGGCGATCTCCTTGAGGTTGATCTTATCGGCTTGGGAGACTCCCAGGCCGAGCCCAGAGGCGAGGTCAAGGTATTCCCGGTTCCGGGCGTTGTCGAATTCCTGGACGCCCCGTTCGATCCGGACCTTGACCAGGTACTCGTGGGCGACGGCATCCACGGCCACGGGATCGGTCCCGAACATCATCAGGTTGGCGTCATAGACGAACTGCGGATTCGCCCCCGGTCCCTTATCGTATTGGGCTTGGAGGGCGTCGACGACGTTGAGGACGACCTTGTCCCGCAGATACGGAAATCCGTTCGGCTCGGCCACCGACTTGGCCCAGATCTTGTGGAGGCGCGAGGTGTTGCTGATCGATCCGTAAGAGAGGTTTTTCAGGCAAAGGGTCACCGTCCCACCGGAGTTTTTGAGGATCGGGACGTTGATGATCTTCGTGACCTGCCGGGTCACGACCTTGGCGAAGTACGATTCCTTCCCCTGGTTGAGCATGGCCGCGAGGAGGTTCTTGTTGTACTCCATCTCCAGGTCGGCGAAATAAAACTTCGCCTCCCGGTCGATGTTGTCTTTGGCCCACAGCTCGCCCTTCTCGTCATAAAAGTCGTTATTGGAGCCTTTCATTTCCGTGCCGGCGAGGGCGATGCCGGGGAACCGCTCGGCGGTGAAGCCCGCGGCGGGCATCTGATGGAGGCGGCGGTCCCAGATGACGATGTTCGACTTCGGGACGCCCGCGGCCGAGAGGCCGGCGATGATGACGTCCACGATCTCGGGCTTGGTCGAGATCGTCTTCCCCCCGATGGGATTGATCTTGATCCCGACGATGTCTTTCGGCGAGACGAATAAGGACCAGGCCTTGGCCATGTCGGACTCGCCGGTGAGCTCGGCCATCCCGCGTTCGACGGCCGTCTTGACCCGGGCCGCGTCAATCTTCCCGTCGGCGACGACCTTGCCCGTGTCGATCTTTACGACCCGGCCGGGGAATTTGCCCGGCATCGAGTCCTTGGTCCGGGGGATGGCCTTGATCTCGTCGACGTTGGTCTTGATGTCGGCGGGTTGCTGGGCCGGCGGTTTATGCTCGGCCGGCTTATCCTGCCCGCGCAGCGACCGGGCGAGGGCCAGCCCGGCCGCGCCGGCGGCGCCCAGCCGGAAGAATCCGCGCCGGCTGACGGCGTCGGGAATGTTGGCGTTATTTTCGCCGCTGAGTTCGAGGATTTCGTCGTGGTCCATGGCCTCTCCTTTTGAAGATTAACGCGGTTACCCTAACAGATGCGCGTCGGCGAAGTCAAATTCCCGACAGTGAGGGAGGAGGTTTTGCCCATGAGGATCGTCTCGCCGCACCTTCAGAAACTACGGTGGAAGATGGAGGTCGGGAGCTCAGTGGGCTTTGCCCGAGTGGCCGCCGGCGAGGACATATACGGCCTTCTGGGAGCCTCGATTGGCGAGGAAGACGGACTCCTCTTCCTTAAGATGGATGGCTTCGCCCTCGCGAAGGAGGCTCGCCTCACTCCCTTCGCTCAGCTGGAGATCGCCCTGGACCGCCATGAGGATCTCTTCGTGGCCCGAACCTGGACAGATCTTGCGGCCTTCCTCGGCCGGGGCAAGCTCGCCATAGATGAGATAGCAGGCATGGGTCTTAAGAACCCGCATACCTAAAATGCATTCCCCGCCGGACTCTTGGGCCCAGTTGCGGAGCGGATAAGATTTGCGCATGATCGTGCTTTTCGGCGAGAGTATGGCACATGAAGGCCGAGAAATAAAGACCCGGTCATTGTCCGCTCCGTCAAGCGGGGGAAAAGAATTTGCTTTTTCGCGCAAGGCGACGATCCCTCCCGTTAAGCTCGGAATCGGTACCGCCCTTCGCGAGAAAAGGATATTTCCGGCTGCCGGACGATGTCAAGAACAAAGGAACGGCCGCGGCGTAAGCCGTCCGGCCGGATCATCGTTCCGGACACCCAAGAAATCTCTCAAAAGACGATAGACTTCCCGCCCTCTCGAAATCGCCTGTCATGAAAAATACTCCGCTGGCTCTTCGGCCGCCATGAGCGCGACCTCGGTGAAGACTCGGGATGGGGGGGGCTTTTCTGCAATGAACCTCAACTTCAGGTGGTCGATGATCCGGTCCACGGCGGCATAATCAATGATGAAAGCGATGATTTTCATCGTCCCTCCGTATTTGGGACAGATCATCGGGTCGACCGGCGGAAAATTGAATTTTGTCCGCCCGTTGGCCAAAACGGCTCCCCGGGAAGTCCCGGGGAGAGGCGGGTGGCCGGGCTACCAGCGGTATCCCGTGGAAACCGTGATCGTGTCCCGGCTGAGCCCGCTGTCGTCGGCGACCCGGCCAGCGCTGAATTCCAGCTTCCAGGCCCGCCAGAAATGCCATTTGGCCCCGGCCACGAGAGCCCAGGAGCGATGGACGAGGAGGTCCTGGACCGTCCCGATTTCGAAGGGACGCTCTCCCCGGCCGCAGCCGATATAAACATAATCGATGTCCGAGAAATAGCGCCGGACCTGGGCCATCCAGGACGTCTTGGCCGGCCCCGCCGCGGGATTATGGGTCAGGCGCAGGACGGCATAATACGACCCCAGATAGTAGGCGGCCGAACCCAGGTAGACGTTCACCGCTTCCCCGGGGAATTCGAGGCGCCAATAGCCGAGCGAGAATTCGGCCGCGTCGAACGCCCCCTGGTAGATTTCAAATCTCGAGGACAAGCGGGGGAAATAGACGGCATCGGGGGCGACGGACAGGTCGACATAGCCATAGGCGCGGCGCCACAGTCGGGGATAAAGCTCCCCTCCGAATTGAATATCCCCTTGGCCGAATCGGCGGGTCAGGTTGATTTTGAGAACGGCCGGGCCGATATTTCCGGGAGCGCGAAACTGGAAGGCCAATTGGTGGATGGCGTATCCCGCGGCCGATCCGGAAAACCGTTCTGACCGGAGGAGATAGCGGAACTCGGCCGTGGTTTGCAGGCCCGGGTCGGTCTGGTCGTAAGCCCGGCGGTAATCCGCGTTCGCCGGCTCGAGACGGACGGCCTCGCCGAAATTGAACTTGGCCGTGCGGATCTCCCCCTGCAGACGATAAGCCCGGCCCATGCGGTAGTACACATCTGCGGTAAGCGGCGCCGTGCGCAAAGCGTCATGACAGATGTCGAGCGCTCGGCCGGGTTCGCCGCGAGCCAAGGCCACGTCGGCCAACCCCATCATCCCTTCGATATTCTTGGGACTGATCTGGATGACGGACTGGAACCCCTCCTCCGCAACCGGAAGATTCCTCTGCCACATCCGAACCCGGGCGACAAACAGAAGAACGTCGGTATTGCGGGGATTCTTGGCCAGGAGCGTCTCCGCCCGGGCGAGAGCCTTTTCATATTGGCCGGACGCGCCGCAGGCACGGGCTAAAAGGAAGCCGAATTCGTAATCTTCGGGGGCCGCCATCAAGGCCGCTTCGCAGATTCGGACGGCGGCCTGGAATTGTCCGGCCCGGAAGGCGGCCAGGGCCTGCTCCCACTCCATCCCCTGGCCCGGATTCCCCGGGCCGGCCAGGACCGGAACGGCGAGAACGGCCCCCAGAAGGACGGCCATGAATCGCGAGATCACGGGATCACGTCCTTTCGAAGCCTTTCTTTTCCATCGCCCCCCAGACGTTTCGCCCCCGGAAGTAGTCCAGGAAGGCCTTGGCCCGGACCAGGGACAGGAATTGGCGATAATACAGGTTCTCCAGGACGCTATACGCGCCCAGGATGAAAATGTCCCGGAACCGCGGGTAGCGTTTCGAGGACAGCTCTCCCAGAAATATCGAGGAAATCGAGAGCAGCGTGCCGAGGACGACGCTGACGGTGAAAAAAAGGAAGGCGAACGGGTAGTCGACTTTGTGCCAAAAGATCAGGAGGACGAATGTGAGGTATCCCAGGATTTCGATAATCGGACCGAGGAGTTCGAAGACCAGATAAAACGGGAGGGCGAACATCCCGACGAGGCCGTATCGCGGGTTGAAGACCATGCGTCCATAGAAATGAAACGTCTGGAGGAGACCGCGCTGCCAACGGCCTCGCTGCCGGGCCAGGACGCGCCAGCGCTCGGGAGCTTGCGTCCAGCAGATCGGGTCGGGAACGAAGACGATGCGATGCGGGATTTTCTTCCGGTAGCAATGCCGTCGGATGCGGACGACGAGGTCGAGGTCCTCGCCGATGGCCTTCGGGTTGTAGCCGCCGCAGGCTAAGGCGATGTCCTTGCGGAAAATCCCGAACGCTCCCGACACGATGATCATGCTTCGGAGCATGCTCATGCCCATCCGGCCGCCCAGAAAAGCCCGGAAATACTCGAGGATCTGGTAACGGGCCAGGTTGTTCTTGGGCAGGCGGGGGCATTCCACCGTCTGGCCATGCCGGACGAGGCAGCCGTTGCTCAGCCGGATGACGCCGCCCACGGCCATCACCCGTTCAGGGTCCTCGAGAAATGGCCGGACGATGCGGAGGAGGCTGTCGCGGTCGAGCAGCGAATCCCCGTCGATGGCGCAGAACAGCGGGTAGCGGGCGATGTTCAGGCCCGCGTTCAGGGCGTCGGCTTTGCCGTGGCCATTGACCTTGTCCACCAGGACGAGCTGGTGATATTCGGACGAGGTGTAGATCCCGCGGATCGGCTTGCACTCGAGGACCTTGCGGTAGATCCGGCGGACGGGCTTCAGGCTGAAGGTCTCGACCAATCGGGCCAGGGTCGTGTCCGTCGACCCGTCGTTGACGACGATAACTTCGAACTGGGGATATTCCAGTGACAGCAGCGATCGGACGCTCTCGACGATCCCAGCTTCCTCGTTAAAGGCCGGGGCAATGATCGAGATCGGCTTGGCCATCGGCGAGGAGAAGATTTCCTGCGTCTGGAGGAACCGCGTCCACCGGAGATGGCGGAGGATGCCGAACGCGCTCATGACGACGAAGAGTATGTAAACCGCATTGACGAGGAGGAAGTAGACGAGAATGCCCTGGGTGAAGATGTTGAGCAGGGCGAGGAGGCCGGGTTTCACGCCCCCCCCTTGGATGCGGCGTCGACGAGCCCCATCGTAGCCATGTCCGCGGCATAGCGGTCGAGGGTCTGTCTGGCCACCTGGTCCAGGCGGGCGATCCCCGCCTCCCCCATGTTCAACAGGCCTTCCCGGGCGTTGTACCGGACATGCCACTGCCGGGAGAACAGGGCCTGCGTCAGGACGTCGAGGGCCTCGGGGCTCCCCAACCGGCCCAGGCTTTTGACGGCTTGGGCGACGACTTCCCAGGCCTCGTCCCGGGCCAGACGGAGCAGCGCGGGAAGCATATCCGGAAGGCTCAGACTTCCGAGTGTCCGGGCCACCCGCAACCGGATCTCCTTGTCGGGGTGCCCGGCGAAGGCCGCGACATCCTCGGCCAAGGAGAAGATCGGAATGGCCCCGACGATTT
>Ga0315297_10000425_pt1 | contig 24684 bp, 22 predicted proteins | sample YL17G15_0_MG_FD_203628 | JGI IMG/M metagenome (GOLD analysis project Ga0315297, IMG submission 203628) | Sediment microbial communities from Yellowstone Lake, YNP, Wyoming, USA - YL17G15_0 | ecosystem: Environmental > Aquatic > Freshwater > Lake > Sediment | place: USA: Wyoming | collected... | reverse complement strand
GCCAAGAATAGAAATAATAGACAAACTAGGCAAGAAATACCCACTATTCCTGGTAGACCTAGGAATAAGAGCAGTACACAGCTCAAAAACATTCGAATACAACTACTGCAACAAAGACTTCAGCCATGTAAAACCAGACACGCAAAACTACGCATACGTAACATACTGGAATTTGGTAAAGTCAGTCAAGATAATGGCAGAAAAACTATCATTAGAAAGAAAAGAACAATACAACAACAAAGAAGTCAAATCAATATTGTATAATAAGTGGAACAAAGACCAACCACTAGTAGCATTCTTGTACAAAGAAATGTTTTAATAATCAACACTTAAAAAGAGGTGTAAACATGGCGAACGAGGACTTAGCACATTGGATAGTCCAGAAAAGAAACGAGAAATTCTCTGATGAACAAATAAGGAGTTACTTATTAAAATATAATTATGGACATGAGGCAGTAGACCAGGCGTTCGAGTTCATAAAATCTCATGACAAAAAAGAAATGAACATGGGATTGCCCCCATCACCTGGAGGAGTAAATATAAGCGGCAAGTACTATGACTTAATGGCAATACTCTCACTATTATCTATATTTATTTTTCCAATAGTATCAATACCCTTATCAATAATTTCTTTGAAACATCTAAAGAAAAATCCTCACCTAAAAGGGAAATGGATGGCAGTAACTGGATTAATCTGCGGATTATTCTGGATAATAATATTAATACTTCTTTTTGTGTTAGGATTCATCAGCGCAATGAATCAAATAAATACAGCAAATGCTGGACAAACAACTATCCTGAGCGGAGAAACAGGAGGAAATTACAGATCGCCAATGCCAATAACAAATCTTAGGCAATCAGACTTACAACAACCACAACAAAAAGCAAGAATACTGCACAGAATAACAAGAGATTGTGCGACTAATAACTCAATAGACATACTAGAAGGGGCAGTAGATAATAGAGTTGGAATAACATTAGACCCTGTTAATGATGAGACAATAATAGACTTATATTCATTCCAAAATGGGGGCTACACCAACTATCTTTGCGAACCAAGATATCAAACCCAATGTATACAAGATGGAACATTTGATAGCTGGCAAGATGAATGGTGTGAATACTAGTCCATTTTCTTTACAAAGAAATGTTCTAAACCTTTTCACCAACAAGACTACGAAGCATATAGCCTTTAATTCTCACACTAATAAACTGTTTTAAAGGCAATCTACCCTTAACACCAACAATCAAAGGATAAGTTCCTAACTGCCTGCAAAACGTCGTGTTACCATCATAAATCTCAGTCATAACATTCTTTAAGATAGTTCCTTCAGGACATAACCGTTTAAGCAAAGGAAAATCAATGTTTTGCCTGATATCATTCCTCCACTTCCAATAAAACCTTTTGTTCTTCTTAATGAACTTGTTCTTACAACCCTCAAACAAAGGAGTGCCAGGAAAAGCAACAACCTGCCTGATATTAATCCTACGCAACAAAAGATTCTCATCCAAAATTTTCCTTAACCAAAACATGTCAGCAACATGCGATTTCTTAGATTCACCAGCCAAGCCAAACAAGATGTTTATACCTGGAAGAAACTTAGGCAAACCATTAGGGCCTTTCTCTGAACCAAATTTGTTAAGAATCCTTATCGCATCCATGGTTTTTTCAGGATCAGAATTAAGATTGTTCTGCTTTATGACCTCCTCATCAAAACTCTCAACACCAAAAGCAGCAACATTACCATCAGAACAATATTTAACAACAAGCTTAACCTTTTCCTCATCAACACTAACAGGATCCACATTATCAATATGCAAAGTGATAGGATTGACCTTATCCCTTATCCCTTTTAGCATGAATTCAATCTCACCAGCACTTCTCGCAAAAAAATCAGACTGCTTACCAAGCCTGAAATGCCTGACACCAACATCACCTAAAGCAACAACCTCACTAACAACATCATGAACATCCCTTTTCTCTAAACCCTTAAACGGCTCAGTACAAAAAGAACAACCCTTACTCCTAGGACAACCCCTAGCAGTCTCTATCTCAGCAACCAAGTTAGGAAAAGAAGGATGAAGCTTTGCAAGATAAGCACCTTTAATCGCATAATCCTTAACTTTCTTGTAATTATTAATGCCTAAATAATTCTCATCAACAACATCAAAAACATCAAGACTCACATTTTCAGCAAGCTTACCACCTTCAAGCCTAGAACCATGTACAGAACCAGCAGGACCAGTCAAAACCTTCCTACACCTAAACTGCTTGACAACACCAACTATCTCTTTCAAAGTAGCAGGAACAGCACTCAAATACTTACCAGGAGTATGAACACCAGCAACAACAATAAGCTCTTCTGTATTCTGGACAACCTTTTGAATGTCATTATTCGTTTTGTTATAAGTTGTAATATCAGTCTTCAAACTAGGCTTGAAAGGCCTCCTTAAATCATCAATAGTAATATAACAAACACTCTCACCTAGAACACCAGCAAGATACCTGGGATAAGTGCCCAGATAAGGAGGAACACCCAAACCAGCAGGCTCATCAGTATAACAATCAAGTATTGTACGCATAAAAGGTCTAAAACATGCTTATAATAAAAAGCTTTTTATACCAGAACCTAGTTTTTTGTGCTTATGGAAACAGTGCTAACAATTCTAACAGTGCTGAATATTGCAGTATTCATACTAATATCATTCTTCATATTCAAAAACTTCATATTCACAAGAGACCCAACAAGAGAGATACCACTAGGAAACCATGTGGTAAGCCCAGCAGACGGCAAAATAATAGAAATAAAAGAGATAAAAAACAATGATGTAGCAGGAATAAAAGTGCAGAAAGGACTAACAGGAAAGATATATACTCTAACAAAAGATGTAGCAGAAGAGTGCTACATGATATCAATATTCATGAACCCACTAGACGTCCATGTAAACAGAGCACCGATAGAAGGAGAAATAGAAAAAATAAGTTATTCAAAAGGAAAATTCTTACCAGTAAAAAATGTAAACAATGGATTAGTCAATGAAAAAAATGAGATATTAATCAACCACAAAAAGATAGGAAAAATAAAAGTAATACAAATAGCAGGATTCCTAGCAAGACGTATAGAATGCTGGGTCAAAGAAAAACAAAAAGTCATAAAAGGACAAAGAATAGGAAGAATACACCTAGGAAGCCAAGTGACGATAATAATGCCAAAAACAGTCAAGATAAGAGTAGAAAAAGGACAAAAAGTAGAAGCAGGAACAACAATCCTGGCAGAATACTGAATTTCCTGCAAAAAGGTTATTTAACGGGAAAAAACCAAAATATTTTTAAACAAAGCAGAGTTCTAAACAGATAATGAAACTATCAGTCAACAACAAAAACGTAAAACAACTCCTGAAAAAATACAGCCCATTCCTGTCAAGGAATGACCTAGGAAAAATATTCCAGCAATTACTAGAAAGACCAAAAGAAGACCTAGACAAGATAACACAAGAATACATAACGAAAAAGTATTCAATAAAAGAAATTACAGACCTAATAGACAAATCAGGCAACAACGAGATATCATTCAAAAAAATCATGCAGAAACTAGGAATCTCGAAAACAAGATTCTACTTCAGACTAAACTACATAAAAAGATACTACATAAAAAACAATATAGACCTAATGATAAAAAAAGCAAAAATCCTGAAAACAAACCACAAAAAACAAGATGAAGTATACATAAAAAAACTGCTGAAACACAAAAAACAAGACAGATACATACTGATGAACCCAGGACCAGTAATGACGACAAACACAGTAAAAAATGCGATGATACAATATGACATATGCCACAGAGATGAAGACTTCTCAAAACTATTAGCAACACTAAAAAAGAACTGCCTAAAACTATTCAAAGCAGACGAGAACTACAAGATAATATTCATAAGCGGCTCAGGAACAGCAGGACTAGAAGCAGTACTGTCATCAACAATACCACCAAGAAAAAAAGTATTGGTAATAAGCAATGGAGCATTCGGAGAAAGACTAAAAGAAATACTAGACCTCCACAACATACCAACGACACACCTAAAATATAGCTGGGCAGAAAACATAAACTTGCAAGATGTAAAACAAAAGTTGCGGGACGAGGAAATCTACGCAATAGCAATGAACCACCACGAAACATCAGTAGGACTACTAAACCCTGTGAACGAAATAGGAAGCCTAGCAAAAAAACACAATGTATACCTAATAGTGGATGCAATATCCAGCTTAGGAGCAGAAAAAATAGATGTGAAACAAGACAACATATCAGCATGCATAACAAGCGCAAACAAATGCATACACTCAGTAAGCGGGATAAGCATAATATGCATAAAAAACTCTTTGCTAGAAACAACATCAAAAATAAAACCAAGAAATTATTATTTGGATCTACACAAACACCACAAATATTTAGAGGAACAAAATCAGACACCATACACACCAAACGTCATAAGCTTCTACGCGCTAAACCAAGCAGTGAAAGAATTACTTCAAGAAGGGACAGAAAAAAGAAGAAAAGAATACATAAAAAGAAACTCAATAATAAAAAACGAACTGATGAGGTTAGGATTCAAATTCCTCACAAACTATGGAAATGAATCACATGCAATCCTCACAATAAAAATACCAGAAAACATATACTACAAAAAATTCTACAACCAACTCAAAAAACTCGGATTTTTGATATACGACTGCAAACCCCCACTAAAAGACAAATACTTCCAGATAGCAAATATGGGGAACTTGAATGACGCAATGATATACGACTTCATATTCTGCGCAGAAAAGACACTAAGAAAACTAAAGAAGGAAGGAAAAAAATGTTTGTAAAATTCAAAGACTATTTCACGATAGCAACAATATTGTTAGGGTTTGCAGTACTCTTATTCTCATTCGAACACAAAATACAGATAGCATCAGCGCTGATGATAGCAGGAGCAGTGTTTGACCTGCTAGATGGAGTTGTTGCAAGAAAAACAAAAACACAAAACAAGTTCGGAGCAGAATTCGACTGCATAGCAGACCTGGTAATCTATTCAATGGCACCAGCAATAATGACATTCTTCATATTATATGATTATAACAAATGGTATGCAATAATTGTCGGATCACTACCCTTATTATTCGGATGCTTAAGACTAGCAAGATTTAATGTAAAACGCATAGAATACCCAGGATACTGGATAGGCTTGATAAGACCAGCATCAGCATTCTTAATAGTATCATTCCTAAACACAAAACTAGCAACAAACCCAATAGTGACAGGAATTTATGTACTAATAGTTTCTGTTTTGAACGTAACACTAATCCCTTACATCGGACACCACAAAAGAAAAATAAATTTTGCAACAAAAATAATATTAATATTACTTGTGATAGGGGTAATAACGTCAGCGTTTGTAGGATACTTCTGGGAAGCACTGCTTGCCATATCAATCCTATACCTACTATCGCCACTATTTATACCAAAAAAAGAAAAGACTGAAATAAAAAAATTCATAGAAGAATGGAAAAAAGAATAAACTACTTCCTGCAATGATAAACAAAAGCAGGAGGAATATTATCCCAAACAACCTTACTCTGATTAACAACACCAAACTTAGAACTTAAAAGATCCCTAAACCTCTTACCCTTAGGAAGAAAAAGGCCATGAAAATAAGGAATAGTCAAAAACTTACCACCAACACTTAAAGAATCCACAACAGCACACATCAACTCCTCCTGCAAACCCTTACCAAAACTAGCATAAGGCAAGCCAGAAATGACACAATCACACTTTTTTACTCCATGCTTATCCAAATACTTCTTTAAGTTAACAGCTGAATCATGATAAACTAATACACCAGGACAACGCTTCCTAGTCTGCTCAACAAAAGAAGGATTAATCTCCAGAGCAAAAAATAAGGCATCAGGCCTAAGACTTTTAACAATCCTCTCAGTAATAACACCATTACCAGGACCAAGCTCAACAACAACCTTAGCAGCGGATAAATCAGCAAGGTTAGTCACACAAGAAGCAAGACTAGGAGATGCTGCAGCGACAGCACCAGTACTCTTAGGCTCCAAAAAAAACTGCTTGATAAAACTAGACAAACACGCTCACCCCATAAGAATCGTAAACTATAACTATTTATATTACTTTCCAAAAACCTTCCATAATCAAAAATACAAAAGATTTTTATACCCTAACTCTTAATAATAAATAATAATGGATATGCAAATCATAACACAAATAATGACAAACAAGGTAATAATAGCCTGCTTAGTAGCATGGTTATCATCACAAATAATAAAGACAACAATAAACTTTTTCAGAGAAAAAAAGTTTGACATAAACCACTTACTATTTGGAGTGGGAGGAATGCCAAGTTCGCACACAGCAGTCACGTGCTGCCTAACAGTAGCAGTACTAATAAAAGATGGAATCACCACAGTATTCGCAGTAGCACTAATACTAACCCTAATAACACTAAGAGATTCAATGGGGGTAAGGAGAGAATCAGGAAAACACGCACGAGTCCTAAACATGATCTCAAAAATAATATACAAGAAAAAACCAGAAGAACAATTCAACGAAATCTTAGGACACACACCACTACAAGTATTAGTAGGAGCAATACTAGGGATAATAGTCGCAATAGTGATAGTATGATACTAGAATTAATTCTGAAAACCTTCTACTTCATGATGCCAGCATATTTTGCAAATATGGCACCAGTAATATGCAAGAAAATGTTCAAATTCTTAGCAAAACCGATCGATTTCGGCAAAACACTGAATGGAAAACCAATATTCGGAAAAAACAAGACATGGAGAGGACTAATAGTTGCGGTAATGTTTGGAATAATAATAGCCTACATACAATTCTTGCTGAAAGACACTTTTGCAGCAATAACCATAATTAATTACTCAAACTGGTTCTGGATAGGACTCTTATTAGGGTTAGGAGCAATACTGGGAGACCTAGCAAAAAGCTTCTTCAAACGAAGAGTGGGAGTAAAATCCGGACAACCATGGATACCATTCGACCAGATAGATTATACACTAGGAGCAATACTCTTTGTAAGCCTAATATATTTCCCAGGATGGAACATACTCATAACAGCATTAGCAATGAACTTCTTATTGCATATAATAGTAAACCACATAGCATACTGGACACATATAAGAAACGAGAAATGGTAAAATGAAATACGACCTGCACATCCATACATACCACTCAAAGTGCGCAAGCCTAAAACCAGCAGAAATTCTCAAAATAGCACAAAAAAAACAATTAGAAGGAATAGCAATAACAGACCACAACACAATAAAAGGAGCTTTAGAAGTATCAAAACTAAACAAAGACAGAAACTTTGAAATAATAATCGGCTCAGAAATAAAAACAAACTGGGGAGACTTACTAATCTATTACCAAACAGAAGAGATCAAAGAAAGAGAATTCTTCCAAGTAATAGACAAAGCAAGACAACAAGGAGCAATAACCTCAATAGCACACCCATACAGGCTAATAGGCAGATTCAAAGGAGACATAATCAAAGTAAAAAAATGTTGCATAGAAACATTCAACTCAAAAGCACTACCATTCGAAAACAAAAAAGCACAAACAATAGCAAAAAAGTACGGTTTTACAGGAACAGGAGGAAGCGACGCACACTTCAAATTCGACATAGGAAACGGGTATACTATATTTGAAGATGACTTAAAAAAAGCAATAAAAAAGAAACAACTAACCACAGGAGGAATAACCAGATATGGAATACTTTCAGAAACAATGAGCTTCATAAAAAAAAGATTTTATTAAGCAACAAAATAGGGATAAACACTAATTCTAATCAAAAAAGAGTTGCAGCAGTATTAGCAACCAACAAGAAAACGAGATAAGGAATCAAAGCCCTAAGCAAAACAAAAAACCATCTCTTGCCAGACTCTTTATGAGCAAGAAGAGAACCAGCAGGCAAACCATACAAGAAAATCAACGAATAAACAAGAATAGACAATGAATCAATCTGAGAGCCAAAATAAAAAAACAAACCAAGAAAACCAAAACGCAGAATCTCAGAAATCTTATTCAAAAACAAGTCAAGCAAAGACAATAAACAAAACAAAACAACCAACAAGTTAGAAGTGTAAAAAGAAAACACTAGAACAGCAACCAAAGAAACAAATAACAAAGTCCTAAAAAAAACAAAATACTTATTACCTGGCTTTAGTTCTTCAGGAGCAATAAAAGCCAAGAAAACACCACAAAAAACTCCAAAACCAACAAACAATGAAGCAAGAAAGTTCTCTAACATCTTTTCACACACCCAACAACATAATCCAATACCTCAACCTTACCAGACTCTATAAACTTTATGCTTCCAGCATGCTCATGACCGCCACCAGAAACAAAACAATAAGGCTTAAGACTACTCAACTCATGAACAATACTATTAATATTAAAATCGGTCAAAGAATCACTAACCCTAATACTCGCGAAATTATCACCCACACTAAGAGTAATAACTGGTTTTTTATGCTTCTCCTCCATAAACCTATGAAGCAAACCACCAAGCTTACCGGGAGGAGGATATTCTCCCTCAAACGAACACTTCAAGATGTCAATTTTAACTAAAACCAATTTGCCTAAATCTTCTTCTATAGCAAAATGCTTAGCAACCTCCAACTGCTGAGCGTTCTTCTCAACAATATCAGGAATCATCAAAGAAACAATCTTTTTATGCTTAGCAATATCAGAACCCAACAAGTCATCAACCAAACCCCTACCCTCAATGAATTTCAGATAGTACGCTTCAAAATCAACACACAAAGCCATATCATTCAGATAAGCTAAATCAAAACCTTTATTCTTAGCAATATCAATGTATTGATTGAATTCTGAACCATCAGAATGATCAGCAACACCAGCAAGAGCAGGCAAGAAATCAATATTAACCACATCCTTATTGACGAACCTAGCAATCTCACTAGCTAACATACCAGCAGTAAGCTTAGAATTACCACCAACAAGATAAGGATTCACATGAGCATCAACGAACTCATCAACCAAAACCTTACCATCAACTAAAAGGCCAGGAAAGTGGTGATCAATAACAACAACTTTAGCACCATAAATCTTAATCTTCTTAATAGACATGATATCCTCTTCAGTAGAACCATTATCAACCAAAATAACTAAAGGCTCTTTCAAACCAAACTTAGCCATGTCTTGTAACGCAAAAGCTAAGTCTTTGATAACATCAACATACTCATAAAAAGGAGCTTTAGAAGGAGCTCTTCTGTAATAACGCCACTGAGCATTCTCATCCTTATGCTGGTCAACAATAGCAGGAATAACAGCCCTCTCAATCGCAATACCGCCACAATAACCATCACAATCAGCATGATGCCTCACAATAATAGGACGAGATTCAAGAATAGCTTTCTTTATCTCTCTAGCTAACTCAACAATCTTAGGCCTTAACTTTTCAAGAATTTCAGACTTAACCATGAAACTAATATTAGAAGGAGCAGCCTTCTCATTAAGCTTTTCTTGAATCTTTTGAAGCAATTTATCCTCTTTAACATCCTCTAACCTCTCAAAACTTTCAAGAACACACTCAATATTACCATCCCTCTCACTAACAAGAACGTTTGCTTTCACAGCAGACTTCTCAACTAATTCTGGAAAAGCCCTTTTACCAGGACCAACAAAACTCTTAGCAGTCAAAGCACCACTACCATCAAATATGGTAAATAATGTAGGACCAGAAGTTTGGAAAATCTCCTCAACAACACAATGAAAACTAAAACGCTTACCAACATCCTCCAAATTCAAAGAAGAAATATCCTTAGCATCCTCATCAATTATTTCAAACTCTTGATCAATAACTTTGCACTCAACACTAAAAGGAGGAGAAACTTTGGTTATTAATACAGCAACTTCCTTATCTACATCTAAATCATCCTTATTAATTACTTTAGCTCTCAAATTCTTATTCAAAGAAACTAACTTATTAGGCAAAACCTTAGCAAAATAGTGCTGATTAATATGCAAATGCTCAATAGTCTCAAAACCCTTAAGTTTCCTAACCTTCAAGACTTCCATCCAGAATGACCCCACTGAAACAACAAATCAAAACCCAACTTTTCTATGTGAGTTGGAACATCACACGCACCAAAACAAGAACCAGCCCAAAAAACAATCCTAGCTTTAGTCTTAGATTCTAGAACTTCTTGGATTTCCTTAGCCTTAAGCTTCAAACCATCAGGTAACTGCAAACACACTAGCTTAGCCTTCTTACTATTGATAATGTCAACAACCTTATCAAGATTAAGATTATAATCCATAAAAAGCACAGAAACAACAACGTTTTATAAAACTTTTGCGAAATTACCTAATATACTCAACAGCCTTCTCCCTTAACTTATCAACTTTCTTTTCCAAAGTCTTAACAGAATCAACAAGCAACTGCGGTCTGTCCCTAACCATTTGATACATAGCATGAACAACGTCTTGTTTCTTATTATCCTCAACATTCCTGTAATCAAAGACTTCCTTTAGCAAAAAAGCCATCTTCTTCCTCAAAGTGTTAGGAACTTTACCAACCAAAAGATAATCTTTTTGGTAATCAATATTCGTTGAATCCAAGAACTGAACACTAGCCTCAACAGTATCTGTGGATTGACTGAGCAAGCCAGCGTGTTTAAACAGAATATCTCTACCCGAACTTCGTTCCTTACAATTTTGCCTTAACAAACCAACACAAAACTCATATTTTCTTTGTATTGTTTCAGGTGGTATTCCAAGCAATGAAGCATTTGTTGCTATTGTGCTATCTTTCAGCCCTAAACTTTTAAGTCTTTCATAGTTTGCTTGTACTGTTTCAGGATTCATCCCAAGCAGTGCAGCATTTGTTGCTATCTTATCATCTTTCAGTCCTAGGCTTTTTAGTCTTTGATAATTTCTTTCGATACTTTCAGGATCTCTTCCAAGCAATGCAGCTTGTTGTGCTATCTTGTCATCTTTTAGCCCTAGGCTTTTTAGTCTTTCATAGTTTTTTTCTATTGTTTCAGGTGGTATTCCAAGTAATTGAGCTAGTGTTGCTATCTTTTCGTCTTTTAGCCCTAGGCTTTTTAGTCTTTGATAGTTTGCTTCTATTGTTTCAGGATTATTTCCAAGTAATTGAGCTAGTGTTGCTATCTTTTCGTCTTTTAATCCTAGGCTTTTTAGTCTTTGATAGTTTGCTTCTATTGTTTCAGGATTCTTTCCAAGCAGTTGAGCTTGACTTGCTATCTTGTCATCTTTTATTCCTAAGCTTTTTAGTCTTTGATAGTTCTTTTCTATTGTTTTATGGTTCATTCCAAGCAATTCAGCATGATTTGCTATTGTGCTATCTTTCAGCCCTAAACTTTTGAGCCTTTCATAGTTAGCTAGAATTGTTTCAGGATTCTTTCCAAGTAATTGAGCTTGTTGTGCTATCTTATAATTATCTAACCCATAACCGTTCAAAAGCTTGTGAACAGTCCTGATAGAATCCTCATCAACACCAACAGAAGTAAGAATGAAATGCAAACAAAAGTTGTAAGTAACATTACCTTCTAAAAGATCTCCAAGTAATTCTTCCAACCTTTTTTGCTTGATCATATTCTAAAACATCCCAAAATAATCATGAAAAAATCAACTAAAAATCATTCAGTATCTCGTCAAGCTCGAACTTGTCGAAGTTCTTCCTGTTCATCAAAAGCCTCAAGTTATCCTTAGGCTTCTGAGACTCCCTGATGTTATCCATCATTTCCATATCATCATCAAAAAAATCCATCTTAAATCCCTCCTAGTAAATCACTACATTCTTGCTTTGCTCAAGCTCATCAACTTTTCTTTCCAAAGCAAGCATCTTCTGCTCCAAAACATCATTCCTTCTCTTCAAAAAAATAACCCAATCAGTAAAAGAAATCTTCACAGAAACCATATCTCTCCTAACCTTTCCAAAAGATTGCGCCAATGTTTGTCTTAATTTCATAATCATTCACCTCAAAAATTATTTTGTTCACTCATTCTATCAACAACTGGTTCTTTTTTGTCATCAACACTAGCATTACCAACAAATTTAGTACTACTAGCCTTACTCTTAAGCTCCCTAAGATTATCCATCGAATAAAACGAAGGAGCACCAAAAGGAGTATTGCTCTTCAACTCGCTTCTGCAAAACTCGTACTCTTCCTTAGCAGCATCATTATTACCATTCATGGCATGAGCTTTCAGCGCAATATAAGAACCAAGCCTGACACCATCTTTCATAGTGCTCTCAGAAACATCAAATTTATCACTCAACAACTCATAAAATTGAAGATAACAAACCTCATCAGCAGACAAATCTGTAGATTTAGCAGCATGTTTAACACCTTCACTTAAAACAGTTTTAGCTAAACCATCAAAGCTTTGTTTAGAAGTGTCAATCACTCCTTCATCATTCATAGCAACAAAAGCCTTGAAATAATCAAAAGATAACTTAGGATTCTTACTTACAAGATCAAGAGAAGCTTCCAAAGTCTTGTTAAACATGTCACAAAGATAAGTCTCTCCAACAACCTTTTTTTGCTCCGAAGAAAGACCATTCTTACAACTCTCAACTAAAAAATGATAAATATTAGCAGCATCAAAAGGTCTGCCATAAACAATATGATAAATAGCATCAACATAAGCTTTTTTAGTACCAATAGAATTACTAAGCTCAGTTGCATGCTCACTATTATGCATCTTCAAATAACTAGCACACATCTTAGCTGTATCAAAATTATTATCTGAAATAGCTTTAATAGCAAGGTTTTCAGCAGCAGTCAAATACTCTGAATTAGCTTTTGCGCCGCCAAAAAATGATTTTAAAGCACTTTTCAAACTGAAAGGCTGTTTAGGCTTTTGAACTGAACCAGAACTATTCATTACATCAACTTCTTTCTTAAGATCTCTATAGAAAATTTCAGGTAAATCAACAATTGACTCTAAACAATTACTTTTTTCAACCATTTTAACAACACCTCATTTGATTAGATGACATTATCTTCGATGGCTTTCAATGTCTCAGAATAGTCATTATATTGCGCCTTAACCTGCGCTTCAATCTTTGTGTCAACATTCTTGACCAGTTCTGAAAGTTCCATTTTTTTCCACCTTTTTTTGTGATAATAAAAACAGCTTTCCAGAGGCAGTCTCGGGGGGATGGGATGAGAACTTGTCACCCCTGGTATTTGCTGTTACTAATCAGTAAAGAATACTTCTATATAAATCTTTCGGTATTTTTGTCACTATGGTGGGACAACATATAATATTTACAATATTGTAAATAAATAGTGCTTAAAAAAGCACTCCATCGACGATAAAAGAATTCACTTCTTCCTTCTCTTAGCCTTAATCTCCCTAATATAAGGAAACCTCATAAAATGCTTACATGTCCTACAAAAATAGACAACCTTAGACTTCTGCAGCCTAACAGAACAATTAGAACCTGGCACAAGAAAACAATGACAATGCTTGCAAAACTGCCTCTTGATAAAAGAAGGAACCTTCACCTTAAACTTCATAGCAATCTTACGAGCAAGATCAACATACCTATCAGAACGCTCAGGATCAGAACCAAAACTAGAACTTGCCTGCTCAAACAAAATCTTAATCCTATCCAAAGCAATCCTTTGCTGCTCCAAAGGTTTTCTCTTATGCAATCTTTTCATGACACAAACACTTTTTTCAACCTTTATAAGACTTTCCACCAAATAACTTTAAATATAAGAGAAAAATAGGCAACAACATGCTAGGATTCATAAAAAAACTGTTCAAGAAAGAAGAAGAAGCAAAAGAACAAGTAAAACTAGAAGAACTGTTTGACTGGTTCACAAACAAGATAAAGAATGAAGTAGAAGAAATAAACGCAAAAATAAGACAAGGAGCAGAAGAGATACGACACGAGACAAAAGAACTAGAACAAAACCTTGAAATTCTAGAAAAAGCAGAACCAGACCCAAAACTAAACATACAACAAAGAGTCAAACAAGTAGTTTACGGACACAGAAAAAATTACACCCGAAGACTAAGACTATTCCTAGAAAGGATACAAGTTCCTGAAGGAATAAACCACACAACAGCAAAAGAATACTGCGCAATTGTTGACGAAGAACTAGACCAGATAGCCAAGAACACGATAAAAAGCTATTACGCAACACAACACCTATTCCATCAACAACTAGAAGAACTCACAAAAAACCTGAAAAACATATCAAGCTTAACAACAGAAATAAGAAAATTATCAAAAGAACCAAGAATAAAAAAGATAACAAACATCAAGAAAGATATAAAAGAGATAGAAAAAGGAAAAATAATGACAATAACAATAACTGAAGAGATGGAAAGCATGAAGAAAAGAAAGAAAGCACTAGAAATATTAAGAGAACAAGAACACGAACAACTGCAAAAAATAAGAGAAGGAGAAGAATACGAAAACTATAACGACCTGCAAAACAGAAAAAACGAATTAGAAAACCAGAAAAGACTAGAAGAAAGCAAACTATTCAATCTATTCTCACCACTAGACGCTTCACTCAAGAAATACGAGAGGATGAGCATAGAAGACACAAAACTGATAATAGAATACTTAGAATACCCAGTAAAAGCACTAGTACAAGACAAAGAATTACAAATATTAAAAGTGCTTGAAAACCTATCAAATAATCTAGAGCAAGGCATGATAGAACTGAAAGACGAAAAGAAAATAAGAACAATAAAAGCAATACAAAAAATACAAGAACAAGACCTGAAAGAACTAGTAAAACAATACAAGAAAGTAGAAGAAGAACTAGCAGGGACGGATAAGGACATAAGCGCAGCAGGAGGATTATTGGTAGAAGAAAGAAGACTAAAAGACAAACTAATAAGGATAGAAAAAGATATGGAACTGGCAAACCTGTCAGTAGAAATATTACAAGGAAAAATAAAAAACATGGCGTTTGACAAAACACAGAAAGAAGTAATATGTGGGGTAAAGGAACTCACACAAATAGAACTAGAAATAATATGATACACAAATTCATAAAACAATTCACGCAAGAAGAAATAAAAGATATAATACAAGTAAGAAAAGACTATTACCTAGCAAACCAAGATTTATTAGAGACAAAAAACAAGATAAAACTAGAACCATCCAGCATAGGATTGTATTTAGGAACAGCGACAGGGAAAACATTCCAGCCAAGCCCAGCACTGATAGAACTGATAGCAAAAAAGTCGAACAACAAAATATTCATAAACAAAAACACAGAATGGCTATTCCTCTGCGGAAGAGACATATTCGGAAAAGGAATAATAAAAGCAAACACGCAAGAAGGACTAGTGCTAGTACAAAACCAAAAAGACGAAAACTTAGGCTACGGAAAAATAATAGATGACATATCACACAAAGAAAGGATAGTAATCAAAAACATATTAGACAAAGGAATATACCTAAGACAAGAGATGTCATCTAGCAGAACTAGCTAAAGAGTCTTGTGGCTGTGCCAAATCTGAATAAGGAGTAAATTCTACTTTTATATCCTCATTGCTTAAAAGTCTACAAAATCTTTTAATCTCAGAAATAAGGTCAGGCTGGGCAGATTTATCTCTTTGTTTACTGAATGAAACATATGCAGAAGCATGGGAAAGTTGGCCATCAAACATACACTGGCTAAAATTTTTATCTTTAAAATATTCTCTACCCTCCTCAGTCAAAGAAAACTCTGCAACACCATATTTTGAGCAAATTCTCTCTTTTATGGATGCTTTAGGACTAGTTGTTCCATGCAAATAAAAAAATTCTGAAGTAACAACCATAAACCCTAAATCAGGACCAGATGGAGTTGATTTTGCAATAGACATCCTAAACTCAACCTCATCATTAGTGTAAGAATAACCTTGTTTCTTCCATTTGTTCACTTCACCATCAATAAGTTTTTTAGAAATAACCGGATGAAAATGGTATATGGTCATATCATCGTACATTTTCAAAAGTTTTTCTAAATAAGGAATATCAACCATCATGTGTGGATTAGCGTTATCACTAGATTTTTCATCAACTCCAATCTCGATAAACGTTGAATCTTTTGGTAGATACGCCCAACTTTCTTCAAGAGATGATATCCCTGAAAGTTTCCGCATATCTTCTATTCCTGCTTCTTCGCTCTTTTTTGCCACAGTCCTAAACTCTTTAGAAGTATTAACAACTAAACTATCAACACTCTTTACAGGACGCTCTGACTCAAAATCAAAACTTAACCCAGCCCTAACACCAACAGTTAATGCAAGTATCAAAGTGGATAGAAATTTGGCATTGTTCATCTCACAATAACCTCTGCCTTCTTATTGGAAATACGCTTACTTCCTCTTCTTCTTAGGCTCTTCCTCTACAAAGAAACCAACAAACTTGTTCCAACCATTACCAGAACCCTTCTTACCAGAACCTTTTCTTTTAATAACATAAGCTGTTATCCCAACAATCAATAAAACAATGCTTGAAATCAATATAACCAAAGGAACAATTGACTGCTTCTCCTTAGCGACAATAACTCCTTCCTGATTCTTCTCTTCAACAGACTCTTTCTTTTCCTCAACAGGAGCAACCACTCCATTCTTTTCCTTAACAACAGGGTTCTCTTCAGCAGGAACAGTGTTATTAACAGCCTCTGAAGGTTTTACTGCAGGAGTTGAAATAACCTGCTCAGCAACCTCCTTAGTTCCGATAGCAAAATAAGAGAATCCAGGAGTAACAGCTTCATAATAAACAAAAACTCCATCACTGCCGATATTCACAGTAGGAAGATCAACCCATTTGTTGTCAACAAACCTCTTCAAAATAATATCACTCTCAGAAACATGCTGAGAACTCAACCAACTCTTGTAAACCTTAAACTTTATAGTAGCATTCTTGATCTGAGAATCGTTAATGTTCTCATGGTAAATAGATAAGTACTGGAAAATCTTAGCATTAGGCTTGACAATATTACTTGGAAGCGCAGAAACTTCTGAAAACTTAAACTTGACATTACTCAACTCTTCCAACACATTAATACTAACCTCGCTGATATAAACATGACTCTCACTAACAAACAAAACAGCAGGCTTGTCAGGAGTAATAGATGAAACAGAATAAATCTTAGGAGCAGAACTTGAAGAACCACCACTACCAGTGGGTGCAACAATAACTATGGTAAATGACTGATTAACAGAGTTGTTAGCAGTATCACTAATGTTAACATCAACATTATAAGAACCAACATCCCTAGGGCTCCAGCTGATCAAACCAGTCAATGAATCAATAACCATACCTGTAGGATAAGTATTCAATAAATAAGTGATATTATCACCCTCAGGATCAGCAGCATTAACATCATAAGAGTAACCACCCCAAACAGCAGTACCTGTAGTAATAGCAGTACTAGTAAACCAAGGAGCATCATTAACCCTGTGAACATGAACAGTAAAAGAATCACTACCTGAAGCATGACTATCATTAGCTGAACAAGTCATAATGCCAGAATAATCACCATCAACTAAAGTGGTAATATTCAATTTATGAGTTGAAGGATTAATTGTCTTAGTAATATTATTATTTGTTGAATTACAACTCCAAACAAGACTAGCAATAGCAGTATCATTATCAGAAACATAATTATCCAAATCATAATTACTATTGTAACCATTATCACCAATATCAACATGAACAACACTGCCAAACTCAACAACAGGATTAGCATTAATAATAAAAGACTCTGTAGCGCCAGAAGCATTAAATTCAGCACTGCCAGATGAAATCAAAGTATCATCAGATTTTTTATAACTAGAAAAACCAGCAGTCAAGCTACCAGTTCCAGCACTTGAAGCAACAACATCAACATAAAAACTTGTTGAAGAACCATTATTCAAATTAGCAATTGAAAATGAAGTAGCATTAATATTAGCTTTTTGAGCGCTAAAGAAACCAGTAATATTCTTAGCAACATCATTACCAGTATTATTGATAGTGACAGTAACAGTATTATGAGAACCTATCAAGCTATAATCAGGAATGTTAGATACTGAAGCAACAAGCTGAGGAGTGCCAACAGGAGCATTAATTGTGACGGTTGTATAATTAGTAAACTGAGTACCATTAACACTAATATTGATCTGATAAGGAGATCCAACACTACCAGTTGAGTTAAGATACCACTGGTACTCATTAATACCTGAAACTGCAGAAAGATCAGCAAAGTCTGTTCCTGACATTAACACAATACCTGCAGGCAAAGATATGTTCGCATCAACATAATTCTTGAAAGGAGTAACAGGACCTCCTGAAGGAGATATAACCAGTTTAGCTATGAAACTTGTCCCAACAGTGCTTGAACTTGGAGTTACGGAAAAAGTAAGATCAGAAGGCCAACCAGCACAAACTATTGAAGCCAAAACTATCAAGTTCAAGACGAACAATCCAATCTTCCAAGTTTTTAACATTTTTGACATAGTAATCATCATCAATTATAAATTTTATGCAACACTAACACTCCTTGTAATAGTCTGATTATCACCCAAAGCAACGTTACCAATACTCACAGTGATATTATGGTCAGCGACTGCGCCAGCATCAACAAGCCACCAATAACCAATTGATTCAAAACCTTTTATAGACGGGATTGTGTAAGAGCTGCTTGTGTTACCATTAGCTGAATCATTAATATTCAATCCGTCAGTATCAACACTAACAATCAAATCCTTGAAACTATTAGCATTCAAATTCACAATCTTAGCCCAAACATAAAACTGAGAACCATTAGTTTCAGTAGCATTAGGATATAATAAAGCATCAACAAAAGTCAAATTAAAATAATTAGCAACACTCCAAACATCCAAGCTAATTGAGCCAGAGTTATCAGAACTGTCAGCATCAATCTCAGGAATAGCAGCTTCAACAGTCAAACTCTTACCCATTCCTGCAGTTGAAGGAACATAAGTGAAAGCAATGTTTTGCGAAGCACCAATACTCAAATTAACAGTTTGCGAGCTCTTAACAACACCATTCTCTTTCAAAGAAACATTAACACTCTCTGCAAAGCCGCCATTGTTTGAAACATTAGCAATAATTCCAACACTATCACCAACATAAGTGGTAGTAACAGTCATATTATTTGTTACAGAATTAACAGCAACATCATGCGAAACAGGAGTTGCAGAAACATTAATAGGATTACTATAATGACCAACATCATCATAAGCAACAATAACAAAATAATAAGTCACGCCATTAACCAAACCAGTAGCGTTAAAAGTCTTAGATGTGCCTGCGATTGAAACTGTGACAGATTCTGAACCAGTAACAAAATTAGCAGCATCAAACTCACTCATGTTAGTGATAGGAGATGTTGACTGCTTCAAAACAAAACTAGATACGGTACCAGTCATATTATCATCACCAGGAGCAATCCAATCCAACTTAACCTTTCCCTGAGTACCAATAGGTGTAGCAGTAGGAGTAATATCAGCAGGAGCAATAATATCAGTAGTGAAACTAATTGAGGAAGTATTTGAATTACTAAAAGCATCAGCGCAAGAAACAACTATTGTGTTAGAACTATGATTTGCAGTAACAGTTGTGTTGCCTGCCATAACTGAAGTAAACAACACTTGCTGAGCTCCACCATTCAAAGAATAGTTGCAATCAACAACTTCACTAACTAAAACATCAAGAGTAATATTTGAATAATCATACAAATTGTTAACTGGCGAATTAATAGTTACAACAGGAATAACAGAATCAACAGATACCAAAACAGAATTCTGGCCAGTTGAACCCATAAAATCACTGCAATAAACAGTCAGTTCGAAAGAACCATCAGCACTTGTGTTAACAGAACCAAAATGTGCTGTAGCAGGTAAAGTGGTAATATTAGCAGAAACACTATTATTCAAAACATACCAGCAAACAGCATTATTGTCAGTTGAAACATTAATATTAAATGATTGTGAAGTAAACATGCTATTATTAGCAGGACTGGTTATAATAACAACAGGAGGTACTGTGTAAATCAAGACATCAGATGAATTAATAGCAGTTCCTGCAACAGTTCCATCATAAGGAGTGAATTCAAAAGTAACAATGTCAGCTTGGCTAAAATTACCATGACTCAAGAATTGGCTAGTTTCACCAGTTAAATTACCATTAACAAACCATCTATAAGTTGAATTATCAACATCACCATCAGCATCAAAATAAACACCTGAACCAGTCAAGTCAGACAAGATGTTAGCAGGCTGAGGAGTTATATTAATATTTGAAACAACAGGAACACTATTCTGTATAAAAACAGCGCTAGAGTTCAAAGTGTCAAAATCACCCTGGTCGTCATAAACAACAACATTACAAACAATTGAATCAGACTTGTTGAAATTAGTTCCAGACAAGTTCTCAGTAATCTCACCAGGTATCAAAACATCATTGTTGAACCAGCTAAAATTAGCATAGATTGGAGAAGAATCAATATCTTCAGCAACAACTGAACAAGTCAAAACACTATCAGTATGAGCAGTCAAAGGACTGATTGAAACATTCGATATAGTAGGAGCATCATTAACAGCTGTAATATTCAGTGTTACATTATTGCTTTGAGTAGAGTTTGTTCCATCATATGCTGTGAACACAACATATCTTACACCATTAAAGTTAGCATCTGGAGCCATATTAACAATTCCAGTTTCGTTATCTATGAATATTATAATATTATCTACTGGGGTTGCTGTCCAGTTCAAGTCGTCACCGACATCAACATCGCTGAAATAATCAGACAAGTTTAAATTTGAGTTTACAACATCCTCATTCCAAGTCATGTTAGGAATAGTTGAAACTATTGGATTGTCATTTGTGTTATTAACATCAACACTAAAACTTTGATTAACATTAAAACTTTGAGTAGTAATACCACCAGCATCATCACTAACTTGTACAGTGACAGCATGATTTCCAACATCATCATTTAAAGGAAGCCACCCAATCAAACCAGTGGTTGAATTAATAGTCATATTAAGAGGTGACACAACTAATGAATAATCTAAAATATCACCATCAACATCAGAAGCGTCAACATCATAAGAGTATAATGAATCCTCGAAAGCATTAGTTATGGGGGATGAAGTTATTACTGGAGCATCATTTACTGGAGTCACATTAATAGAAACAACATTTGAGTCAGCACTCAAACTTGAAGGATCAAAAGCAGTAAAATAAACACTATCCAAACCATTAAAGTTCAAAGCTGGAGTAAAAGTAGCAACACCATTAACGATTGAAACAACAACATTAGCAGGAGTTGAACTGGTAAAAGTCAAAGAATCACCATCAACGTCTGAGAAATACTGAGACAAGTTCAAATTAAAAGTTGAATCCTCAACAAAAGTAATGTCAGGAATAATTGAAACACTAGGGGCGTCATTAACAGGAGTAACATTTAATATCACAATGTTGCTGTCAACAGAATACATTCCATCAGTGGTGCTGAAAACAATAGTATCAATACCTGAAAAGTTTGCTGCAGGAGTCAAAGTAACCATGCCTGTATTATTATCAATTGAAACCGCAACATTAACAGGAGATGTTGAATAGTACGATAAACTTGGATTATCAACGTCAGCGAAGTATTGTGACAAATTCAAATTAGTATAGACTGAATCTTCAGGCCAAGCAATATCTGAAATATTTGAAACCAAATAAGGAGCATCATTAATAGGATCAACAATAACATCAAAGCTGCCAGAAGCACTCAAATCGCCATCAGAAACTGTGACAGTCAAAGGAACAGTACCAACCCAGTCCTGAGGAGGAGTCCAAGTAAGGACACCATCAGCATCAAAACTAAATCTAGAATCATCAACAGAATAATTCAAAACATCATTATCAATGTCAGAAGCATTAACATCATAACTCAAAGTCATATCCTCACCAATAAATTGATTAGCCAAAGCATGATCAAAAATTGGAGCTGAATTAGCAATAGTAGCATTATTAGATGAATACCAAGCAGAACTGTCAGTACCATCAGAAACACTCTGCTCACAATAAATAACATCATTCTTGTCCAAACCAGCAACTGACAAATCCAAATCCTGAGCTGTCTGACCACTTATTTGGACACCATTCTCAAACCACCTAAAAGATGAACTAAATTCTGAATCACCATCAATATCAGCAAAAGTACCCTTAACACAAGACAAAACATCATCAGTAAAAGGAGTTGTGCTATTAAGAGAAGGATTTGTTGAAAGAGCAGGAGCAGAGTTTGAGATAGTAACAGAACCCTCAACTGCAAAGCCATCTTCATCACCATCATTAGGAGTTATCTGACAATCAATAACATCATTCTTAACAAAATTATCACCAGCCAAACTATTTGAAGTCTGACCACTAATCAAAACATCATTATTGAACCAAGCAAAAATATAATTTGCACTATCACCATCAACATCATTCCAACCATTAGCAGAACAAACAATTGTGGTATCAGTAAAAGCAGGGCTTGCAACATTAACACCAGCGATTGAAGGGATAGTATTCAAAATCGTAGTCTGAGCACTCTTTGAAACACCATCATTAAAACCATCAGTTGGAGTAACATCACACTTAACAACAACATCTTTGTCGCAACCACTTACTGTGCCGCAATCAAAAATTGAAGAAGTTTGATCACTAACTGTTGAATCGTCAATACTCCAAACATATTTATAGCTTGCAGAGTCGCCATCAGCATCACTCCAACCATTAGGAGTGCATGTGATTAAATCATTAGTCCTTACATTCTGTGAAATAGAAACATCAATAATTGAAGGAGCGCTGTTTGAAACAGTTACTTCATCACTTGAAACAGAAGTTGAATCAGTATCATCACTAACAGTAGCGTCACACTTAATCCTGTCACCCTTATCAAAGTTTGAACCAGACAATTGGCTAGTTGTCTCACCACCAATCAATACACTATTTTTATACCAAGCATAACTATAAGACAAAGAATCACTATCAACATCAGAAGCGACAACAGAACAATCAATAACACCATCAGTCAAAACACCACTCGAAACAGAAACATCACTAATTGAAGGAGCAGTATTCAATATGGTGGTCTGAGCATTTTGAGAAGCACCAGTGTCTTCACCATCATTAGGTGTTACTGCGCATTCAACAACAGAACCTTTATTGCAGCCATTTACAGCGCCACAATCAAAAGTTGAAGAAGTCTCACCACTAACTGCTGAACCATCAATACTCCAACTATAATCATAACCTTCAGAATCACTATCAGCATCACTCCAACCATTAGGGGTGCATGTGATAGTATCATCAGTCTTAATATTCTGACTAACGTCAGCACTATTAATTAAAGGAATAGAATTACTAATAACAATCTCATTAGAGAACTTTTCTGAAGAACTCAAATCTCCATCAGAAACACTCTCTGAACATTTAATATCAACATGCTTATCACAACCTGAAACAGAACCGCAATCTAGAATCCTGCCATTCTGGCCGCTAACAACAAAATTGTCAAAGTACCAACTGAACATAGGCTGCAAATTAGCAACATCTTCAGGATCAGGATCAGAAGCAGTGCCAGCATTACAAGTAAGAACACTACTCTTATAATAATCAGTATCAATAATTGAAGGATCTGAAACATCAGGAGCCCTATTAGTCTTTTCAATAGTCAAAGTGAAAGGTGTAGAAACATGATCATAACCATCAGAAGCAAAAACATTGATGTGGTAAACACCCGCATCATCATAATCAGTCTGCCAAGAAATCAAACCAGAATGTTGGTCAATACTCATACCTTGAGAAGCATTCTCCAAGGAATAATGAATCTCATCATTCTCAACATCAGTTGCACTAGCCTGAACAGAAACAAAATCAGTCTCTTTAAAAGAAACATCACTAATGCTCTGAAGAACAGGAGCAACATTCTTACCTAACCAGTTAACCCTGCCAACAGTCTGATAATTTCCAACCTTTCCAAAATATAAGAACACGACACTATTACCTCTCTTGTCATAAACAGTACACTCCCATCTGCCACTCTCTTTCCAAACACAATTAGTCAAAAAATTACCATAAAACATTCCAGTACAATCCTTACCCTTCTCACAATTATACAATTTCTCGTCAAAGAAAACTGGATCAGTGTCAGACCTGTGACCAGTAGAATAATAAGTCGAATCATAAAGCACGTTAATGTCTAAGATAAAAGAAGCCTTATCGTCACTGCCGCCAGATTGCTTAGTAACACCGCCAACAGTGATAGTTGAAGCAATAGGATTGTTAGTATCCAAATCCCTAGTGTAAGTCTCAAAAACAATAGCACTAGCAGAACTAGCAACTAGCAAAACCATGAAAACACTGACTAATATTTTGAAGTTCAACATTTTACCAATACGCATCTTGCTTTCCATCAGCTGTGTCAGGATTAACAGTTCCAGGACCAGGAGGATTTCTAAGAGTGTCAATATTACCAAAATTATTATTCTGAGTAGTGTCCCTCCTGTCAGACGAATCCCTAGTGTGAGAAAGACTATCCTGGTTATTGCTAGGAATAGCATTGGTGATAGTGAAAAACTTACCAACAGAATTCCT
>Ga0315297_10000424_pt1 | contig 24690 bp, 24 predicted proteins | sample YL17G15_0_MG_FD_203628 | JGI IMG/M metagenome (GOLD analysis project Ga0315297, IMG submission 203628) | Sediment microbial communities from Yellowstone Lake, YNP, Wyoming, USA - YL17G15_0 | ecosystem: Environmental > Aquatic > Freshwater > Lake > Sediment | place: USA: Wyoming | collected... | reverse complement strand
CAGAACCCGCAACGCATCGCGCACCACGCGTCACTTCAACCCGAGGCGCCGCTCCAGATAGTGGATGTCCGTGCCGCCCGCGCGGAACGCGGCGTGCTGGAAGATCTCCTGGTGCAGCGGCACGTTCGTCGTGATGCCTTCCACGACGACTTCCGTCAGCGCATTGCGCATGCGTGCGATCGCCGAGTCCCGGTCCTCGCCGTGCGCGATGATCTTGGCGATCAGCGAATCGTAGTACGGCGGGACGTTGTAGCCGGTGTAGAGGTGGCTGTCGACACGAATACCGGGGCCGCCCGGCGCGTGCCAGAGCTTCACCGGGCCCGGGGACGGCGTGAACTTCTTCGGATCCTCCGCATTGATGCGGCACTCGATCGCATGGCCGCGGATCTGCACGTCGTCCTGCGTCCACGGCAGGCGCTCGCCCGCGGCGAGACGCAATTGCGACTTGACCAGGTCGATGCCGGTGATGAGCTCCGTCACCGGATGCTCGACCTGGATGCGCGTATTCATCTCGATGAAGAAAAACTCGTCGTCCTGGTAGAGGAACTCGAGCGTCCCGGCGCTGCGATAGCCGATCTCGGCGCAGGCGGCTGCGACCCGCTCGCTCATGAAACGCCGCTGCTTCGCCGTGAGTCCCGGCGCCGGCGCCTCCTCGATGATCTTCTGGTGGCGGCGCTGCATGGAGCAGTCGCGCTCGCCGAGACAGATCACGTTGCCGTAGTGATCGGCGAGCACCTGGAACTCGATGTGGCGCGGCCGCTCCAGGAACTTTTCCATGTAGACCTGTTCGTTGCCGAACGCGGCCAGCGCTTCCGCGCGGGTGACGCCGACTGCGTGCAGCAGCGTCGCGTCGCTGTGCACGACACGCATGCCGCGGCCGCCGCCGCCGCCGGAGGCCTTGATGATCACCGGGTAACCGATGTCCCGCGCGATGCGGAAGAGATCGTCCGGCTCCAGGCCGAGCGGGCCGTCCGAGCCCGGCACGCAGGGCACGCCCGCCGCCTTCATGGTCTTGATGGCCGAGACCTTGTCGCCCATCAGGCGGATGGTCTCGGCACGCGGGCCGATGAAGGTGAAGCCGCTCTTCTCTACGCGCTCGGCGAAGTCGGCGTTCTCGGAGAGGAACCCGTAGCCCGGGTGAATCGCCACCGAGTCCGTCAGCTCGGCCGCGCTGATGATCGCGGGCATGCTGAGGTAGCTGTCCCGCGAGGGCGGCGGGCCGATGCACACCGTCTCGTCCGCGAGCAGCACGTGCTTGAGGTTGCGGTCGGCCGTGGAGTGAACCGCGACCGTCTTGATGCCAAGTTCGCGGCAGGCGCGCAGGATCCTGAGCGCGATCTCACCGCGGTTGGCGATGACGACCTTGTCGAGCATCGATTACTCGATCACGAACAGGGGCTGCCCGAACTCGACCGGGTCGCCGTTTTTCGCGAGGACCGACACGACCTTGCCGGCCTTGTCGGACTCGATCTGGTTCATCATCTTCATGGCTTCGATGATGCAGAGCACGTCCCCAGGCTTCACTTCGGAGCCGAGCTCGACGAACGACTTGGCGCCCGGCGCGGGCGCGGCATAGAACGTGCCCACCATCGGCGCGGTGACGGTCTGGTCAGGCGAGTGCCGGGGTGCGGCGGGGGCCGCGGCAGCAGGGGCCGCGGCAGGCGGAGGCGCGTACGGCATCGGCGCCTGGTACGCGTGCATCGTGTTACCCGCAGGGTATCGGCTGATGCGTACGGACTCTTCGCCTTCCTTGATCTCGATTTCGGCGACGCCCGTTTCGTCGAGCAGCTCGATGAGTTTCCTGACCTTGCGGATGTCCATGAAGTGATCCCCCCGGATCTGGAATGGTTCTGGTGTCAGGCGCGCGGCGTCGAGGGTTGCTGCGCAGCCAGGAGCAGGCTCGCGGCACGCAGCGCGAGTTCGTAACCGACCGCGCCGAGCCCGGTAATCGTGCCGACGGCGATGTCGGAGAAATAAGAGTGGTGGCGGAACGATTCCCGTGCATGCACGTTGCTGAGGTGGACCTCGATGAACGGGATCTTCACGGCCAGCAGCGCATCGCGCAGGGCGACGCTCGTGTGGGTGAAGCCGGCCGGGTTGAACACCATGAATCCCACGTGTCCGGCGGGAGCCTCGTGAATGCGGGCGATCAACTCGGACTCGGAATTGCTCTGGAACGCCGTCAGGCGATGGCCGAGCTCGGCCGCCTGCTGCGTAAGCCGTTCGTGCACCTGCTCGAGCGTGACCTGGCCATAGATGCCGGGCTCGCGCGCCCCGAGCAGGTTCAGGTTGGGTCCATTCAATAACAGGATATGAGCCATTGGGGCCTTCGCCGGCTTGGGACGAGGCGGCGAGTTTAGCGCCGATCGTCGCCAGATAGCGACAGTTTCGCCTCCGTAAGCCGACAATCAGCCCTTTTTCAGCCCCCGTTTGGTTCCGTTCGGCCCCGGTTTGCGGCCCGTCACGCCTGCGGCAGGTCGGCCAGGCCCGATTCGATGTGAGCCCGGGCCTGCTCGAGGGTCTGCTGCCCGGCATCGACTGCGCGAACGGTGCCAAGAATGAGGTCCGCCTCGGCCTGGGTCAACTGGCCCATGTGGGCGACGACGATCCGGCCCCGGGTGTCCGTGAAAATCGTGAACGGAAAGCCGACGGCCTCGACCCCGAAGGCTGCCGCGGCGTCGAGCGCCTCCTGCTCGCCGATGAGCAGCGGGTACTCGATCTTCATTTCATCGGCGTACGCGAGGACCTTGTCGCGGAAATCCGCCGCGATGCCGACGACCTGGAAACCTTCGCTGGCGCGCTCACGTTGCAGCTTCTGCAACAGCGGGATTTCCTTGCGGCAGGGCGCGCACCATGTGGCCCAGAAATTGACGATCAGCGCCTTGCCGTGCCAATCGTGCAGCGAGCGCATCTGCCCGGTGCGGTCGGCGAGTGAGAAGTCGGGAACGGTGGCAGCGAGTTTCGCGGTCGGAATCGGCGCGGCGGGCAGCGGAACCGGCGGGTTGCGCTGCTGGTAGGCATAGAGACCTGCGCCGGCGGCCAGTGCGGCCACGGCGACGACGACGATTCCCCGCATGTTCATGTGGATGCACCGGCGAACGCCCGCGCCACGTGGGCCTGGAACTCGTTCGCCGGCTTGAAGCCGACGACGCGATACTGCGGCCGCTCGAGGCCGTCGGGGCCGAAGAAGACGATCGTCGGCGGGCCGAGGATGTCGAAGTGCTGCAGCAGGGCCTGGTCGACGGCGTCGTTGGCGGTCACGTCCGCCTGCAGCAGCACGGCGCGCGCCAGTTCAACGCGCACGGCGGCGTCAGTGAACGTAAGTCTTTCCATTTCCTTGCAGGAGACGCACCAGTCCGCGTAGAAATCGAGCATCACGGGGCGACCTGCGGCCTGGGCTGCGGCGATTTCGCGCTCGAGATCCGCTGTGCTCTTGATGCGCTTGAACGCCACGCCGGCCTCGGGCGCTGGCGCGCGGCCTTCGTGCACGCCGCCGAGGCCCGCCAGAGGCTGCAGCGGGTCGGTGCGCCCGGACAACGCGCCGACCAGCAGGATCACGCCGTAGACGATCGCGAGCGCGCCGAGCCCGCGGCGCACGGCATCCATGCCGCTCAGAATCTCGCGGCTCCCCATCGTGAGCAGGCAGAAGCCGGCGACGAAGGCGAGCCCGGCCCAGAGCGCGAGGGTGACTCCGCCCGGCAGCACGCGGCTCAGCATCCACACCGCCACGCCGAGCATCATCACGCCGAACACGGCCTTGACCGCGTCCATCCAGGCACCGGCCTTCGGCAGGAACTGGCCGGCCGATGCGCCCACGAGCAGCAGCGGGGCGCCCATGCCGAGGCTGAGTGCGAACAGTGCCGCGCCGCCGCGGAAGACGTCGCCGCTCTGGCCGATCACCGCGAGCGACGCGACCAGCGGAGGCGCCACGCACGCGGTGACGATCAGCGACGAAAGGGCGCCCATGATCGCCGTGCCGAGCAGCGTGCCCTGCTTCTGCTGGTTGCTCAGGCTCGCAAGGCGCGACTGCAGCGCTGCGGGCACCTGCAGCGTGAACAGGCCGAACATGCCGAGCGCGAGCCACACGAACAGGGCGGCGAACGTCACGATGATCCACGGCTTCTGGAAAAACGCCTGGGCCTGTTGTCCTGCGGCGGCGAATGCCGCGCCGGCAACGGTATAGGTCAGCGCCATCCCGAGCACGTACGCCACGGACAACGCGAAGGCCCGCCCGCGCGAGACGGGTTGTCCGGCCCCGGCGCCGACGATGATGCCGGAGAGGATCGGGACCATCGGCAGCACGCACGGTGTCAGGGCAAGCAGCAGCCCCGCGCCGAAGAACGCCGCCAGCACTGCCAGCAGATTGCCGCTGCGGATCTTGTCGGCGAGCAGGTCCTGCTCGGAGCGGAAGACTCCTGCCGTGGGCGCACCGCTGGCGGCCGTCGCGACGGCGATCGGCGACAGCTTCACCATCACCTGCTTCTTGAGCGGCGGATAGCACAGGCCCGCCTCCGCGCAACCCTGGTAGGTGACTTCGATGGGCACTTCACGTGTGCCTGCCGCGACGACGACCGGCACGTTCGCCAGCAACTCGCCGTGGTAGACGACCTGGTCGCCGAAGTACTCGTCGTGCCTGGACTGCCCTGCGGGCATCTGCGGCGACCCGAGCTGTGCTCCGGGCGTCAACGCCCTGACCTTCACCTTGTCGCGGTACAGGTAATAGTCGTCCGCAATATCCCAACGCAGCGTGATGCTGTCCAGGCTGCGGCTCGCGGCCGTGAACACGAACGCCTGGTCGGGCGGCAGGAAGTCGCCTTCAGTCGGCTGGCCACCGTTGCCGCCGAGCAGTCGGCGCAGATCGAAACCTCCGGACGACTGCGCAGCGACCTCGGCCGCGGGCCACTTGACGGACGTGGTCCAGTTCTGTGGTGGGTAGCACAGCCCGGCGTCCGCGCAGCCCTGCAGTTTCAGGCGGATATCGAAATCGCGCTGCGCACCGTCGAAGCGGACCTGCATGCCGATCTTCGCCGTATCGCGATAGATCACCTGCTTGCCGAAGTAGTCGTCCTCGTGGTCCTCGCCGACGGGCAGGCTCGGCGCGCCGAGCGTCACGCCCGGGGTCGCGGACTCGAACGCCAGGCGATCGCGATACAGGTAGTATCCCGGCGCGATGTCGTAGCGGACGACCAGCGCGTCCTCCGCCACCGACGTGGTGAATTTGTAGGCCGCCCGCGGCGGCAGGAAATCGTCTTCGGCACGGGCGGGTGTCGCCACCAGTCCAAGCAGGGGCAGGATCCACAGTGCGGCCGCGAACTGCTTGAGATTGAATCGCATGTCGGGGGCAGGTTCCGGGTTAAGGAGTCGTCGGTCCGGCGCATGCCCGAAGCAGCCGCCAGCCATTGCGAAGAAACGGATGATGCCCGTCGGCGAGCGGCAGCGCGACCAACCAGGGCACGTTCCTGACGTACATGGACCGCGCCGGGGGCCGGATGTTCAGGCCGACGGGCGGGCTGGTCCGGGATCCTCTCGTTTTCCGCGCCCTAACCCAGGGTAGCAACAGGGCGCTTTTTCGAACAGGAATTTGCGTAAAATCAGTTAGTTGGCCGAGCCGGGCCCGCATCCGAAGCGGGACTCACGAAGGGGCGATCATGCGTAACAGGCCGGTCTTACTCGCGGCGTTTCTCTTTGCTCTATGTGCCTTGGCGGGTACACATGGTGGTGCAGCGGATGCCCGAAGCGTTCCGGCTGCCGTAGCCCCCGCCGCAGCGCCGTCTCCACCAGTCGCTGCGATCAAGCCGTTTACGGTCGAGTCCTCGAACGGCGGCCGCGTCGACAACTACTACTGGCTGCGTGACGACACGCGCAAGAACCCGGACCTGCTGGCGTACCTTGCCGCCGAGAATGCGTACAAGGACGCGATGCTGGCGCAGGTCCAGCCGGTCGAGGACAAGCTCTATCGCGAGATCGTCGGTCACACCCAGCAGGACGATTCCAGCGTCCCCTACCGGAAGAACGGTTGGTGGTACTACCGCCGTTACGACACCGGCCAGGACTATCCAGTCCTGGCACGCAAGCAGGGATCACTGCAGGCGCCCGAGCAGGTCCTGCTCGATGTGACCCAGCTGGCCAGGGGGCGCCGCTACTACCAGGTCGGCGAAGTGGCCGTCAGCCCGGACAATCGCCTGCTCGCCTACGTTGAAGATACCGTGGGGCGACGGCAGTACACGCTGCGCTTCAAGAACCTCACAAGCGGCGAAACCCTGCCGGACAGGATCGAGGACGTCGAGTCGTCCCTTGCCTGGGCCGCCGACAATCGCACGGTCTTCTACGTCGAAAAGGATCCGGTGACGCTCCTCGGCCTGCGTGTGCGCAAGCACGTCCTTGGCACGGATCCGAAGTCAGATCCGCTGGTATACGAACAGGACGACCCCAGTTTCTACACAGGGGTAGACAACACCAAGGACGGCCGTTACGTCGTCATCTACGCGCAGAGTACCGTCTCTTCGGAGATGCGATACGCCGACGCCGCAGACCCGCAGCTGTCCTTCCGCGTCTTCCTGCCGCGCGAGCGGGACCACGAGTACCAGGCCGAGCACCTCAACGGGCGCTGGGTCATTCGCACCAACTGGCAGGCAAAGAACTTCCGTCTGATGGAGGTGAAGGTCGGCGAGGAGAACGATCGATCGAAGTGGCGTGAGATTCTCCCGCAGCGTGACGACGCCTTCGTGAACGGGTTCGACGCCTTCCGCGATTTTCTCGCCGTTGACGAACGTTCCGGTGGCCTGCGAAAAATCCGTATCCGCCCCTGGTCGGGCGCGAAGGACTATTTCATCGCCTCCGACGACCCGACGTACGCGTTCGCCCTGGCCGACAATCACGAGGTCGATACCGACCTCGTGCGCTACACCTACGATTCGCTGACGACGCCAGCATCGACGTACGACTACAACACGCGCACGGGCGAGCGGACACTATTGAAGCGCGACCCGGTGCTCGGCAACTTCGACCCTGCCAACTATACGAGCGAATTCGTCTGGGCCACGGGCCGCGATGGCACGAAGATCCCTGTGTCGCTCGTGTACCGCAAGGGCGTTCGACGCAACGGCACGGCCCCGCTGCTGCAGGAGGGCTATGGTTCCTACGGGCTTTCTTCCGACCCGGATTTCTCGATCCCACGGCTCTCGCTGCTCGACCGTGGCTTCGTGTATGCGATTGCCCATGTTCGCGGCGGCCAGGAGATCGGCCGGGCCTGGTACGAGCACGGCAAGCTTCTCAACAAGCAGAACACCTTCAACGATTTCATCGACGCGACCCGGTTCCTCGTCAAGGAGGGCTATGCCGACCCCAGGCGCGTCTTCGCAATGGGTGGCAGCGCCGGCGGCCTGTTGATGGGCGCGGTCGCCAACCAGGCGCCGCAGGACTACCGGGGCATCGTGGCATTCGTGCCCTTCGTCGACGTCGTGACGACCATGCTGGACGAAAGCATTCCGCTCACGACCAACGAATTCGACGAGTGGGGCAACCCCAGGCAGAAGCAGTACTACGACTACATGCTGGCCTACTCGCCGTACGACAACGTCAGTCGCCAGGCCTACCCCGCAATGCTGGTCACCACCAGCCTCTGGGACAGCCAGGTGCAGTACTACGAGCCCGCGAAGTGGGTGGCCAAGCTGCGCGCGATGAAGACCGACTCGAACCCACTGCTGTTTCGCATCACCATGGAAGCCGGGCACGGCGGCAAGTCCGGACGATTCGAGCGGTATCGCGAGACGGCCGAGGTATACAGTTTCATCCTCGACCAGGCCGCGATTCGCGAGTAAGCGCGCGAGTCCAGGCAGCCGCCAGGGCTCCGACATCCAACAAAGAGATCGCGTGTTAGGCGACCGAAGTCCCCGCAATCAATCGGCAGGAAGCACCCCGCTTGCCCTGCAATAACGTCCGGCGCAAGACGAAATTATCTTTATCAATCATGATGTTAAGGTTGATCAGGGGTGTCTGAAGGGCGTCCGGGTGGGTGTGGTGTCGGAACCACGTTGCACCGAAAAGGCTTGAAATCCGGGGGCATGCCCCTATCATTAGCAGCCAACCCGGGTGAGTGCTAATAGCGCCCAGGTCCCCCAACAGTTGAACAGACCAAACGGAGTTTGCGGCAATGGCTGACAAATTGAAGATCCGCCCGCTTCACGATCGCGTGATCATCCAGCGGCTCGATGCAGAGACGAAGTCCCCCGGCGGCATCGTCATCCCCGACAGCGCGGCTGAGAAGCCGATCCGCGGCAAGGTCGTCGCGGTGGGCAAAGGCAAGATCCTCGAGAACGGCACGGTCCGTCCGCTCGACATCAAGGTCGGCGACCGAATCCTCTTCGGCAAGTACAGCGGTACCGAAGTGAAGGTCGATGGCGAGGAATACCTCGTCATGCGCGAAGAAGACGTGATGGCGGTCATCGAGAAGTAATCGGAGATTAATGACATGGCAGCGAAAGACGTACGATTCGGCGATGACGCCCGCCAGCGGATGGTCCGCGGCGTCAACATCCTGGCTAATGCAGTCAAGGTGACCCTCGGCCCCAAGGGCCGCAACGCGGTGCTCGACAAGAGCTTCGGCGCCCCCACCGTCACCAAGGACGGCGTGTCGGTTGCGAAGGAAATCGAGCTCAAGGACAAGTTCGAGAACATGGGCGCGCAGATGGTGAAGGAAGTCGCTTCCAACACCTCCGACGAGGCCGGTGACGGCACGACGACCGCCACGGTGCTCGCCCAGGCGATCGTGCGCGAGGGCCTGAAGGCCGTCGCCGCCGGCGCCAACCCGATGGACATCAAGCGCGGCATCGACAAGGCGGTCGAGACGGTCAGCGAGGAGCTGCGCAAGCTCTCGAAGCCGTGCAAGGACCAGAAGGCGATCGCGCAGGTCGGCACCATCTCCGCGAACAGCGACGAGTCGATCGGCAAGACGATCGCCGATGCGATGGAGAAGGTCGGCAAGGAAGGCGTGATCACCGTCGAGGAAGGCACCAGCCTGCAGAACGAACTCGACGTCGTCGAGGGCATGCAGTTCGACCGCGGCTACCTCTCGCCGTACTTCATCAACAACCAGACCAGCCAGTCGGCCGACCTCGAGAACCCGTACGTCCTGTTGTACGACAAGAAGGTCTCGAACGTCCGCGAGATGCTGCCGCTGCTCGAGAGCATCGCCAAGGCCGGCCGCCCGCTGCTCGTCGTCGCTGAAGACGTCGAGGGCGAAGCGCTCGCCACGCTGGTCGTCAACACGATCCGCGGCATCGTCAAGGTCGCGGCCGTGAAGGCCCCGGGCTTCGGCGACCGTCGCAAGGCCATGCTGCAGGACATCGCGGTCCTGACCGGCGGCACCGTGATCGCCGAGGAAGTCGGCCTCACGCTCGAGAAGGCCACGCTGGCCGATCTCGGCCAGGCGAAGAAGATCGTGGTGGAGAAGGAAAACACCACGCTCATCGACGGCCATGGCAAGCCCGGCGAGATCAAGGCGCGCATCGCGCAGATCAAGCAGCAGATCGAGGAAGCGACCTCCGACTACGACAAGGAGAAGCTGCAGGAGCGCATGGCCAAGCTCTCCGGCGGCGTCGCCGTGATCAAGGTCGGCGCTGCCACCGAGATCGAGATGAAGGAAAAGAAGGCCCGCGTCGAGGACGCGCTGCACGCGACCCGTGCGGCCGTCGAGGAAGGCGTGGTCCCGGGCGGCGGCGTCGCGCTGATCCGTGCGCAGAGGGCGCTTGAGAAGATGGTGGGTTCGAACGAAGACCAGGCCATCGGCATCAAGATCCTGTCGCGTGCGATCGAGGAGCCGTTGCGCCAGATCGTGTCCAACGCCGGTGAGGACGCTGCCGTCGTCCTGGCGAAGGTCAAGGAGGGCAAGGGCACGTTCGGCTACAACGCCGCGACCGGCGGCTATGGCGACATGCTCGACATGGGCATCCTGGACCCGACCAAGGTCACCCGTCTTGCGCTGCAGAACGCCTCTTCGGTGGCGGGCCTGCTGCTCACGACCGAGGTGATGGTGGCCGAGGCCCCGAAGGACGATGACCACAAGCACGGCATGCCTGACATGGGCGGCATGGGCGGCATGGGCGACATGGGCATGTAATTGCCCTTCCTCACCTCTCCCGCTTGGGCGGGAGAGGTCGGCCTTCACCTCTCCCGCTTGAGCGGGAGAGGCCGGCCTTCACCTCTCCCGCTTGAGCGGGAGAGGTCGGCCGACAGGCCGGGTGAGGGAAACTAAAAAAAGCCCCGCGCAAGCGGGGCTTTTCTTTTTCCTGGCTCCCCTGTTTCCCGTACGATGCGCGCCTGCCTCAGCGCCTGGATGCCACCCATGAGAATGCTATTTGCCGCCCTGCTTACGCTGGTTCTCGGTGCCTCATTCGCAGCCGGGTCGCCCGCTGCGCCACCCCTGAGGGGCCAGGTGCTCGAGGTCGTGGATGCCGGTCAGTACACCTACCTGCGCCTGAAGACCCACGACGGGGAAACCTGGGCCGCTGTCAACCACGCCTCGGTGGCCAAGGGCGCCCAGGTCACGATCCAGAACCCGATGCTGATGACGCACTTCGAGAGCAAGACGCTCAAGAAGACGTTCGACAGGATCTACTTCGGTACGCTGACTGGAACGGCGACCGTTGCGCCGGGCGCCGCTGCCATGTCGCCGCACGCCGGCGCTGCCAGCGCTCCCGAGATCGCGGTCGTCAAAGTCCCCAAGGCCACCGGTCCCGACGCTCGCACCGTGGCCGAGGTCTTTGCGCAAAAAGCGCAACTCAAGAACAAGACCGTGGTCGTGCACGGCGCCGTGGTGAAGTTCCTGCCCAACATCATGGGCAAGAACTGGCTGCACCTGCGCGATGGAACCGGCTCCGCGGCCGATGGCACGAACGACCTGCTGGTGACGACGAAGCAGGTTGCGAAGGTGGGCGACATCGTGACCGCCAAGGGTGTCGCTCACATCGACGTGGACCTCGGGATGGGGTACTCGTACAAAGTCCTGATCGAGGACGCGACGATCACCAGGTAGCCCCGCACTCCGGCCATGCAACTCACCTGGCTCGCCCTCGCCATCGTCTGCACCGTCGGCTACCACCTGGTGCTGAAGCTGACGCCGGCCGGCGTCAACCCGCTGCTGTCGCTGCTCGTCACCTACGCGCTGGTCACGGCGCTGTTCGGCGTGATCCTGCTCGTCGCGCCCGGTGGGTTCGAGTGGCGGCAGGAAGTGCGGCAGATCAACTGGACTGCAATCGCGCTCGCTGCCGTGATCGTCGGTCTCGACCTCGGATTCCTGTTCCTCTATCGCAGCGGATTCGAGGTGAGTCTTGGCGCGCTGGTGACGCAGTCGGCTGCGGCGATGCTGCTGTTTGCGATCGGCGTCGCGGTGTTTCGCGAGAGGTTATCCGCGGCGAATGCCGCCGGGCTGGTGCTCTGTCTCGTGGGGCTGTGGCTGGTGCACAGAAGGTAAGATTTCTTAGATCAAGAGCCCTCACCCCGGCTGTGCCGACCCTCTCCCGCTGAAGCGGGCGAGGGCGCGAATCACCTCTCCCGCGTTTGCGCGGGAGAGGTCGCCCGAAGGGCGGGTGAGGGCGCGAATCACCTCTCCCGCGTTTGCGCGGGAGAGGTCGCCCGAAGGGCGGGTGAGGGTGGTCCGGCTACCGGTCGATCCGCGTCCAGCCCGACGAAGGCATGGCATCGAAGAACATCTGGATCCGGTGCAGCAGGTTGTTGCGATCCGCCCAGGCGGCCTGCTCGTCGAGGCACTCCATTTTTTCCTGCTCGGTTGGATCGTGCTCGAGGCCGTGCGTGAGCGGCGGGGGCGGAGGCGACTTGCCGCGCTTCTCGGCCTCCTCCTCGAGCATCTGGTAGAGCCGCTCCCAGTAGCGCGGCGCGGGATACGCGTGGCCTCGACTGCGGTGGTGCAGGAGGACGGTCCGGGCCCGGCTCGAAGGCTTCCTGATCTGCATGGCGGGGAATGCTCGATGCTGCGGGCCACAAGGGTACCGCGTCCAGCCGCCGGATAGAATATCCTGCGTGCCTGATCAGGCTCGGCGGAGGAATCAATGACCACAGCTTACTGGTGCGTGCTGATCGCGGCCCTGCTGCCCTACGCGGCAACGCTCGCGGCGAAGATCGGCGGCGAAAGGTTCGACAACAGCAATCCCCGCGACTGGCTCGGGCAGCAGGCCGGCCACCGCCGGCGCGCCAATGCCGCGCAGCTCAACAGCTTCGAAGCGTTCCCGCTGTTTGCGGCGGCCGTGATCGTCGCGCACCTCACCAACGCGCCGCAGCCGCGAGTGGACCTGCTCGCGATCACCTTCGTGGTCGCGCGCCTCTGCTACATCGGGTTCTACGTCGCGGACATCGCGACGCTGCGCTCGCTGGCATGGTTCGTGGGCATCGGCAGCGCGGTCGCGATTTTCGTCGCGGGCGCCTGAGGCGGTAAGCGCGGTGACAGGGGCGCCGGCCAGCGTCGTCGCGTATCGCGTCGAATACCGCCGCGATCACGTCCCCGCGCACTACAAGGGCTGGCTGCACCTCATCTTCACGTTCGGTGTCGGCAGCTGCGTCCTCGCCTGGTGCGTGCTGCAGCTGCGCGAGGTCACGAGCTGGGAATGGCTCACCCTCCCGCTGGCCGCGCTGTACGTTAACCTCGCCGAATACTGGGGCCACCGCGGGCCGATGCACCACCTCACGCGCGGCCTGCGCCTGGTCTACGAGCGCCACACGCGGCAGCACCACCGCTTCTTCACGAACGATGTGATGCCCATCGACGGCTTGCGCGACCTGCGCGCCGTGCTCTTCCCGCCGGTGCTCATGACGTTCTTCATCACGGCCTTCGCGCTGCCGGCGGGCCTGTTCCTGGCCTGGATCGCCTCCCCGAACGTCGCGTGGCTGTTCGTCGCCACGTCGGTGGGGTATTTCCTCAACTACGAGTTCCTGCACCTCGCGTACCACCTGCCGCCGTCGCACCCCATCGCGCGGCTGCCGCTCGTCGGGCGGCTGAAGCGCCTGCACCAGACGCATCACGATCCGCGCCTGATGAGCTCGTGCAATTTCAACATCAGCTATCCGCTCGGGGACTGGATCTTCGGCACGCTGCATCGGGGCGAGTGACGCCGAGGCGTCGCGTCGCTATGGACCTCAGGCGCCGAACGAGCGACGGTTGCGCCACAAGCTGTCCGTGGCGTAGATCGCGAGCGCCGTCCAGATGATCACGAACCCGATGGCGCGCGTGTGCGAGAACGCCTCGTTGAATACCAGCACCCCGATCAGGAACTGCAGCGTCGGTCCGATGTACTGCACCAGGCCGACGGTGGACAACGGGATCTGCCGTGCACCGTAGGCAAAGAGCGTCAGTGGCAGTGCAGTAGCGAGCCCGCTGCCAAGCAGCAGCGCGTTGACCGCGACGCTCGAGTGGCCGAGGGCGCCGCTGCCGTGCAACTCGCTCCAGATCAGCCAGGCCCCCGCGAACGGCAGCAGCAGCAGCGTTTCCGTGGCGAGCCCCGGCACGGCATCGACGGCCACCACCTTGCGGATCAAGCCGTAGGTGCCGAAAGTCGTGGCCAGCACGAGGGCGATCCACGGCACGCGTCCCGTCGCGAAAGTGAGGTACGCGACGCCGAGTCCGGCGAGCGCCACCGCCGTCCATTGCGCCCGGTTGAGGCGCTCGGAGAGCAGCACGACACCGAGGAACACGTTCACCAGCGGATTGATGAAATAGCCCAGGCTGGCGTCCACCACGTGCCCGTTGCCGACGGCCCAGACGTACACGAGCCAGTTGACGCTGATCAGCACCGCCGAGGCCGACAGCCGCCACCGCGACGCAGGGTTCGACAAGGCGGTGCGAACGGTTCCCAACTGGCCCTTGATCGCCAGCCACGCGAACACCAGCAGGCAGCACCACACGATGCGGTGCGCCATGATCTGCAGCGTCGGCACCCCGGCGAGCGGATGCAGGTAGAGCGGGAACAGCCCCCACATGGTGAAGGCGCCCACGGCGGCCGCGAAGCCGGAGCGCTCGTTGCGGGCAGGGGGCGTGGCTTCGGCTGCGGTATTCGGCATCTTGGCCCGTCCGGGCAGGCGCGCCAGAATGGCGGGGCCGCGCATTCTCGCAGATCGACGGCCATCGGGAGGCCAGAGTGATGGACATCAGCAAGGCAATCGAGACGGGCTTCCGCGACGCACCATTCATCGCGCACCTCGGCATCGAACTCGTCGATCTCGGCCCGGGCTGGTGCGAGGCGCAGCTCGAACTGCAGCCCTGGCACCTGCAACAGACCAGCGTGGTGCACGCCGGCGTGGTCGCGACCCTTGCGGATCACTGCGCCGGGGCGGCGGCATTCACGCAGCTCGCGCCGGGCGAGTTCGTCGTGACTGCCGAGTACAAGATCAACCTGCTGCGCGGCGCGCGCGGCGCGCGGCTGTTCTGCCGTGCCGAGGTCCTGAAGCGCGGCCAGGCGCTGACCGTCGTCGAGTCCGAGGTGTATGCGGAAGCGGGCGGCAAGCGCGAGCTGGTGGCGAAGCTGAATGCCACCATGGCAGTGGTGAAGCCGCAGCCGGATCGACACCCGCCGCCGGCAATGCCGGTCGGCTGACGCGCGTGAAGCCTGCGGAAAATCCGCAGTTCCTTGTGCGCGCCGCGGGGGCATGCTTTGCACATGCCATTCGCAATCGAATCTCCCGCTTTTCCTCCTGACGGCCCGATCCCCGCGGCCTACACCTGCGAGGGCCGCGACCTCTCGCCGCCGCTGCGGTGGCGCGACGTGCCGGCGGGTACGAAGGCACTGGTGCTGATCGTCGATGATCCCGACGCGCCGGACCCCGAGGCGCCGCAGATGACGTGGGTGCACTGGGTGCTCGCGAACCTGCCGGCCGACAGCCTGGGATTACCGGAAGGCGTGCCCGGCGCCCGCCTGCCGAAGGGCACGCTCGAGGGACTCAACGACTGGAAGAAGACGGGCTACGGCGGCCCGTGCCCGCCCATCGGCCGGCATCGCTACTTCCACAAGATCTATGCACTCGACACGGTGCTCGGCGGACTGCACAGGCCGACCAAGGCGCAGCTCGAGACCGCCATGAAGGGCCACGTGCTCGGGCACGCGGAGTTGATCGGCACCTACCAGAAATCGGGGCGATGACTTCGCTCGCGAGCGGCCGGCTGCGGCGCGAGCGGCTCACCATGCTGCGCATGGTGGAGATCTACTGCGCCGATCATCACGTCGCGGGCGGCGGGATGCTCTGTCCCGATTGCGATGGCTTTCTCGCCTACGCCGAGCGCCGGCTGGAGAAATGCCCGTACGGCGTCGACAAGCCCACCTGTGCGCGTTGCCCGATCCACTGCTACAAGCGTGAACCGCGCGAGATGGCGCGCACGATCATGAATTTCTCGGGGCCGAGGATGGTGTTGCGCCACCCCTGGCTCAGCGTCACGCACCTGTTCGACAAGCGGCACCGCGTAAAACACCCGATGGAGATCCGGCGATCCGAGAGAGGGTGAGGGCGCGCCATCGGCTGGCTCGCCGCGCTGGTCGACCTGGCGGGAATGAAGGCCGCGGTTGTGCAGCAACGCGCCGAGGCCAAGGACTACATCGACCTGGCCGCGCTTCTGCAGGCTGGTATCGAATTGCCAACGGCGCTTTCGGCATATGCTGAGCCAACGGGCCCGTAACCAGAGACCACACGATGCACCCGCTTCCTGCCGTCCCGGAACTCGAGGCTCTGGCGCGCCGCGTCGTGTGGTTCAAGGCGCCGGCCGACGCGCTGTCGATGCCGGCTCATTTCGTGGCGCACGTCCTGACGTTCGGAACGCATGAGGACGTCAGCGTGCTGCGCCGATTCGTCTCCGATGATGATCTGCGCGAGGCGCTCACCTGCGCGCCACCCGGTGTGTTCGATGACCGGTCGTGGGCGTACTGGAACCTCAGCCTGCTGGACCGCTACCCCGCGCCACCCCGGCCGTCGCGCGCGTTCGGAAGCGGTTGATATCAGGCCGCGCGCTTCCTGCGCGTCGCGTCGGGCCGTGGCCTTCCCTGCACCTGGTCCCTGAGGAAACCATTCTCCGGCTTCCACTGCAGCGACTCGACTTTGCGGCGCAGTGCTTCGCTTTCGCCGTCTTCGACGAGGCGGGCCTTGGTTGGCACCTTGAGGCTGTGATCACCGAACCAGCTGCGAATCATCCGGCCCTCTCCGTTGCGAACTCGCGACAATGTGTTCCTAGTAAAGTGCCCGTCTGTTGTGATTTGCCAACAGACGTGTCGATGCGTGAATGATGTCACGGATCGGCCACCCCGGCGGGTGGTTCATGACATAAGCGACGTCTTTCAGAAGCGCAGGGTGGCGAACTCCTCGAGCGGCGCGCGATCAGTGCGCAGCCGGTTGATCGGAGCGCTTTCGTCGCGGTAGCCGAGTGCCATGCCGGAGAACAGCATCAGCTCGGACGGCGCATGCAGGAACTCGCCGACGGTGCGGTACCAGACCGACCACGCTTCCTGCGCGCAGGTGTGCAGGCCGTGCTCGCGCGCCAGCAGCATGACGCTCTGCATCAGCATGCCGAGGTCGGACCACTGCGGCGGGCCCATCCGCCGGTCGATGAAGAAGAACAGCCCGACCGGCGCACCGAAGAGCTCGAAGTTGCGTGCGAACTGGCGCAGCCGTGCCGGCTTGTCCTCGCGCGCGACGTTGATGGTCGCGTACAGGTCCTCGCCGCACTTGAAGCGCCACGAGCGGTGCGGCTCCCACAGGTTGGCGGGGTAGATGTCGTATTCCGAGCCTTCGCCCATGGGGTGTTCGCGCAGCTTGCCGCGCACGAGGGCGAGCAGTTCGGCGAGCGGCGCCCCCGCGAGCACGTACACGTGCCAGGGCTGCACGTTGCCGCCGGACGGCGAACGCCGCGCGGTCTCGAGGATGGCCCGCACGGTCGCCTCGGGCACCGGCGCAGGCAGGAAGGCGCGGCAACTCATCCGCGATGCGATGGCTTCGGTCACGTTCACTGGCTTTCCTCCGGCAGGAAAGACGATTGTCGCAGGCGGCATGAGCTGTCGTCACATGATCCTGCTGCTGACCGATGCCGGGTTGTTGCGGAAGGCGATCAGCGCCGCGGTCCGCCCGCCAGTCGCCGACTCCTCGTCAGGGGGCTGATCGGCTTCGCTCCGGGCATGACGCTGCCACGAATGCTCAGGGAGTGACGTCGCAGGCGACGAGTCGCTATAGTCCGGCACGCTCCGGAACCCACCGAGCGCAGGGAGTCGCGATGTCTGCAGGAAGAACGTTTTTCTTCGTCGTTGTGCCGATCGCTGCGGCGGCACTGCTGGGCCAGACTGGATGCAAACGCGCCAGCGAAGCGCCGGTGGCCGCTGCACCGCAGGCGGCGCCCGCCTGGAGCCTGGACGAAAGCAAGCTTGTCGCACCCATTCGTTTCAGCGCGGCGGACCTTGATCCGGCCAAGAGCGCCTGCAACGACTTCGCCGGATACGCGAACGACAAGTGGCTGGCCGCCAACCCTATCCCTGGGGATCGATCTTCGTGGGGCGCCTTTGATGTGCTCGAGGAGCGATCGTTGAGCACGCAGCGGCAGCTCGCGGAGCACGCCGCCGGCCTGCCTGCGCCCACCGGCATCGAGAAGATCGTTGCCGATTTCTGGTACTCGGGCATGGACGAAGCGGGCGTCAATGCGCGGGGCCTGACGCCCCTGCAGGACCGCCTGGCAGCCATCGATGCGCTCAGCGATGGACCGGCAGTCGCCGACTACCTGCGCAAGGTCGCTGCCACAGGCGAGAACCCGCTGTTCGGGTTCGGCCCGGAGCCGGACTTCAAGAACTCCGGGATGAACCTCGCCTATGCCACTCAGGGCGGGCTCGGACTGCCGGACAAGACCTACTATTTCGACAAGGACAAGAGGCCGATTCGCGAAGCGTACGAGAAGCACATTGCGACGGTGCTCGAGCTGTCGGGCGTTCCGAGCGCGCAATCGGCGGCACAGGCCAGGACGGTAATGGCCTTCGAAACGCGCCTCGCCCGCGCTTCGAAGTCGAGGGAGAACCTGTCGCGAGATGTTTCGCTGTACTACAACCCGACGACGCCGGCGGCCGCGGACGAGCTGACACCGAATTTCCCCTGGACCGCGTTCTTCGTGGCGCAGGGCATTGCGGCGCCGGAGAAGTTTTCGCTGGCAATCCCGGCGTTCCACCAGGAAGTGAGCAGGATGCTCGCCGACGTCCCGGTCGCGCAGTGGCAGAGCTACCTGCGCTATCACCTCGTCGACGACGCATCGCCTTACCTGAGCGACGCCTTCGTCACCGAGCATTACGAGTTTCACGACAAGACGCTGGCGGGGCAGAAGGAACAGCGACCGCGCTGGAAGCGCGTACTGCGCGCGATCAACGGCGGGGCCGGCGAGGCGATGGGCCAGCTGTACGTCGACGTCGCCTTTCCTGCTTCATCCAAGGCCCGCATGGAGGAACTCGTCGGCAATCTGAGCGAGGCGCTGAAAGTGCGCATCGCGAACCTCGATTGGATGAGTGACGAGACCAGGCGGAAAGCGCTCGAGAAATGGGCCGCGTTCACGCCGAAGATCGGCTATCCAGCCAAGTGGCGCGATTGGAACGGTCTCGCGACCCAGCGCCACAGCTATCTCGAGAACGCCCTTGCCGCGCGGGCGTTCAACTATCGCTGGAGGCTCGGCAAGATCGGCCAGCCGGTGGACAAGACCGAGTGGGACATGACGCCGCAGACGGTCAACGCCTATTACAACCCGCTGGCCAATGAAATCGTCTTCCCTGCCGCCATGTTGCAGGCGCCGCTGTTCGATCCGCAGGCCGATGACGCGATGAATTATGGTGCCATCGGCGCAGTGATCGGCCACGAGATGACGCACGGTTACGACGACCAGGGCTCGCGCTTCGGGCCAACGGGCAATTTCGAGGTGTGGTGGACCAAAGACGACGCCGCGAGGTTCGGCGCGTTGACCGGCAAGCTGGTCCAGCAGTACAACGGCTACGAAGCCGCACCGGGTCTCAAGGTCAACGGCAAACTGACGCTCGGCGAGAACATTGCCGATCTCGGCGGGCTCAGCGTCGCCTACGACGCGATGCAGCGCGCGGCGGCTGGAAAACCTGATGCGAGGATCGACGGTCTCAGCCGCGATCAGCGTTTCTTCCTCGGGTGGGCGACCGCGTGGCGCACGCAACTCACGCCGGAGATTCTCAAGGTACTCGTCGCCTCTGATCCGCATCCACCGGACCGGGTCCGCGTCAGTGCCCCGCCGTCAAACCTGCCGGCATTTGCCAGGGCTTTTGCATGCAAGACCGGCGACGCGATGGCGCGCAGCGGGGAGCAGCTGGTCGCTATCTGGTAATTCGTGGCCGCAGGGATCGACGTCGCGGCGAGTGGCTCAATGAATGGGCGCGAGATCGAGCGGTGCGCCCCTGGGGCGGGCGGCGAGCTCGGCGCGCTGCCGTGCCATGTCGCGCTCGATGTCGGCGAAGACGGCCTTGAACTCGGGTTCGTTGCGGATGGAGGCGAGCGAGGGGTCGAAGTCGCGGTAGTAGCGCCACGTCGGGCCGCGCCAGCCGACCGTCGAAGCTTCGCGTAACGCAGCGAGCGCTGCGCGCTTCTCGCCGCGCAGTGCGTGGATCTGGACGTCCGTGATCCCGTAACCATAGAGGCCCAATCGCGGGAACCTGCCGATGGCCTGCGCGGCACCATCGAGCAGGGCGTTGCCTCTCGCGGCGTCGCCGCGCTTCTGCAGAACCAGGGCGAGATCAACGGCGACACCGTAGTTCGATCTATCGAGACGTGGCGCGCCTTGCACGAAGAGTTCCGGGTACGCCTTCTGGTAGCGCAGGAGCGCATCCTCAACACGGCCACTCTGCAGGTCTGCGTTGCGCAGAATGACCAATGCCCAGCGGTAACGCGGGGACAGCGCGAGCGAACGCTCGGCATGCCGCACGGCTCCGGCCATGTCCCGCCGGAACTGGTCGATGAGTGCCAACCAGAGCTGGATTTCCCAGTCGCCGGGCCAACGCCTGGCAGCCTGCTCGATCGTCGCGAAGGACTTGTTCTCGTCGCCAAGATCGAGGTACAGGTTCGCGAGGCCCGCCGACCACCCTGGATTGCCCGGATCCAGTTCCATTGCCTTTCGCACCAGCGGCACGGCGTCCGCGAAGCGATCCAAGGCATACGCCATCAGGTACCCAAGTCCCCAATAGGGTCCCGGCATCGATGGATCAATCTCGATCGCTCGGCGATATTGAGCTGCCGCCTCCGAGAAGCGACCCTGCGACTGCGACGCGTCGGCCAGGTTCATCTGGACAATCGCCGACAAAGGATCGAGGCTGGCCGCTCTCTCCAGAGCGCGTTGGCCCTCATCCATGCGCAGCGTTCTGACGAGCAATCCCCCGTACCACATGAAGGCCGTGGCATTGTTGGGATTGAGCTCGATCGCCCGGCGATACATCTGTTCGGCGCGGTCGTACTGCGCGCGGTAATCAGCGACCGACGCTGAAGAGACCCACGCTTCGGAGAGCCCTGGGTCGAGCTTGAGTGCGGCGTCAACTGCGGCCTGTGCCTGCTCGAGCGTGGCGAGGAAGGGCGTGTCGCCATAATCGATTCGAAGAGACAGGGAATCCGCCAGCCCGGCGTAGGCCAGCGCGAAGTCGGGATCGAGTTCGATCGCCTTGCGGTAGAACTTCTCCGCTTCGATGAGTCCCCCACTCGTGCGCGTGGCAAGGCGCTGCCTGCCGAGCTGATAGGCCTCCCAGGCCTCGATATTCCGCGTCGGCACGACGCTTGCCCGCGCCTGCTCCGCCGGCGTCAAGGCGGCCTTGAGCGCGCCTGCGATTGCCGCCGCCAACTCACTCTGGATGGCAAAGATGTTCTCGGCAGTCAGCTCGCGGTCATAGGTCTCGGCCCAGAGGTGGGCGTCGGTGCTGGCGTCGATCAGCTGCACGTTGATGCGCACCCGGTCGCCGGCGCGTTGCACGCCCCCTTCGAGGATGCTCTTCACCCCAAGTTGTTCCGCTATGGCTTTCGTCGGCAGCCTGGTGTCGCGGAACTGTTCCACCGAGGTGCGCGAGATCACCTTCAGCGCACTTATCTTGGAGAGCTGGGTGAGGATGTCGTCGTGGATGCCGTCGACGAAGAAGGCGTCGTCCTGTTTGGCACTGCGGTTCTCGAAGGGCAATACAGCGATCGAGGGACTTGCGTCGGTGGTCGTTGTTGTGGACGTTTGCGCAGCGGCCTGGGGCCTCGTCGCTGGTAACTCCTCGCTCGCCCGGTCGTAGCGCCAGAAGATGCCGCCGCCCACCAGGAAGAGCAGTGTGAGGATCGCCAGTTCGGTGCCACTGATGCGTTGCTCGCGGCGGTCGCCGTGGTACCAGGCGAGGACCAGAACGATCGGCAACCCGACCAGCAGCGCGAGGATCGCGATCTGGCGGAGCTGACCCGGCCAGCCAAAGGCCTCACTGACGTAGGCGAGGCCCTGCAGAAGACCCCAGGCGCCCGCCGCATAGACAATGCCCCACTGCACGACCTTGCGGCGGCGCAGCTTGGCCCACGGGCCTTCTCCCTCACGCTCTGTCGGCGTGTCGGTCACTTGAATGCTCGCTCACGGCCTGAGTCTAGCGGGAAATGCGGCACCGAGAGGACGGACTCGGCATCTGACGTGGCACTGACCGTCGAGGAGTTGGATCCGCAGCGGCACGACCGCCAGTGATCGGCCGGAACCAGCCCGTCGTCATAGTCCCGGACGACATGGAGGGGGCCGTGGCATCATGCTGGCCACGCTCGCTGCATTCCCAGTAGCGTCGTTACGCTGCCATGACGTGGGAGTCGTTCATGAGGCTGGTCATTCGCGCATCTCTCATCGCCTGTCTGCTGCTCGGCACTGCGCACGCAGCGCCGCCACCCGCGCAGGTGGAAGTCGATGCCTATCTCGCGGACCTTGCCATTGTCCCGGCATCTGCCGAGGAGGTCGACCGGCGCTGCGCAAGCAGTCTTGGGTTGATCGCTAAGGTCCGCCAGGGGCTGGAGACACGCGAGGGGAACGCCGGCATCCCGACCGACTTCGCGACCTTTGACGCGCTCGGCACGCTGGTTGGCGGCGGCAACTTCGAAATGTCCCTGATCTCGCAGACCAATCCGGCAAAGCCGATCCGCGCAGCAGCCGAAGCCTGCGTGCAGAAGATCAGTGACGTGGCCACTGCCATTTCGCTCTCGCGGCCCATCTATGACCGCCTGGCCGCAATCGATGCGACCGGCCTCGACCCAAAGACCACGTACATCCTGAACCGGGCGCTCACCGACTACAGGCGCGCGGGCGTCGACCGGGACGCTGCGACGCGCGCCAAGGTACAGGCGCTGCAGCAGGAAATCACCGAATTGGGCCTGACGTTCGCCCGCAACATACGCGAGATGAAAGGCGAGCTGGTCCTCAAGTCGGCCGATGATCTTGCCGGCCTGCCGCAGGACTATCTCGACGCCCACAAGCCGGGTCCCGACGGGCTGATCCGCATCACGACCGACTATCCCGACGTGCTGCCGATCTTCGAGTTCGCCAACAAGGAAGAGGTGCGCATGAACATGCGCACCATCTTCAACAATCGTGCCTGGCCGGCGAATGAGGCGGTACTGAAGTCGCTGCTCGCCAGACGCTACGAACTGGCGCAGTTACTCGGCTTCCCGAGTTATGCGGCGCTCATCACCGAGGACAAGATGGTCGGCAGCCCCGAACGGGTGGCGAGCTTCCTGGATGAGGTCAATGCCGCCGCGAAGCCGGGCGCCGAAGCTGACTATGCGGAGTTGCTGGCCCGCGAGAGGCAGTTCAAGCCTGACGCTGACAAGGTTGAACCCTGGAACGTTGCCTATGTGGAGCGACTGATCCGCAAGGAAAAATACGAGGTCGACAGTGCCCTCGTCCGGCAGTACTTCACCTTCGACAAGGCGAAGGCCGGCATATTCGCACTGATGAAGGACCTGTTCGGAGCCGACATACGTGCCTGGAACACACCGGTCTGGGACAAGGGCGTCTCGGCATATGAGTTGTACGACAAGGGCAGGCTCGTGGGACGCTTTTATCTCGACATGCACCCGCGCGAGGGCAAGTACAGCCATGCGGCGCAGTTCGCCGTGCGCTACGGAATTGCCGGACGGTCGGTGCCGGTTGGTGCGCTGGTATGCAACTTCCCGGCCGAGGGGCCGATGGACCATGACGACGTCACGACGTTCCTCCACGAATTCGGGCACCTGATCCATTGGCTCTATTCCGGCAACCAGGTCTACGCGCAGCAATCCATGGACAAGCTGCAATGGGACTTCATCGAAGCACCCTCGCAGTTGCTGGAAGAATGGACTTGGCAATATGACACGCTGAAAAGATTTGCCTCGAACCCCAAGGGCGAGCCAATCCCGCAAGACCTGGTCCGGAAAATGAATGCGGCGCGCAATTTCGGCGAGCCGAGCGAGTGGAAGAGCCAGCTTGCCTATGCCGCGATCTCTCTCAACTATTACAGCCGCGATCCGGCCCGGACCGACCTCACCGACCTGTGGGCACAGCAATATCAGCGATATGCCATGTATCCCTATGTCCCGGGCACCCATCCCTATGCCAGCTTCGGTCATCTGGACGGGTATTCGGCGATCTACTACACCTATGTCTGGTCCGAAGCGATCGCGCTCGACCTGTTCACGCGGTTCCAGACGGCAGGTATCCGTGACACCGAAACCGCGCTGCAGTACCGGAAGTTGATTCTGGAACCGGGCGGTTCCCAGGACGCCAGTTCGCTGATCCAGGCCTTTCTAGGCCGGCCATTCAGCCTGGATGCCCTGAAAGCGAAGCTGCAGAAATGAGGCCAAGGGGCCGCATGTTCAGCCCGTTGACGGCGGCGTAGGCAGGTCGCTGCCGTGACGGCTACTTTGCGTACGTGGCCAGTAAATAGTCCCGGATCGCCTGCGACTCGAACAGCGCGGTGCCCGTGTTCTGATCGACCAGATAGGGCACCTGGACCTTACCGGCACGCTCGAGCAGCTCGGTTCGCGTCCGTCCCTGCACCGGCAGATCTGCGAACAAGATTGCGCGCATGACCGGAGGTCCCAGGTCCTGCCACCTGGCCTTGCCGGTGCTGCGCAGCAAGAAGGGGAGCTCGAGTTCGCAGAGCAGTTCGCGTACTCGCCGCGAGTAGGGGCTCGACTCGAAGCTGAACAACTCCAGCGGCCGCTTCGGTGCCCGCGAGGGTCGGGCCTGCGCACCCGCGCGAAATCGCGGGATACCGGCCAGGACGGAAGAGGAGACGTCGAGCGGCCGCAGCAGGCGCGTTGGCGCGGGGCGTCCACCGTAGCGCTGGTACAGGTAGTCGATGATGTCGGCCGACTCGTACATCGACTCGCCGCTGTTGAGATCCACCAGGAACGGAAACTGCTGCTTGCCGCCGATCTCGGCCATCTTCGGTCGAAAGCGCTTCCCGCCATGGGGCGTCGGATAGATCAGCGCGTCGAGGTCCAGTTCGGTCAGCGCCTCGCGAACCAGGCGGCAGTACGGGCAGGCCTCGAATTCATAGAGCTGGAGGTGCCTGGCAGGCTGCCTCATGGAGCCGCGCGCATTGGTGCCACGCCAGAAGCGCAGCGTTGAGGTCAGCGTGGAGCTCAGTACGTCGACAGTGGTGCTCATGGGCGCATTAGATCACGCGGCGCTGG
>Ga0315297_10000421_pt1 | contig 24715 bp, 20 predicted proteins | sample YL17G15_0_MG_FD_203628 | JGI IMG/M metagenome (GOLD analysis project Ga0315297, IMG submission 203628) | Sediment microbial communities from Yellowstone Lake, YNP, Wyoming, USA - YL17G15_0 | ecosystem: Environmental > Aquatic > Freshwater > Lake > Sediment | place: USA: Wyoming | collected... | reverse complement strand
TGTTCGGTCATGGTTTGTCCTTCGTTCGCTTTCGGTCCGGAGCCGTTTCTTCCAACGGCAATTTTACCGTAAAAACCGATCCTCTGCCAACCTCGCTCTCGACGTCGATCGTCCCTCCGCGCTGATAAAATTGCTCCTCGCGATGGCCGGTCTTATCGGCAGCTTCAGATCTGGAAGTGTCGATTGACAACCTGAAAAGCCTTTGTTAAATTAGAACATCCGTTGCGGCGGATCGCGTCCATCAACGGATTTTCAACAAGAACGCAGGCAATTTCATTAATTTGTCATTGCGAGCGACCGAAGGGAGCGTGGCAATCTCCATGATAAGAATCTTTTTTAGAGGATGCCGCGTCGCTTCGCTCCTCGCGATGACATATCCCAATTTATTCCTAATCGATCGTGGGAGAACGACATGAAAATTCATGAATTTCAGGCGAAGAGCATTCTGACCCGCTACGGGGTACGGATCCCGCGCGGAGACGTCGCGACGACGCCGGCCGAGGCGCGGGCGATCGCCGAGAAGATCGGGCCTCGGGTTGTAGTCAAGGCCCAGATCCACGCCGGCGGCCGGGGCAAGGGCGGCGGGGTCAAGCTGGCCGCGACGCCGGCCGAGGCCGAGCGGCTGGCCAAGGACATGATCGGCATGACCCTCGTCACCCATCAGACGGGACCGGAAGGCAAGGTCGTCAAACGGGTCCTCATCGAGGAGGCCCTCGACATCGCCCGGGAGCTCTATATCGGCATCGTCATCGATCGGGCCAGAGAGGCCGCCGTCGTCATGGCCTCGACCGAGGGCGGTGTCGAGATCGAGAAGGTCGCCGCCGAAACGCCGGATCTGATCTTCAAGGAATATATCCATCCCGGCGCCGGTTTCGGGGCTTTTCAAGCCCGCAAGCTGGCCTTCAAGCTCGGGCTGGCGGGCGAGACGTTCAAGCAGGCCGTGAAATTTCTCGCGGCTCTCTATAAGGCCTTTGAGGGGACGGACGCCTCGATGGCCGAGATCAATCCTCTCCTCATCACCAAACAGGGCGACGTCCTGGCCCTGGACGCCAAGATGAACTTCGACGACAACGCTCTCCTCCGTCATCCCGACATCCAGGCCATGCGGGACCTGGACGAGGAGTCGCCGCTCGAGGTGGAAGCGGCCAAATACAACCTGAACTACATCAAGCTCGACGGCACGGTCGGCTGCATGGTCAACGGCGCCGGCCTGGCCATGGCGACCATGGACATCGTCAAGTACGCCGGCGGCATGCCGGCCAATTTCCTCGACGTCGGCGGCGGCGTCACGGAAGAGGCCGTGACCAACGCCTTCAAGATCCTGGTCGCGGACAAGGACGTCAAGGCCGCGCTGATCAACATCTTCGGCGGGATCGTCCGCTGCGACATGATCGCCGCCGGCGTGGTCAAGGCGGCCAAGGAGCTGGGGACGAAGATACCGGTCGTCATCCGCCTCGAAGGGACCAACGTCGAGTTGGGCAAGAAGATCCTGGCGGAATCGGGGCTGGCCTTCCAATCGGCCGACGGGATGAAGGACGCCGCGGAGAAAGTGGTGGCGCTCGTCAATGAGCGCCCGGAGGAACGACGATGAGCATCCTTGTTGACGAAAGAACCAGGGTCGTGGTCCTCGGGATCACGGGAAGCGAAGGGACGTTCCACGCCCAGCGGATGTTGGAATACGGGACGAAGGTCGTGGCCGGGATGACGCCGGGCAAAGGCGGGACCAAGCATCTCGGTGTCCCCGTCTACAACACCGTGGCCGACGCGGTCAAGGCCGAGGGGGCCAACGCGGCGGCCATTTTTGTCCCGCCGTTCGCCGCCGCGGACGCCATCATGGAATCGGCCGACGCGGGCGTCGCTCTCGTCGTCTGCATCACCGAGGGCATCCCCACCTTCGACATGATCAAGGCCAAGACATTCCTCCGCGACAAGCCCGTGTCGCTCATCGGGCCGAACACGCCCGGGATCATCTCGCCGGGAAAATGCAAGATCGGGATCATGCCTGGCCACATCCACAAGCCGGGGACGATCGGCATCATCTCCCGCTCGGGGACCCTGACCTATGAAGCCGTCCAGCAGGTGTCGAAGCAGGGCTACGGCCAATCGACGGCCGTCGGGATCGGCGGGGATCCGATCGTCGGGCTGAAATACATCGAGCTCTTGAAGCTGTTCAAGGACGATCCCGGCACGGAGGCCGTGATCCTCATCGGCGAGATCGGCGGGACGGCCGAGGACGAGGCCGCCGCCTACATCAGGAAGGAATTCCCCAAGTCAGTCGTCGGGTTCATCGCCGGCCAGACCGCCCCGCCGGGGCGGCGGATGGGCCACGCCGGCGCCATCATCGCCGGAGGGAAGGGGACGGCCCAGGAAAAGATGGACGCGCTGCGGGCGGGGGGGGTCCACGTGGCCGTCAGCCCGGCCGACATCGGCGCCACGCTGAAAGCGGCGCTTCGCTGAAAAAAGCCTTGAGCTGAAGCGGAGAAGGTCAGCCGGCCGATCGGTTGGGTCCGGGATTTAACGAAAGGGGTTACGGCCGTCGGCGATCGAGCCCCGGGCGTGAGGAACTACTGATAGACCTCGATCTCGTGGATTGACCAGTAGTAAAGGGGGTCTTCCCCCGTATCCGTGATGCGGATGTAGCGGGCGTCCTTCCGGTCGAAAAAGACATCCACCGATAGATCTTTGGGCTTCATATAGGCGAGAATGGGGATCACCGTTTTTTCCTGCGCGGCGGTCTGTTCCCATCGGACTCCATCCGGAGAGATCTCCACGATATAGCCTCGAGGATAGTCGGAATGGCTTTTTCCGAGCTTGAGCGAGATCCCTTGAACGGGCTGCCGCTTACCCAGATCCAGTGTGAACGAGACGCCGCTTTTCTGGGGGCCGCTCTCCCAACGCGTGGCCAGAGAGCCATCGAGGGCGAGCGCGGCCAAATCTCGGTTGACGCTGGAATCGGCGGTCCATCCCTCCCGGATCAGAGGCTTGGCCGGGGTTCCCTGAACCGTTCCGGAAGGAAGGGGCGTTCCAGGCTTGACCTTTAGGACTTGGTCTTTTCCGAAGATGGCGACGGTCTGGACTTCGTCCCCCACCGCTTTCCACTCGGCCATGATCCGCTCGATGTCTTCCCCGTCGATTTCCGAGGTGTGGAGAAGGATGGTGTTGACTCCGAGTATTCGCAGGTCTTTGATATTCTCGCGAATAGGCAGATCTCTCCAGCGACGGCACAATTCATAATAGATGGGCGGGAAATATCCGCTGTAGCCGTTCACCATCTTTTTCCAATGATAGGCCGAATGATAAACTCTCAAGCCCTCCGTGAATCCGACGTATTTTTCTTCTTCCGGCAACGGGAGTTCGATCAAGACGATATCGTCCGGCTGGCGGGCCAGCCATGGATAGACTTCGGGGATTTCTTTGCCGACAGGGACCGATTGGAGAGGGACAGGGAAGGAGGCATATTCGAGGAGAATAAGCAGAACGACGACGGCCTTGGCGATGTTTTTTCGGAGTCCCCCTCCGACGGAAAAAAGCCTCCGGACGCCGATCGCGGCCAGGATCGAAAGGGACAGCATGACGAAAATATGAATGCGCGAGAGGGCCCTCAGGCCGTTGAAGCCGGGGACATATTTATAGAGCAGCATATAGGGCCCCGGGGGTCCGAGGGTGAAGAGGAAGGCGAGGACTAATATGGCCGCGTAAATCCACGGCACATCCGGCGGGACGTCCCCCTTTCTTTTTTTTCGGCGAAAACTCAAGAGGAGGCCGAGGGCGGCCAGGACGACCACGATCAACCCTGGGAAAAGGACTCCTTCACGGCGGAACAAAGGAGCCGTGATCTTGCCGTATAAGCGGTTGAACGGAACGGTCGCCAGGAAACTCCCGAGGGACGTCGAAGCCCCCATCTCGCGGGAAAAACCCATGTCGTTACGGGCGTGCAGATAATGACTGAAAAAAGGACCGAGACAGACAAGGGCGATCAGGACAAAGAGGGCCAGGTTCGCCCAGAACCGTCGGTCCCGATAGCTTTTTTTTTGGATCGTCCAGACGAGAATCAATAGTCCGGAAAAAAGGCTGAGATAGATGCCGTAATATCCGTTGGCCAGGAATTGGACGACATAGAACAAGGTGAAAAGGAGAATATCCCGCCGGCGCCCGGTTTCGAAAAATTTGTGAAGATAGAGCAGGGCGAGCGGAAGGCCGCCGGCCGTGGCCACTTGAATTTGGGCCAGATGGGCGAACATGAACGGGGAAAAAGCGAAAATAATCCCGGCGATGACGGCCGCGTAATCGTTTCGGACCAAATACCGGGCCAGGGCATACATGCCCAGGCCCGAGGTGAGGAAGGCCAAAAGGAAGGCCAGATTGTGGGCCAGGACAGGATTTTTGAAAACGAGCCAAACGGGAAGAACCGCCAGCGACTGGGGAAGAAGATACTCGGAATAAGCCAGCGTCTGCTGATGGGGGTAAAAAATATTCGTGTCGAAAAAATGCCCGAAATCGAGACGGACGATCTTGTGGATATTCCAGGATAGGATCCAGGAATTCAAGAGGGGATCGCCCAGATCTTTCAATCCTCGGCTCAGATGGAGGACCTGAGGATAGGTCATCAACAGAGTGAGGACGGCGAAGAGGCCGAGGATGAGGAGGCGTCTTTTCATGGCCGATGCGGACTCTTCTTTATATTAAAAGACCACGCCGAGGTAGGGCTTGAGGTTCGTTTCAAGGAATGTCCAGATCCTGTTCCACGAATCGCGCTGGGGAGGCGTATTCTGGGGGGCGGTCTTCTCCTTGTTGATCAGCCGGTCGAACGAATGCCCGCCGGGCGGATCGACGTAGATCTTCGTCTCGGCCAATTTCGGGATGTGGTACTGCAGGGCGTAGATCATGAACTGGTCCTCGACGAAATTGACGTCCTGGTCGTTCGTCGCGACATGGACCATGACCGGGACCTTGATCTTGTCCAGGTGATAGACGGGCGAGCGCTCGATGTAGAAAGCCTGCTTTTCGTGAACTTGGCCGCCGATCCGTTTCTCCGTGGCGAAATCCGCGACGTAATCCGGCCCTTTGTACGACAGCCGAAAGACGAGATTCGTCACGGGCACTCCGGCGTAACCGCATTTCAGGATCGCGCCTTGGTCGCGGATCAGAGAATGGAGGGCGATGAATCCGCCATGGCTCCAGCCGAGGACGCCGATCCGGTCCATATCCACGGCCGAAACGGCGGCCTTCAAGTACTCAACGGCGCTCATCACGTCGTCGATCTCGTATCCGCCGTAGTCGATGGCCTCGTAAAACGCGGCGCCGTAGCCCGTGCTGCCCCGGTAATCGGGGGCGATCACAATATAGCCCCGCTCGACGGCCTGCCGGACGAAGGGAATGGACGAGGAGGAGAAGCTGCTGTGAACGCCGCCGTGAACCCAGATAAGGGCCGGGTGCCCTTTCGGCCCTCGAGGAGCGAGGGGCTGAAACAGATACGCGGCGATCTGAAGTCCCTCCGCGCTGCTGGCATAGGTTATTTTCTTGAAATCGACCGCGCCTTGACACAGCTGGGCGATGAGGTCGTCATCCTTCTTTTTGTTCTCCATGTCCGTTTTGGCCCGGGCGTCCGGGAGCTTCGCCCGCATTTCGAAATATTTTGTCTGGAGGTCGCGGATCTGCTGGCGGAGCTTGGCCAGTTCCTCCTGCTCGGGAGTCAGCGGAGGCCGCTTGACTTGCGCCTGGGGCGGCGCCTGGGCCTGAGCTTGGGCTCGTTCCCGCGGCTCCGTCCGCCCGGACCGAGCGGCGAAAATCGGGCTCGATATGAGGACGAGGGCCGCGGACGCGACGGCGACCGCCGCCGGGAGTCCTGAAGCCGTCCGGCGCATAGGCGAAATCTTGAAGCGCATGCGTACCTCCTAGTTTATCCCTCTGGTTATCGTGAACAGGGCCGTTCTAAAGATGCTGCTTGACATCTTCTGCCCGGGTTTCATCCGAACGGATTCTCCGTCGCGTACGGCATCCCCGCCGGGCGGTTGAATCCGATGTCTTCCACGCCGAGCATCCGGACGGCGGCGAATAACGCCTTCCCGGCATGGGCGAAGGCGACCGCCGTGTGGTGGGGGAACCGCTTCTCGATGAGGACGTGGCGGTAGAACCGTCCCATCTCCTTAATGGCGAAGACGCCGATCCCGCCGAAGGACTTCGGGTCGATGTCGAGCACCTCTCCCTGGGCCATGTAAGAGCGCAGAAGCGTGTCCGCCGTTGACTGCAGACGGAAGATGGTGATGTCGCCGACCTTGATCCGGCCTTCGAGCGTCCCGCGGGTGATGTCGGGCTTTTTGCCGGGCTCCATCAGGCGGTGCATGATGAGCTGGTATTTGAGCCCTCCGCCGATGAGGCAGGCCGAGGACGTGTTTCCGCAGTGGAATCCCATGAACAGGTCGCTGGGCTTGTAATCGACGACGGCTTTTTTGGCGGCCTTGACCATATCGTAGGGCACGGTGTTGTTGATGTCGAGGAGTGTCGCCGGGAGCTCCGTCGCGCAGGTGGCCATGTATTCGCTCAGCGCGCCGTAGATGTCCACTTCGCACGAGACCGGGATGCCGCGCGTCGCCAGCCGCGAATTGACATAACAGGGGACGAATCCGAAAAAAGGCTCGTAGGACGGCCAGCACTTGTTGGCGAAGACGCCGTATTCGGATGCGCCGAGATGATCGGCCATGAATTTCGTCAGGGCCACTTCGTATTGGGCGAGCTTTTCCAGAAGGTCGGGATAGGCGTTGCCCGCCCCGAGCTCCCTGGCCATGTCCCGGACGACGGCCTTGATCGCCCGATCGCCCTTGGCCTTGAGAAAGATGTCATAGAGGTCGAGCTCGCTGTTTTCCATGATCTCGACGCCGATATCGTAAAGCGGTTTGATCGGCGCGTTGCAGGCGAGGAAGTCCTGGGGCCGCGGTCCGAAGGCGAAGATCTTGAGTTTCTTCAGACCGAGAAGGACGCGGGCCACGGGAATGAATCCGGCGATCATGTCTGCGACTTCCTCGGGCAGGCCGACGGGATATTCCGGGATGTAAGGGCGAAGCTTGCGCAGGCCGGTGTTATAGGACGTGTTCAAAAGGCCACAGTAAGCGTCGCCCCGGCCGCCGACAAGGTCCTTGCCCGTCTCTTCGGCGGCCGCGGCGACCATGACCGGGCCGTCGAACTTCCGGGCGAGGATGGTCGCCGGCCCCTCGGGACCGAAGTTCCCGAGGTAGAGGACCAGGGCGTTGACTCTGCGCTCGGCCAATTCGGCCAGGGCCTTGAGCGCGTCCTTCTCGTTCTCGACGATGGTTGCGATCCCGGCGATGGGGATCTTTTTTACCCGGCAGGCCTTGACCACGTTCGTCCGCCGCTTCCGGGACAGCTCGATCGGAAAACAATCGCGGCTGACGGCCACGATCCCGAGTTTCACCTTCGGGATGTTCTTCATTTCTTGGGGCTCCTTGTTTTGGCGTTGGGGGATTCCGCCTGTCCGTAATAGGCCAGCGGTCCATGCTTGCGGAGAAAATGCTTCCGCAGGATATGGGTCGGAAGGTCTTTGGCTTTCGAATTCGCCAGGCGGGTCATGATCGCCATCTTGGCCGCTTTCTCCAGGGCCAGGTTGTTCCGGACCGCCTCGGCGGGCGTTCGGCCCCAGCAGAACGGCCCGTGCCCGGCGACGAGCACGGCCGGCATCTCGAGCGGCTCGAGGCGGGCGAACCGTTCGACGATGATCGCCCCCGTGCCCGCCTCGTATCCGGCCTTCACTTCCTTGTCGCTCATGAAGCGAGTGACGGGAACAGGGCCGTTGAAATGGTCGGCGTGCGTCGTCCCGAGGCAGGGGATCTCCTTGGCCGCCTGGGCGAAGGCCGTGGCGAATTCGCTGTGGGCGTGGGCGATCCCGCCGATGCCCGGGAAGGCCTTGTAGAGGGCGATGTGGGTCGGGGTGTCGGAGGACGGGTTCCATTTTCTTTCGACGGTTCTTCCGTCGAGATCGACCAGGACCATGTCCGCGGCCCGCATCTTGTCGTAGGACACGCCGCTCGGCTTGATGGCCAGGATCCCTTTGGCCCGGTCGAATCCGCTGACGTTACCGAAGGTCAGGATGATCAGGCCGTGTTTGACGAGGTCCAGATTAGCCTGGAAGACTTGTTCCTTGAGGTCGTTCAACATGTTACCCTCTTACAGCCATTTCGAGAGACAGAAGGGAGCGCAGCAAATCCGATAAAGTCGGATCACCACGTCGTTTCGCTCCTCGTGATGACAAGAGTCGGATCTTCGCTTCGGTCCTCTCCTGAATTCCATCTTTTTCTTCACGCCAGCTGGCGGTCGCGGATCGCCAGGAGGTCCTTCATCACATTATACATCGATCCGGACCAGTCTCTGGTTCCGAACGCGTCATGGAGCTGGCGGTACAGCTTATAGAGCTCCAAATAGACCTTGTGATTCCCGGGATCGGGCTTGAAGGTCCTGGGCTTGATCCCGCACATGGCGGCTTGGGCTTCGGCGAAAGTGCCGTATCCGCCGGCCTCCCGCCCCGCCGCCACAGCCCCGGCAATGGCCGAGCCGAGGGCACAGGTCTGGGCCGAGCGGGCGATCTTCATCTCCTTGCCGATGACGTCGGCGTAGATCTGCATGACCAGCGGGTTCTTTTCGGCGATGCCGCCGCAGTTGATGACCTCGTCGATCCGGATACCGTACTCCTCGAAACGGCGGATGATGGTCAGGGCGCCGAAGGCCGTGGCCTCGATCAGAGCGCGGTAGATGTCCTCCGGCCTCGTGTGCAGCGTCTGGCCGAGGAGCAGGCCGGTCAGCCGCTGGTCGACCAGGATCGTCCGGTTGCCGTTGTTCCAATCCAGGGCGAGGAGCCCTGCTTGGCCGGGTCTGAGCTTGGCCGCTCTCCGGGTCAAAGAAGAGTGCGAACCCTGGACCGGACCGCCCGGTTGGACGTATTCGACGAACCAATTGAAGATGTCGCCGACCGCGGACTGTCCGGCCTCGAGACCGAAATAGCCGGGGAGAACCGAACCGTCGACGATGCCGCACAGGCCGGGGACATCGGCGAGGGGCCGGTCGCTAGGCCAGACGCAGATGTCGCAGGTGCTCGTACCGACGATCTTGACGAACTTGCCGGGGAAGACGCCCGAGCCGACCGCGCCGAGATGGGCGTCGAAGGCGCCGACCGCAACAGGAATGCCGGCCGGCAGTCCGAGCTTTTTAGCCCAGGCCGGAGCCAGCTTTCCCGCGGGCGCGTCGGAGGTGAAGGTCTGGTCGTAAAGGCGATCGCGAAGCGCACCGAGCTTGGGGTCGAGCTTGGACAGGAAAACTTTCGCCGGAAGGCCGCCCCAGTCAGCGTTGAACATGGCTTTGTGCCCCGCGGCGCACCTCCCCCGCTTGATCTTGTCGGGCCGCGTTTCGCCGACGAGGACGGCGGCGATGTAATCGCAGCATTCGACCCAGCTCGCGGCGGCCTCGAAGACCTTGGGATCGACCCGCAGGGCGTGAAAGATCTTGCTGAAGAACCACTCCGAGGAATACGTCCCTCCGCACTTGGCCAGATATTCGGGATACTCCCGGACGGCGAGGGCTGTGATCTCCGCCGCCTCGGCGAATCCGGTGTGGTCCTTCCACAGCCAGGCCTGGGCGTTGAGGTTCTTCTTGAATTCCTTATGGAACGCGAGAGGCGTCCCGGCCTTGTCGACAGGGATCGGCGTCGAGCCCGTCGTATCGACACCGATGCCGATGACCTGGGAGGGATCAAAAGCCCTTTCCGCCTTTTTTGCCTTGGCCAAGGTTTGCCGGACCGCGGCCTCGATACCTTTGAGATAATCGGCAGGATTTTGCCGGGCGAGGTTGGGATTTTTGGAATCAAGCAGGATCCCCTCCCGGCCCGACTCATAAGCGTGTATGGCCGTCGCCAGCTCGCAGCCGTTCCGGATATCGACGAGGAGCGCCCGGACCGAATTCGTTCCGAAATCGAGGCCGAGGGTGTATTTTGCGTTTGAGTTTTTCATCGTGTGTTCACACTCCTAAGAACGGGGATCTATACCGAATTCGAGAAATATTGAGAACGCGATAGTAAGTATTTCATCGCGAGGAGCGCAGCGACGTGGCGATCCGACTCTTGTCATCACGAGGAGCGAAGCGACGTGGTGATCCGACTTTGTCGGATTGCCACGCCAAGAGGCTCGCAATGACAATTTAAGTCCCTTTAAGGCGTTCACAATAGTCGTACGTCCTTCTTCAGGTTAATTGCCGTTCGATCTCCTCGAGCGTCTTGCCCTTCGTCTCCGGTAAACGCCATTTGATGAAGAGGAATCCCGCGACGCAGATCGCGGCGTAGATCCAGAACGTGCCCGCCGCGCCGAGCCCCGTGTTGAGCAGGGGGAAGGTGTAAGTCAGAATAAAGCAGGCGATCCACAGCGAAGCGGTGGCGACGGACATGGCCGCTCCGCGGTTGCGGTTGGGGAAGATCTCCGAGATGACGACCCAGGTGACCGGCGCGAGCGACATCCCATAGCAGCCGATGGCCGCCACGACCAGCAGCAGCATGTGAGGGCCGTGGCTCTGCGCCTGGAAGCCCGCGCCCAGGATCGTGTAAATGACGGCCAGGCCGGCTGCCCCGATCAGCATCAGCTTCCGGCGGCCCGCCCGGTCGATCGTGGCGATGGCGACGAAGGTGAAGACGAGGTTGACGACACCGGTGAGGACGATGTTGAACAGGATGGCCGAGATCTTATAGCCCGCGGCGGCGAACACTTCTTCGGCATAGTTGAAGATGACGTTGATGCCGCACCATTGTTGGAAGACCGCCAGGCCGATACCGAGGAGGAGGACCTTCCTCAAACCCGGGCGGAGGAGATCGCGCCAGCCGGTCGCCCGAACTTCCTCCCCGAGCGTGGTTTCGATCTCGGTCAAGGCCCGCTCGGCGTAGGCCTCGCCGCCGAGCTTCGCCAGCACGCCGCGCGCCCGTTCGCGCCGGCCTTTCTTGGCCAGCCAGCGCGGGCTCTCCGGTACGGCCAGCATCCCGATGAAGAACAGCGCCGCGGGGATAGCCGTCACGCCGAACATCCAGCGCCAGCCGGTCTGTCCGTTCCATGAGGCCAGGATCTGAGCAGGCGTGGCCTCGGGCGGGACCTTGTCGGCGATGAGCCAGTTGTCGAGCTGGGCCAGAAGGATGCCGATGACGATGGTGAGCTGATTGAGGGAGACCAGCTTGCCGCGGACCTTGGCGGGGGCGACCTCGGCAATGTACATCGGGGAGAGGTTCGAGGCCATGCCGATCGCCGTGCCGCCCGCGATCCGCCAGGCGACGAACGTCGAGAGGCCGCCGGCCAGTGCGGTTCCGACCGAGGAAACGACGAACATGATCGCCGAGAGCAGAAGCAGGCGCTTGCGCCCGAACTTGTCGCTGAGCGCGCCCGAGATCAGGGCGCCGATCAGGCAACCGATCAGGGCGCAGCTCATCGCCCAACCCTGTTTCGCGGGATCGGTCAGGGCGAAGAACTTCTCGTAGAACGGCTTGGCTCCGCCGATGACGACCCAGTCGTAGCCGAAGAGCAGCCCGCCCAGCGCGGCGACGAGACAGATGAACCAGATGAAGCCCATGCGGGCGTTGGCCGATGAATGAGCGGCGGATGCGTCGGAGGGGGGCGTCATGTCCGGTGTTCCTCGAAACTATATCGCCCGGGTTGCGGGCTGTCAATAGAAACGGGGGTGGTTCGGGTCGCGGCGTCTTTCCTATCGGGATGAGGCATGATCACTCTTGTCCAAAATAAATTCTAGAAAAGCTCCGACCGGGGGTAAAATGCAATGGGTGGAAATTGATACCCAGGAGGTCGGAGCACGAACATGAATAAATAAAGCAGCCTTTTCAGCCAATTGCTATCTGTTTTTCCGCGGCTGGACTTTAAACGACTCGTCCGGCAGACCGGCGCCGAGTTTGCGGCCAAGGGTTTTTCCAGTTGGGGCCATTATGTCGCGATGCTCTTCTGCCAACTGGGCCAAGCCCATTCTTTGCGGGAGATTTGTAATGGCTTGGCCAGTTGTTTTGGGAAACTGAAGCATTTAGGGATCTCCCAAAGCCCGAAGCGCTCGACCTTGGCCTATGCCAATGAACACCGATCATGGGAATTGTTCCAGAAGGTCTTTTATGAGTTATTGAGCCGATGCCGGGGGGAGTTTATCGGGAAGACCAAGTTTCGGTTCAAGAACAAGTTGATGAGTTTTGACGCGACGGTGATCGAGCTCTGTGCGAGTCTTTTTGACTGGGCGAAGTTTCGCCGGACCAAGGGGGCGGTGAAACTTCATCTGCTTTTGGATCATGAAGGGTATCTTCCCCAATATACCCATATCACCGAGGGGAAGGTTCACGAGGTGAACGTCTTCAAAAAGCTTCGTTTTTCCCCTGGGACGATCGTGGTTTTCGACGGCGGCCGGGGCCCCGGGCTTGCCCGGGGGGTCCACTTCCGCCGTACTCGCCCGTTGATACAAGCCACGGGCGAGTGGCGAGCCGAAGGCTCGTCCCTTGACCGAGGGTTGGTGGATTATCAGCTTTTTGGCGAGTGGACGGAGGAGGGCGTGTATTTCGTTACGCCGCTGAAGGACAAGGCCACCTACCGCGTGGTCAAAAAGCTTCGGGCGCCCGAGAATCGGAATATCCTCAAGGACGAGATCATCCGTCTCACAGGCGTCAAGGCTCGCCAACATTGTTCGCGTCGGTTACGAAGGATCGTGGTCTTGGACAAGGAGAAGGGGGAGCAGATCGTGCTGTTGACGAATCATCTGGATTTCGGGGCGACGACGATCTCCGCGACTTACAAGGACAGATGGCAGATCGAGATCTTTTTTATGATCTTGAAACAGAATCTGCGGATCAAGATGTTTGTCGGGACGACAGCCAACGCGCTCAAGATTCAGATTTGGACGGCATTGATTGCAATCTTGCTTTTGAAGTACCTGAAGGTCTGGTTTCGTTATCACTGGTCCTTGAGCAATCTGGTGGCGCTTCTGAGGCTTAATCTATTTTTCTACCGGGACTTATGGGAATGGATCGACAAACCGACCGGTCCGCCGCCGGCAGTTCAAGAACAAGCGCAGATGGCGTTGAGCTTTGCTTGATTGGACAGCATATGATTAAAAAAAACGACAACCTGGTTTTGAGAATGTGGAAAATCTTGTCCAACATGCCTGTAGAGGTATCGATTTTTCTACGATTTCAGATTATTTTGGACAGCAGTGATCATGAATTGTCCCCCACAGGAGCAATCGGTTCCCCATTTTAGCGCCACAAGGTTTCGATTGCCGGCCCGTTCTTCGGACTATTGAAATGGGGGACGCAACTTCTCGTCCGGTGGAAGCATCTAAGATATGGCGGATCCATGGAACCAAGAAATTATTCCGAGCGATCTCTTATTGATGGGACGAAAACCGGCAATGTGAAATCTGTCGATCGATTATTCGTTGTTCATCAGAAATACCTTTTCAATCTGCTGTGCCAACTGTGCGGCGATATTGGGCTTACGGATGACATGGCTCAAGAAACGGTGATTCAAGCTTATAAGAAAATCCGGCGCTTTTGGAGCGAATCGAGCTTCCGGACATGGATAAGCCGGCTCGCTAACAATTTATTTCGCAAGGAAGTACAGAAACGTCTCAAATCCGAATTTTTGCCCGTCGACGGGATTCAAATTTCCTACAAGAGAGATCACCTCGAGCGAATCGTCTTGAGAGGACAACTTCAACGATGGATCATCCCTAATCTTCATTATCATGTTCCCCTCAAGTATCGCTTGGTCTTGATTCTCCGGGATCTTCAAGACTTGAGCTATAGTGAAATCGCGGACATTCTCGGATATAATATCGATCGAGTGAAAACGAACTTTCATCGGGCGCGGCATATGTTTTGGGCTCAGTTCGTCGACGGACGGTGCCTGGCATTCGTCGATGATTATTTATGCATGGGCGAAGGAATGTTGGAACTATGAACTGCCAAGAGACGAAGTTATTGCTGTCGGAATACCTCGATCGGGAATTGAGTTACGAAGTTCGCAAGGCCGTTCGGCGTCATTTGGTTGGATGCTTTGACTGTGCCGACGAGTGCCGAAAACTACAAAAAAGCATCAGATTATTGAAAAAATACGAAACGCTTCGTGTCCCGCGAAACTACTCCCGGACGCTCTTATATCGTAAAAAAAAGACAGGCAAGCACGGTGAGAACGGCGCTGAATAACGACGCGCTAAACATTGTTTCGACCTTTTTTCTTCCGGACCTCTTCGAATGAATTGATTTCCGTTATTCGATTTAGAGAAACTTATTTCCAAACGGCCCGTATATAGATGTTGGGGTAGAGGCCGTGAAAGAAAAAGAACGATCTATGATCGAAGCGGTTATAAACGGCCGAAGCGATGCGTTCGATGAGATTTTCCGTCTTCATCAGGATTATCTTTATAATCTGATGTATCAGATTTCCGGAGATATGGCTAAAGCCGACGACCTCACCCAGGAGGCGATGATCCAGGCCTTTCGCAGAATTAATACGTTCCGATTCGAGTCGAGTTTCCGGACCTGGTTGAGCAGAATCGCCATCAACCTGTTTCGCAAAGAATGCCACAAGTCGAAGCACGATTCGCTCTGCCTCGAAAAAATCAGGATTCCGGAGAGCGACAAAGGATCAGAGCGGGTCGTTGAGAAATGCGAACTTCAGTGGTGCATCAGGCATAATCTGCAGAACCATTTACCCGAGAAATTCAGAATCGTCCTCGTCTTGAGGGATCTTCAAAATCTCAGCTACAAAGAAATATCAGACATCGTCGGCTACGATGTCAGCCTTGTTAAAACGAACATCCACAGAGCCCGCCGGATGTTCCGACAGCTCTTTATCAACGGGAAATGCAAAGCTTATGCCGACGACTATTTATGCATATGCGAAGGCATTCTGGAGCTTTGAAACGTCCGCTGATAGGGACCTCCGACGATCTTTTTCGCCAAGGTCAGCGGTCTGACGCGGATTTCTTTTCTGAAGCAGAACGTGGAAGTCGGAGTCATCGTCATTGGCTTAAAAATCGTTGACCTTATTAATGAGGAGTTCGATGTCTTTCGTCCAATCGAAGAAACGATAATTCGTCCGACTGACGGCGATCCGCCCCCGCGAAGGGAAAACGACGTCTTGATCGGTTTGGAAAGTCAGCGGCAGCGGAAAACCAGGTGGCTCTCCTTGGCTCCAGATAAGCCAACGCTTCAAATTGCCGGCGGGATCGTACCTGATCCACCGGCTGTCCAGTCTCAGCTCGGCGATTCCATGGAGGAATCGGATCTCCCGTTTTGACCGGCGACGATCATCTTGCCAATCTCTGATTTGAACGACATCAAAGCCTAACCGCGCCGGGATGCCGCCGGCTCGACAAAGGGCAACGAGCAGAATGGATTTGTGATAACACAGCCCCGCGCCGGTTCGAAGGACGACGGAGGCTTTGAACGCAGGGGCGTTTCCTTCGTCAATCTCATCGCGGACGAATTCGAAGAAAGCTTTTGCCTTAGCGGCGGGATCAGACAGGCCGGATGTCAATTCGTGGGCCTTCGTCACGATAAGGGGATGGTCGGAATCGATGTTTTTCCCGGGTTCAAGAAAGCGATCCCCATATTTTCTTTCGAATGACATGAAAATAGCGAAAAAGACCATCAGAGCACGAATCTTAAGCACTTCGTTCATTAGAGGATATGAAAATCCTCGAAGTTTCGAAAAGGATCGTTATTTAAGACCGAATCGAGGAACGACTCGGGATAGCGGTTTTTTCGCCTTGTACGATAAAAGCCCGGACGATCTGCGGCGGATCGACGAATATTTAGTCTCCATCGTCGATTATCCCGAGCAACGGCGCTCATTGAGTCTTAATCTCAGAAAAGAACTTCCCTGGAGCGGCCACCCGACGGGCTTTTTCATGGCCAACCTCGTCCTTGAGACATTGGGGAAGGACGTATTGGTCGAGAGCGTCGGAAACCCATTTCGTTTCATGACGCTTTTCCAAGAAGCCGCCAAGCGGTTGGGACAAACGAATATACTTTTTTCCGAGAAAGCCATGGCTCTCTTCCACGGTCTCGAGGCCAAGTATGCGTTATTACGCAAATAAGTTCACAAGAGCGGGAAAAATATTCATCCGGCCGGCCTCGCCTCTTGTCGCCGTTGTTGTAACATTTCCTTATCAAAGTTCCTCTAATCGATGGAGGCTATTTCTACGGAGATATTGTCCCGAAATGAAGATGAACGATATTTGGGATACGTGGGAAGAAACCGGGGATCTTTACGAGCTGTTCGTCGATTACCTTTGCTGGCGGGAGCCGTTGATTTTAAAGAATTTGATGAATGAAGTTGAAATAGGCGTTATTCGGCATGTTCTTTATAAGGAAGGAGGAAATATTAAATGCGCCGCCATGGTCTTAAACACGAAATACGGCACTTTGTACGAGAAAATCATGAGGAATGACATCCCGCGATAGAGCGGGCCCGGCTCTTAACCGAATGTCGAATATGGATCGTTTAGGAAATATTTTCGTAGGGGTTATTATTCGGACGGCGTTCGCGGGAGCGATCTTACTGGCCGGACTCAGCCAAAATGGATCTCGCGACCAGGACGTCGTCCGGCTTCAAAAACAGCTTCAGTACGACGTCAGCGTCACGCTCAAGCTCATCCAGGTCATCGTCACGGACAAGGAAGGGGAGCCCGTCACGGATCTCAAGAAAGAAGACTTCGTCCTCACCGACAACGGTCAAGAGATGAATCTGACGGAATTTGAAAGCCACGACCTGAGAATTTCCGCGCCTCTCCAAAAACCGGCGGACGGGCGGGTCGTCGCGACTCCCCTGACATCCCCGCGCCTTCTTAACCGCAAATTATTCTTTTTCTTCGATTTCGCCCTCAACAATCCCGCCGGGGTCCGTAAAATGGGGGAAGCGGCGCGGCGTTTCCTTGATACCCGGATTCTGTCCACAGACGAGATCGGCGTCCTCTCTTATTCGGCCCTCAATCGCCTTCAAGTCCATCTTTATCTCACGACCGATCATCAACGGGTCCGGGATCTTGTCGCCAAGATCGGGCTTCGCGATTCCAGCCAAAGGATTGAAGACCTGGAAGATAAATATCAGAGGGAATTGGAGGCCGGAAATCCTGCGGACGCGAGGCCGGAGGCGACGTTCATCACGCCCACTCCAGCGCTTCCTAAGCTCAACTTGGCGGAGATGTTGCGCTTTTCCCTTATATCGTACATCGATAGTTTGACGGCTCTCGCCTATGCCCTCCGTTCTCTTCCGGGTCAGAAGCATCTCGTTCTTTTTTCCGAAGGGATTCCATACCCGGTTTTGTATGCGGGTGGCCTCTCAGGACTCGGTGAAAAATGGGAGAATCTTTTAAAGGAGCTGCAGACGGCGAACGTCCAAGTCAACGCCTTGTACACGGGGGGAATTACGCTCGGCGATACAAAAACGGGCGCTTGGACTCTATCGAAAACGACATATGAGACGGGAGGCCAATACTGGGGCAACATGTTCAAATACGAACCGTTTCTCGAGAAGGTCCATACCTTGACCGGTTCGTACTATGTCCTCGGCTATCCCGTCGCCGAGACCTGGGACGGAAAATACCATCGCATCCAGGTGACCGTCAAGCGGCCGGGGTGTCAGGTCCGTGCCCAGTGGGGATATTCCAATCCCAAGCGCTTCACGGATTACACCGACCTCGAAAAGACGATCCAGCTTGTCGATTTGGCCTTGGCCGAAATGCCCGTCTCCCAGACGCCGGCCCGGTTCGAAATGGAGGCTATTCCGTTTTCCAAGGATCCGGAGACGAACGTTGTGTTCGCGGCCCGGATTCCGCGGGACAAACTCGACAATGTCGTCGGGAAGAAGGTCGAAGTCGTCGGCCTAATCTTCAACCTTGCCGACGAGATCATCGAGCTCCGCCGGAACGAGGAGGATTTCAGCAAGATCGGTCCGTCGGGAGCTTATATGCTGTCCATCTTGTCCGTTCCTCCGGGCGCCTATCGTTTCCGCATCGTCATCAGGAATCTACAGACGGGATCGGCCGCGGTGGCGGGCATGACCACGTCCGTCCCCGAACCGAAGGCCTCGGGGATTTCTCTCCTTCCGCCCGTCTTATGGAAGCCCGAGCGAGGGGCGTTCTATCTTAAAAGCTTCTCTCCGAAGGCGGCCAAGAAAACGCCGCCCCTCCCCCTCGCCGAAATCCTCGGCCTCGACCCCCGCCAGTATGTCCCCTATGTGGAAAAGACGTTGGCCAGCCCTTCGGAAATCTGGGCTTCGATCCGGTGCGCCGCGACCGGAATCGCGGAGCCTAAGGTCAAGCTCTCGGCGAGTCTCGAGGACCTGGAATTCGGGGGGATCGTCGCCGTCCCGGTTGAAATTCTCTCGGAAAGGGACGAACGGGGAGGAAAAACCTACTTCCTCCGTCTCGAAATCCCCGAGGTCGAACCCGGCTCTTATCGCCTCTCTTTCCAGGCCGAAGAGGCGACGAGCGGGGAATCATCCACCATCGCCAAAGATTTCAAGGTTGAGCGGGCAAATCCGAATCCGCTCATGATCCCGGGCGGCATTTTCCGGGAAATCGAAACCTTTCGGATCCGGCGTGATCGATAAGGAGAGGGGAGGGACCGACGTGATCGGCATGACGAGGGTGGCGATGGTCATCTTGATCGGAATTATGGCCACGATCCCGGCGGAAACGTACGCTTTCAGGCCGTTTGCTACGGAGGTCGATGTTCAGTCTCCCGATCTGGGGCGGATCGAGTCGGCTTCTCTCCATCCGTGGAGTCTCCGCCAACAGCCGGACCTCGACGCTCTGCTCGTAAAGGCGGCAGCCTACAGCCGCAAGCTTGAGGGCGCCGCCCTCGACTTTATCTGCCTGGAGGAGATCGTCGAAACGATCGATCCTTCCCTCGACTTCAAGAAACCGCTTGTCCCGTTGAGCCAATGGTCCGGCTCTCCGGACGGCCGGCGCGTCGTGATTTTGAGGATGCCTATCTGGAAGGCCAAAAGGAAGCTCCTCTACGACTATCAGTGCATCCGCGACAACGGGAAAATGACCGAAAGACGCACCCTCCTCCAAGAAGACGAGAAGAGAATGAACGAGCCCGACGCCAAGCTCAAGACCACGGTCATTCTCTACGAAACGCCCCTCCTCGGTCCGGCGGGTCTCTTCAGCGAGCGCGCCCAACCTTATTTCGACTATGCCGTCGTCGGCCGGGAGAAGTTCGAGAGGAAGCTCGTCGTCATCGTCGAGGCGATCCCGAAGCCGGACGCTCCCCCGGCGAAGGAGCTCTACGGCAAAGCCTGGATCGAGCCGGAGAGCGGCGAAATCGTCAAGATCGAGTGGAGCGCAAATCGGATCGGCCACTACGAGATCTTCGAGAAACGGGGCGAGATATTCGGCTTGAGGCCGCGGCTAACGCTCACCTCGGAGTTCGAGATCGAGAAAAATGGCCTTCGCTTTCCCAGCCGTCTCATCGCCGAGGAAGCCTACCTCAATGCCCGCGGCCGGGTCTTTGTCCGCTCCACCACGGCCGTCACATACAAGGACTTCAAGTTCTTCACGGTCGAAGTCGCCATCCGCGGGGACGGCGAGCGGGGCTTATGAAGAACGGATTCCTATTTTTTCAAGAAGGCGCTATTGACGGAGAAGGATCGTCCGTAACCGCGCGTGGCCGGAGCTTCGTCTCGATGAATTCCTATTTTCCTGCCGCCTCCAGAACGGTTTTTCTGAGTCCGGCTTGGATTTCGACCTTATGACTCTCGGCCTGGGCAAGAACCGCCCCGGCTTCCTGGAAGCGTTTTTCCGTGTAAAGGAGGTTGATCAGGTTGTTGTAGGCGTTGCGATGGGTGTCGTCGGCTTCCAACGCCGCCCGGTATTTCGCCTCGGCCTCCGGAAACCGCTTCAGACGAAAGAGACAATTGCCGTGGAAATATACGTATTCGGCCGGGACGCCACCTTTTTTTTCGCCAAGCTTCTCCGATTTGTCCGATTGAATCTTGTCCAGCTTTTGCTCGGCCGTTATTTGGGCGGCCATACGGACCGAACTCATGCACGTAAACGGATCATAGGCTTCTTTGAGTTCGGGGATTAGCTCCGCGAGGGCCAAGCTTTCGTCGAGATCCTTGTTGAGCTTGGTTTTCCGCGCCGCGTCTATCGCCGTTATGATGCGAAGATATCCGCTCTCTGCAGAGATCATATGCGTCAACGCCCTCGAATAGTCGGCTCCCCGATACCGTAGCTGAGACTTGAGATAATGGGCTTCATAATGGTCCTCGACGGCGGTGAGACAGCGGTCCAATGCTTTTTCGCATTTTTTGGCGTCGCCCTTGGCAAAGGCCGTTCTTGCCGTTGCCATGTGGGATTCGACGGCGTTGTACTGGTTGAGGAGGACGAGGTCGGATTGCTGTCCGGAGGCCCCGAAACACGTCGCCCCGGCGAGCATGACACCGAGGGCGGTGAAGCTCGCGAGGAAAAGGATCAAGAGTCCGAAAAACGAACTCGAAATCAAATATCGTTTTGCATACATGAATACTCCTTTTGGTCCTTAGATACTTCCGAGGGGTGAAAAGTTACATCAGAAACCGCACCAGACGTCCGCCTCCCGATTTTTTAAGGCCGGAGAACTAATCCACATCTTGCCTTCAGACTCGGTTGCCAAACAGATGGAATGAAACCTTTCTGGTTTTTGAGGCTCCCCATACGGGTCGGCGAACTCGCCGGCCTCCGCCAAGGGCCCGGTTCGTCAAACCGAAGAGATAATGCCAGACCTGGGGAAAGATGTTCTCGTAGGTCTGGCCGTACTTGAACGGGGATATGTCTTTGAGAGCGTTTTTTGGTTAATTCATTGTTTGTCCGTGAACCAAACAACGAATTCCGCATTTCGTTCCCTTCAGAATGAGCTAAAACACGAAGCCGGTTCTGCGGCTGCGGCCGTAGAGGATGATAATTCTAGTCATTATAAAGATGATTCCGCCCGCGAGAACGATGGCGTAAACATAAAGAAATAGGGTATTGAGGAGCGCCATGGGCCGGGAACTCACGCGCGGGTAGATCAAGTCAATCAGCGTTTTTCCGAAAAAAATGACCATCAAGGTGATCCCCGAGGCCGAACGGTACAGATATTCTTTAGCCCGCGTTATGTCCGTCGAGTCCAGAATCGTCAGGGGATAGAGCAGCCATGCGGCGGCGATCCACAACAAAAGCTGAAATCCTACCGCTAGGATCTTGTTGCTTCGTTTAAGACTTCTTCTCAATCTCGGCGTCCCTTTTCCTGCCTTACGATCGTCTTCCCTCTGAGGCTTTTTCCTCGGGACGAAATAACATGAGGATTCAGGGCGAGTTCCCTGGGCGCTCGAGCGCCGACCCGATCGCGACGATTCTGCAAATCCAGCGCTTGAGCTTCCAACGATCGGATATTTGTTGCGATCATCGCCGGATTACAGACCGGTCCATGCCCGGGAATGATCGCTTTGACAGGCAATCGTTTTATTCGGTTCAAATTCCGAATCCAGTCAGCATAAGCCAGTTTTGTCGGGTCATGGAGAAAGGGAACTCCCGAGCTATAGATCAAATCGCTGGCCACGAGCGTGCGCGACGTCGGCTCGTACACCGCCAGGAGATCGTCGGAATGGCCGGGAACATAAAATATTTGGAGCGACACATCTCCCAGGGTCAGGATATCGTCTCCTTCCAAAAATGTATCGGGAGGAGATAACGACACGTTGCCCAAGGTGTTTCTGGCCGCCTCGAGGCTCGGAAATTCTTCTTGAGCTATGACGTCGACGAACGTCATATTTTTTCCTGTCGTTTGTCTTAAACGCTCTAAAAATTTCCTTTGATCGAGCCAAGGATCCAGATTTTTGTGGCCGATCACCCGGGCTCCTTTTTTTTTGAAAATGTCCATTCCAAAAACATGGTCGCAGTGGAAATGGGATAAAATCAGAAAAACGGAAGTCCTCCCCGGGAACATCCGTGAAGCCTCATCCCAGACCGCTTGGGCGGAGTCCATGGTCATTCCGGCATCGATGAAGACAAGACTTGTCGCCCCGGCGATGAACGCTACGTTGACTCCGTCGCCCGGCGGAGGGTGATACAGATTCGTAACGGCGCAAATGTTTGGGGCGACTTTTATGAGCGAATATGTTCCGGCATGGAGAAGAGGATGGGAGTCGGTCTGGATCAAAAGTGATGGTATGACTAGTGATAAGGTCAATAAATTCATCAGCATTCTTGACTCCATCTTCGAAGCTGCCATAAAGCGTCTGGGGTTACTTCCAAAATTAGAGTTCTCTTTGGGGCGAAAAGTTGCAACATTCGGCGCGCGTCATCCAACGACGTAACCGCTGCATTCGAAATATTCAGGGAAAATTGCTTTTTCCTTTCACGTCTTGGGAGTGGCTTTCATGAATCATTTCTTTTTCGGGATCCGGTTGAACATGATTTTCCCCCCCGCCGGTTCAAAAGGCACCGCCACTCCGGCAATCGCTCCATTTTCATCGGCAAAGAAAGAAAACCTGAAAATTCCGAATATTTCGTCCTTGGTCTCGAAAACATCGTAGAACAAATGTTCCAGCGGAGAAGCCAGTCCATGAAATGAGGCGAATAATCGACCTTGTTCGTTTCCGACAGACAGGATTCCATATGCCGGATGCTCAAATTCGCCGAAATAATCTTCGAGGGGACGGGGAGGCTTACTTTTTTGGCCGGATGATTCTTCTGCTTTCAAGGCCGAGGCGGCGGCATTCGTCCGGCTCTTTTTCATTCGATCATTCCAGGGGATCGCCGGCAGGCGTAAGAGTCGGTCGCAAATAATCCTGGCAAGGATTTGCGGCGCCGGCGAACCTTCCAGATTGCATAAAATGGCGATACCAATGTTATCCTTGGGCAGAATGGAAACGTAACAACTGAAACCGTTAAAGCCGCCCCCATGTCCGAGCAGCAGATGTCCCCTGTACGACGTGATCGCCCAACCCATCCCGTAGCTCGAATAGAACATTTCATCGCTCGCGTTTCCAGGAATAACGATTTGCGGTTTCTGGGTTTCGAGTAAGACGGCCTCCGAAATGACTTGCCGGTCTTTGAACTTGCCCTTGTTCAGATTGAAAAGAAGCCAATTCGCCATGTCTCTGGTGTTCGAATTGATCGAACCTGCGGGCCCCATGCCCATCTTGTCCGGTTCCAAAAAAGAGGTCTCTCTGATCGTTCCTTTTTCGTCCACGTAAGGAATGGCATAATCCGAACTCTTCCGAGACTCGGAAACGGAAAAATTGCTGCTTCGCATTTCGAGGGGGTTCAGGATTTTTTCCCGGACGAAATCTTCCCACGTCTTGCCGGTCGTTTTTTCCAATATATGGGCCGCTATCATGTAGTTCAGATTTGAATACTGGAAGGTTTCATGGAGATCCCGGCTCGGCTCGAGAAACCTCAACCGTTCCATGATCTCTTCCCGGGAAAGCTGACGATTAAAATACATGAGGTAGTGCTGGGGCAATCCGGAACGATGCGCCAGCAAATCCCTTATCGTGATGTGACTTTCGGCATAGGCGTCAAAAAATCTTATCGCTGGGTCATATTCTTTCACCGGGATATCCCATTTCAATTTTCCTTCATCGACCAATGCGGCGAGTGACACCGCGGCAAACGTTTTTGTGCAGGACGCAATCGGGAAAAGAGTTTGCGGGGTGACCTTCAAATTCCGCTCGACGTTTCGAATACCGAATCCATCGGCCAGCAGAACCTTTCCATCCTTGACGATGGCGATTCCAAGCCCAGGGATTTTCCAGTCGTTCATCATCTCGGCGACGACGATTTTCAAGTTCGTCAGACCCGGTATTATATTTTTTTTCTGGGCATCCAAGGTGGCATGACCAAGGCAAAGAATGACCGAAAAAAAACAGAAACATTTCAGTATTTTCGTCTTCATGTCGATACCTCCCTTTTGTAAATAATCAATGCCGACGGGTCTTCAAAGCGGCCGCGCAGGATCGGCAGCTTCCGTCGGCGAGGGAAGCGCTTTCGACGATCTCAGCATCCGCACAAACACGACCAGGATCCAAAGGCTTACGAAAGGGGAGATTTCGAACCGCGGCGGATCGGGCGCCGTCCAGATGTTCAGAACGGCCGAGGCCGAAAAAGAAAATATCCCGATCGCCCCCAGCACTTTCCCGAAAAATCTGCTATTCAGCATGGCAAATCCCAGCAGGATCCAGGCCGTAAAGAATAAACCGTCAAAAGCAAGGTCGATGCCTTGATCGATAATACGCAATCCCTGGTAGAGGAGGATAACGGCCTGACGCTGGGGTTCATCGCCGGCGCCGGCGAACATTTTTGCCAATTTTACCATCACCGCGCCCTGGACAGTTCCCTGAACGATCATGACGGTGCATGCAAGAATTCCCGTTACCGTTCCCCAAGTAGCCGTGATCCGCAGCTTGTCGGCTGTCAGTGAGTGGTAAAGGCCCAAAAACGCCGCGATGAAAAGAATCATCACGGCGATCATGGAAAGGTGGATCCCCATGTTCATCTCGCGCCATGGCGAACCGCCAAAAATTCTCAGAAAATCCCGGGTGGTATGGATGGGAAGTTTCTGGAAATATAATTGTTCCATCACGACCACATTGATTAAGAAAAGAACGATGCCGGAAATTCCCAAGATGCCACCCGCTTTGATCAAACGTTTGTG
>Ga0315297_10000420_pt1 | contig 24721 bp, 43 predicted proteins | sample YL17G15_0_MG_FD_203628 | JGI IMG/M metagenome (GOLD analysis project Ga0315297, IMG submission 203628) | Sediment microbial communities from Yellowstone Lake, YNP, Wyoming, USA - YL17G15_0 | ecosystem: Environmental > Aquatic > Freshwater > Lake > Sediment | place: USA: Wyoming | collected... | reverse complement strand
GCAGGAGAACCCGGACTTCATCAAGGCGGGCGACGCCGCAATCGTAAAGTGCGTGCCCACCAAGCCAATGGTAGTGGAAAAGGTGAAGGACTTCCCGCCACTCGGACGCTTCGCGATCCGAGACATGGGCATGACAGTGGCAGCGGGCGTGTGCCTTGACGTGGTGAAGGCGAAATAAGTTCGCCTCCCCGACTTTTCTTTTTCTTTTCGGTTTTTACAAGCTGGCGTGAGCCATATTGTTCTTAAACGTAGAAAAGAAAGCTATTACATGAAATTGCGAAAACCAGTCAATATTAAAAAATTATTGGTTTACGGCGGTTTATCAGTTGTAATACTTTTCCTGTTGTTTCTGGTAGTCGCCTTTAGCTTTGAATATTCCGATCTGGAATCAGAGAACGCAAGACTCGCTGCAGATAATACAAGGCTGGCAACGGAGTTATCTGCGGCAAGCGCAAAGGCGAACGCGATAGAAGAAATAAACAGGAACATAAGCAGTGCGATAGACAGGCTTGAGGCGTTCAAGCAGGACGTGGCTGATACTACAAAATGGTTCAAGGACAATTCCAACATTGCGGGCGTGAAAGAATATGATATAGACAGGAGCGTATTTGAGGAAAGATGCCTGATATTTGATAAGCAAACATGCAGGATAAAACTGGGTTGCCCTGGCCTGGTATTCGAAACGGTCAATTATTTTTCCTATAAACCTGATAAGGAAACTTCTAACAAAACGGACTATATGCAGGACCTCGGTTCGTTTTACAGGAACATGGGAGGAGATTGTGAAGATTATTCCATAGCGGTCAGCGCTTCGCTGAACTATATCCAAGACTACTGTGCAAAATACGGCGCGACAAACTTCAATTTTGAAGCCATAGTAAAAGGCACCGGAACCACTTATTTCATAGATAAAACGGAAAGCTGGTATTACAAGGATGCCAGCAAATACGACATACCTCAAGATTATGTGCATCATTACGTTGTGTGCGGAGACTTCCCGTTTGGTGTGGACCCCAATATCAAGGACGGTCAAAATTATTCCGGACATTGTGTTTTAGCATTCACGAACATTCCGGTAACAGGTAGCGCGAGCATAAGAGATTCGTTAAAAGATTCAATATTAGTAGAGCCGCAGAACGGTTTTCTTGTTTACGACCTCAGGTATGATGATTCCGTGATAGTTCCATACAATGGGTATGCGTATTATGACATGAGAAATTTGATATATTCCGTAATAACTGATAATGATTATTACATTTTCAAAAGATACGGAAATGATGCCTATTGGGTGGGTTACAAGGATTTTTATCCGCTGATAGACGGCATGGAAGGAATTTTAGAGCAAATTAAAACGGGCGTCAGGTAACGCGTTTTCCGAACATCCTGTCGAACTGCTGCTTTCCCATATATTCCCTTGCAGGTGCGTCGCCCCAGAATTCCACCATCCTAAGTAGTTCGTCGCGCAGCGGGCCGCACAGGTCCTCGTTCTTCAGGTCACCGACTTTAAGATTCAGCTTATTGCACATGGCGCAGAGCACGTCCTTCGCTAGATAGTCAGGCATGACTTCCGACAGAGCCTTTACGGTCCTGATTGCGGCATGGCTGTAATTTATGTGCTCGCGTTCGGTTTCCTTGCTCTCCAGCTTTTCCATTATAGCGCTGTTGAAGAACTCCTTTTCGGTCAGGCCGTTCTTCGCGCAATACACCTTTATGTCCGTGTAAAGCGGGACCTCGAACTCGACCGTGGTCTTGTGATATTCCTTTCCATCGCGCTCTACCATGAAAGGAACGCGGGAAAGAAAGGATTTAAATACTTCACACCTAAGAGAAACACTATGATCAAAAGCCAAGCTTTTGAACAGCTCGAAAACACCAGAGGTGTTTTCTGATGACACAGAAAGCGCGCATAAAGCTGAGCAGCACGGACACGGCAAAGCTGGACTCGGTCGTCAAAGAACTCAAGGCCATCACGGAGAAGTTCGGCGTAGCCATGCGAGGGCCGATACCGCTGCCCACGAAGAAGCTGCGGGTCGTGACGATGAAGACGCCGTGCGGGGACGGCACGGGCCACGGCAATGCGACGTGGGACAAGTGGGAGATGCGCGTGCACAAAAGGATAATAGACGTTTCTGCGGACGAACGCACGCTGCGCCAGATAATGCGCGTATCCGTGCCCGAAGGCGTGCAGATTTCTATTGAACTGCGCGACTGAACGTTTTCTTAAGATGATTGGCGCCGAGGAGGAGATTCGAACTCCTGAGCCCCTTTCGGAGCACTAGCTTTCCAGGTCCGCCGACACTAAAAGTGTCTCTAGCGCACTACCGCTATGCGACCTCGGCATCGATGTTCTATAATTAACCGCAGAATTTAAATTGACCGTAATGAATCGCTTTGGCAACCCCATAGCAACCTTTAAATAGGTTGGTAAAGCAATTGAGGAAGGAAAGTTTTCGCCGAGGGACGCTCGTAACGGACCTTTGCGACTGACGCAGAAAGCAGACGGGAACGAAATACGGCTTAAACAAGCCGATTCACTACGTGTTCTGAACGGGAGTAGGTTTAAATACCTAAAATAGAAACGAAAAGGAACTCATAGTGATGTAATGCCGAATGTAAGGAGACCAAAGCGAGGAAGCCGCGCGTTCTATCCGCGCGTCCGTGCTAGACGGCCGTATCCGCGCATAGAGAAGTGGCCCTCGTCAAGCGACGTGAAGCCGCTCGGCTTTGCGGGCTACAAGGCGGGCATGACGCATGTTATGGCCATCAACACCAACACGAACATGACGACCAAGGGCCAGCTCATCTCACGGGCAGTTACGGTTCTCGATTGCCCGCCGATCTTTGTTTTGGGATTCAAAGCATATTCAAACACGCCGCAAGGGCTGAAGCCCGTTGCGGACGTTCTAGCCGAAAAGCAGAACAAGGAACTCGAAAGGAAGTTCGTGGTCAAGAAAATCAAGCCGCTCGACGAGCAGCTCAAGAGGCTGGACGGCCAGAAAGTGGCGAAAGTCCGTTTGCTGGTCCACATGAAGCCCGGATTCAAGAAAAAGCCAGAGGTCTTTGAGCTTGCGATAGGCGGGACGCCCGACAAGCAGCTGGAATACGCAAAGACCGTCCTGGGAAAGGACATCAAGGCGTCGGAGCTCCTAAAGGAAGGCGATTTCATTGACGTTTTCTCGATAACAAGGGGGCAGGGATTCGAAGGCCCGGTCAAGAGGTTCGGAATAAGGATACACGGCCGCAAGGCGCAGCAGATGGCCCGAAAGGTGGGCGGAAAGGGAACGACCGAGCCCGGAAAGGTCAGGTCGACCGTACCGCAGGGCGGCCAGCACGGATGGCAGTCAAGGATGGAGTTCAACAAAAGGATAATCAAGATACTTCCCAACGGGGCGGACGCGGAGCCCGCGGGCGGGTTCCTGCGCTACGGAAAGGTCTACGGAGAGGCGGTCCTGCTTGACGGCTCGGTCCCGGGGCCGACCAAACGGCTTATCCGTTTGAGGAGCCCGATGAGGCCGCCGAAGACGAAGTATCCGTCCGATGTCAAGTCGATATCTAGGGAGAGCAAGCAAGGTGTGTAAGTGCCTAAAATAATTTCAATCAACGGAACGGCCAAAGGCGAAGTAAAGCTGCCCGCAATATTCAGCACCCTGTACAGGCCTGACCTGATACAGCGCGCAGTCCTGGCCGCCCAATCGGAGAGGAGGCAGCCGTACGGAAGGGACCCGCTGGCGGGCAAGCGGACGTCCGCGGACTATTACGGCGTCAAGGGCAAGCGCGGCTCGATGAAGAACAAGGAGATGGCGCGCGGCAAACGCTCGCACGGCGGCGCACCCGGCCAGGAAATGAGGGCGCGCTTCAACCCGCAGGCGAGGGGAGGCAGGAAGGCCCATCCGCCGCGCGCGGAGAAAATCTTTGCGCTGAAGATAAACAGGAAGGAAGTGGCGCTCGCGCTCGCTTCCGCGATAGCGGCCACCGCTTCGGCCGAACTCGTCAAGGCGCACGGCCACAGGGCGGACTGGACGCATTTCCCGATCGTGGCGGAATCGGCCGTCGAGGGGCTGAAGAAGGCGAAGGACGTCGAACTGTTCCTGAGGGCGCTCAAGCTGGATGCGGAGCTGGAAAGGGCGGCGCAAAAGAAAATCCGCGCCGGCCGCGGAAAGATGCGCGGCAGGAAATACAGGAGAAAGAAGTCGGTGCTGTTCATAATCGCGGAAGACCTGGGAATAGGGAAGGCAGCGAAGAACCTCCCAGGCGTAGATGTGGCGAGCCTCGATTCACTTACCGTAGAAAGCCTCGCGCCCGGCGGAACGGCCGGCCGGCTGACCGTGTGGACCGAAGGCGCAATAAGGAAACTGTCGGAACTCAAGTGATGATGTATGGCGGATGAAAAGAAAACGGAAAAAAAGGAGACGAAGAAGGCAGAAGGCTCGGAGGAGGCGTGGAGGATAATAATACACCCGCTGCTCACCGAGAAATCCATCAACGTGGTGGAGAGCCAGAACAAGCTCACGTTCAACGTGCGGCTGGAGGCGACGAAGAAGCAGATAAAATGGGCGGTCGAGAACGCGCTGGCCGTAAAGGTCGATTCGGTCAACACGCTCATAGACAGGGATGGAAGGAAACGGGCAATGGTCAAGCTCACGAAGGAGTTCAAGGCGGCCGACATCGCGACGAGGTTCGGCATGCTGTAATGGTGGCAAGACATGGGAAAGCGAATAATGCAACGGGCGCGAGGAAAGGGCGGAACAGCCTACCGCAGCCCGGGCCATAGGTTTGCGGGGCCGATAAAATATCCGATGCCCGGGACGGCCGTAATCAAGGACATAATACACGACCGGGGCAGGGACGCACCGCTGGCGGAGCTGATGGACGAACAAAAGAGGCGCTATCTAGTTATAGTCGCCGAGGGCCTTGCGGTTGGCGACACCGTCAACATTGCGACGCCTGACGCGCAGCCCACGAACGGTTCCGTGCTTCCGCTGAAAGCGATACCGAAAGGCACGCCGATATTCGCGCTCGAGAACTTCCCGCAAGGTGGGCCGAAGCTGTGCTGCACGGCCGGGACGCGCGCAATAATAATCGCGCACGATGAAAAGAAGGTGACCGTGCAGATGCCTTCCAAGATCATCAAGGACATGAACCCGAACTGCCTGGCAACCGTAGGCATGCCTGCGGGCGGCGGACGCGAGGACAAGATGTTCGTCAAGGCGGGGCAGAAGCACTACTTGATGCGCGCGAGGAACAAGATGTGGCCGCGCTCATCGGCCGTCAAGATGAACCCGGTCGACCATCCGTTCGGCGGTCACACCAAACCGGGCATGCCCAAGTCGGCGAGCAGGTGGGCGCCGCCCGGCCAGAAGGTCGGCGCTGTCGCGCCCAAGAGAATGGGCATAAGGAAGAAGAAGTAGGGCTTTTCTTTTTCGAAAAAAGAAAAGACCCTTGGAAAAGAAAAACACGGTGAAAAAGAGAAAAACACGGTGAAATGAAAATGGTAAAGATATTCACGTTCAAGGGAAAAACGGTGGAGGAGCTGCAGAAGATGCCGCTCGATGAGTTCGCTAAGCTCATACCGTCGAGGAGAAGGCGCAGCCTGAGGCGCGGGCTCACCCCGCAGCAGAAGAAACTGCTCGAACGCCTGAGGAAGAGGCAAAAGGCGGTCAAGACGCACGTGCGCGACATGGTGATAATTCCGGAGATGATAGGAAAGCGCATACTGGTCTACATGGGCAAGGACTGGGTGACGGTCGACGTCACCGGGGAGATGCTCGGCCACGTGCTCGGCGAATTCTCAATGACCAGGCACCGCGTGCAGCACAGCGCGCCGGGAGTGGGCGCGACCAAGAGCAGCAAGTTCCTGCCGCTGAAGTAAGTGATGAAAATGGCATACACGATAACCGTAACAAAAGAGATGGTTTCCGCCCAGACGGACCTCCGCGCATCGGAAAAGGCGGCGCGCACCATCTGCAGGAAGATGAACAGGCGGCGCTTCGCCGAAGCCAAGGACTTCGCGGAAAAGCTCGCGAAAGGCGAGGCCGATATAGACGGCAAGCTTTACGACAAGGCGGCGGACGGGATAGCCCGATTACTGCGGGGGCTGGAGTCGAACGCGAAGAACAGGGACATCGAGCCCGCGAAAATGCGGCTCAACATATCCGTGCACAACGGGCCGAAACTGCTGCGCGGACGTAGGAACCGCAACTTCGGAATGAGGCTAAAGATAGCAAAGGTGCAGGCTGTGCTGACTCCGTCAGCTAAGCCGTCGAAGCCGGCCGTACTGCTGCCCGCACCAGAAAAAAAGGGCGCTAAAAAGAAACAGTGATGACACATGACTGTGGAGAAAAAGTTCATCAGGGAAAACATCAAGCTTTCGGACGTCGAGACGTTCCTGGGCAAGGAGTTCGCACGCGCGGGCTACAGCCATGTGGACATATCAAGGACGCCCGTCTCGACCCGCGTGACCGTGTGGGCGCAGAAGCCGGGCATGGTCATAGGCCGCGGCGGCAAGACCATAGACGCGCTCACCGAGACGCTGAAAACGAAGTTCGGGATGGAGAACCCCGCGCTCGAGGTGAACGAGGTCGAGAACCCGGACCTTGACGCGCGCATAGTCGCGGAGCAGATAGTGGGCGGCATCGAAAGAGGGCTCAATTACAAGCGCGTGGTACAGATGACCATACAGCGCGTGATGCATGCCGGCGCGGTCGGCGTGGCCATAAGGATAAGCGGAAAGGTGGGCGGAGAGATGTCGCGCACGGAAAAGTTCAACGCCGGCTACCTGAAGTACGCGGGCGACCCGGCGGAAAAGCTGGACAAGGCGTACGCAAGGGCGGAAGTCAAGCTCGGGACGATAGGGATACAGGTCAGGATACTCAAGGACGAGCCCAAGGAGATAATTGCCGCGAAGAAGATAACCAAGGCCGCGTCCGAGGCGCTGATAGCGAAACAGGAGGCCGCAGCCAAGGCGGCCGCTGAGGCGGCGAAGAAAGAAGAGCCGCCGGAAGAGCCGCTCCCCGACGCGCCGCTTACGGAGGAGCAGCTCGAGACTATGAAGAGCGAGGAAAGCAAGGAAGACGGCTCCAACAACGCATAGGGATGACATATGGCGATAATAAAAAAGAAGCAGCTGAAGGAACTCAACATCACGGACGTGAAGAAGCGCCTGCTCGAGCTGCGGCTGGACCTGTCAAAGGACCGCGCGCAGATATCCGTGGGCGGCTCGCCGCCCAACCCGGGAAAGACGCGCGAAAAAAGAAGGACGATAGCGAGGCTGCTCACGCTCATGAGAACAAAAAAGAAGGAGGTCGGAAAAACTGCCTGAGATATGCAAGGTCTGCGGACTGCCAAAGGAGCTCTGCGTTTGCGGCGCCATGGCGCGCGAGGCCGCGAAGGTGAAGGTGTACTCCGTCAAGAGACGGTTCGGAAAGAACGTCACCATCGTGGAAGGCGTGCAGGAAGGCGGCAAGGAGCTCGCAAAGAAGCTCAAGACAAAACTGGCGGCGGGCGGGACCCTGAAGGAAGGCAAGATAGAGATCCAAGGCGAGCACGTGGCGAAGATAAAGAAGATACTGCTCGAATCGGGTTTCACGGAAGACCAGATAGAAGTCGGGTGATCGCACCATGTTTGCATCGGAACGCACGGGAGCAAACAAGCCTTCACCTCCAAGGGGAGGATGAAGGTGATAACGGTGCGCAACATCCTCCAGCACGAGCTCATCGGGCTCGAGGCCGAGGTGCTGGAGTGCCCGAACAGAAGCCTGGTCGGAGCGAAGGGGAGAATCATGATGGAAACGAAAAACACGATAACGGTCGGCGCAAGGACGGTCCCGAAACACGGGACGCGGCTGCTCATAAAGCTCGAGGGCAAGAGCATCGCGGTGGACGGGGACAGGCTCGCGGCGCGGCCCGAGGAGCGCATCAAGAAGAAGGCGAAGAAGTGGTGAATCACAATGGCCTATAGCAAGAAATACAGGGCGAAGCAGGGGCACAAAAACATCGGCATAAGCGCCAAGGTCCCCGAGCGGAAATGCTCCGACGCGAAGTGCCCGTGGCACGGCAACGTCTCGCTGAGGGGAAGGATATTCACGGGAAAGGTGACGAACGCGCGGTCGCCCAAGACCGCGATAATCCAGTGGGACTTCGTGCACTACCTGCCGAAGTACGAAAGGTACGAGCGCAGGCACGGCAGGATAGCGGCCTACAACCCCGAATGCGTAGGGGCCAAGGAGGGCGACACGGTCAGGATAGCCGAGTGCAGGCCCCTAAGCAAAACGAAATCGTTCACAGTCATAGAAATCGTAGGAGAGAAGAAGTGATGCAATGAAACCGATGTCAGCTTCAATAACAAAAACGCTGCAGCCGGAATCGTACTTGAAATGCATAGACAACACCGGAGCGGACCTGCTGCAAGTCATAGCGGTCAAGAATTACAAAGGCGTAAAGCGCAGGCGCTCCAAGTGCGGGATAGGCGACGTGATAGTCGTGACCGTGAAGAAGGGGACACCGAAGATGAGGCACGAAGTGGTTGAAGCAATCATAGTCAGGCAGGTCAAGGAGTACAGGAGGCCGAACGGCATACGGATATGCTTCGAGGACAATGCGGCGGTGCTCATAAACGAGAGGGGCGAACCGCGCGGCACAAGGCTGAAAGGCCCGATAGCGAAGGAAGCGGTCGAGCGCTTCTCGGCGGTCGGGAAGATAGCTTCAATGATAGTGTGATGAAAATGAGTTCAAGGAAACCGGGAAAACAGAGATGGATGCTCTACAACGCGCCGCTCCACGTAAGGCAGCGGCTGGTCTCCGTCCACCTGTCGGACAACCTCAGGAAACAGCTCGGGAAAAGGAACCTGCCCGTGCGCAAAGGGGACGAAGTGCGCGTGATGCGCGGCAAGCACAAGGGGGCGGTCGGCAAGGTGGAGGACGTGGACCTCAAAAAGCTAAAGGTCTACATAGAGAACGTGAAGGTCAAGAAGGTCTCAGGGAAGGAGGCGGCGGTGCCGTTCCACCCGTCCAAACTCCTGCTCACCAACCTCGTGGTCGAGGACAAGGAAAGGAAGGCCGCCATTGAGAGGAAATCCGTTTCCTCTAACCCGTCGCGGCCGGTTGAGAGGAAAAAGTGATGATTTATGGCAAGAATAAGAAGACTGGTCGCAAAGGGCGCGGAGGAAAGGAAAAAGATAAGGTTCATCACGGCCGCGCGCGGGGCGCACAGGAGGGACGAGAGCCTCGCGCTGCTGACCGCGATAAGGGACAGGCTAAAGCTCGCGGAGGTCGGAAAGGAGGCCAGAAAAATAATCAAGGCCAGGATGGTCAAGATTGACGGCAAGACGGTCACGGACCCCAAGCGCGGCATAGGGCTGTTCGACACGCTCGAGGTGGGCGGGAAAGCGTACAGGGCGGTGCCGAAGAAAAGGCTGGAGCTCGTGGAGTCGGAAGCGGGCACGAAGCTCGTCCAGATAATAGGCAAGACCGCGATCAAGGGCGGGAAAATACAGATCAACTTCAACGACGGGAAAAACATGATATCGGAAAAGGGCGGCTACAAGGTGCTCGACTCGCTGCTCATATCGCTGCCGGACCAGAAGGTGAAGGAGCACATAGCGCTCGAGCCGGGCGCCCTGGTGCTCATAACCAAGGGGGCGCAGGCGGGGAAGACGGCCAAGCTCATCGACATAGAGCGCGAGAGAAGCAAGGTCTGGCTCGAGGACAACGGGCAGAAGTTCGAGGCGCCGCTCCACGGGGTCGTAGCGGTCGGCAAGGACAGGCCGCTGATAGAACTGGGCGATTAAAATGGAAAATGAAAATCCCATGCGCGAAATAAGGATTGAAAAGGTGGTCGTGAACATAGGCTGCGGCGAGGCGGGCGAAAAGTTGGACAAGGCAAAGAAGCTGCTCGAGGGCCTGATACGCGGCCACAAGATAGTCACCACGCACACGCACGACAGGACGACCTTCGGAATGGCGAAGGGGCGGCCCATCGGCGTGATGGTCACGCTCAGGGGAAAGGACGCCGAGGACTTCCTGAGGAGGGCGCTCGAATCCGTGGACGGGAAACTGCCGGAGGGCTGCTTCGACAGGCAGGGGAACCTTTCGTTCGGCGTAAAAGAGCACATATCGATGCCCGGCGTGAAGTACGACCCAGAGATAGGCGTATGGGGGATGGACGTGTGCGTGAGGCTGGAAAGGTGCGGATACCGCATACTCAAGAAAAGGAACTCCTCGAGAATGTCCGCCAAGCACAGGATAACGCCCGAAGAGGCGAGCGGGTTCATGGTCAAGAACTTCAACGTCAATACAGGAGCGGAGTAATATGAAAATGAAGTTGACTTTGCAACATGCGTGCGTCAACACAATTTCATTTTCAAATCACGGTGAACAAGAATGAAATCCAAAAGAAAGGAGAGGAAGACCGGGAAGGGCGCTTACGTATGCAGGAGATGCGGCCGCACGGGAGGCGTCATACGCAAGTACGGGCTCATGTACTGCAGGCAGTGCATGAGGGAAGTCGCGCGCTCGCTCGGCTTCAAGAAATTCGACTAACAATGAAGGCGATAAAATGAGACATGAGCTGCTATCGGACCTGTTGTCGGCAATAAAGATGGGGGACCGCTTCGGAAAGACGGACACCGTGGTCCCCGCATCGAAGATGCTGAAGGACGTGCTGATAATACTCCAGAAAAACAGCTACGTAGGGAACTTCGAATATGTAGACGACGGCCGCGGCGGGAAGTTCAAGATAAGCCTCACGGGCAGCGTGAACAACTGCGGGTCCATAAGGCCGAGGTTCGCGGTCGCGAAGGACGGGTACGAGAAGTATGAACGCCGTTTCCTTCCGGCGGCGGGCGTGGGGCTGCTCATTGTCAGCACCTCTTCGGGGATAAAGACGCACAACGAGGCAAAGGAGCAGAAAACGGGAGGAAAGCTGCTCGCATACGTTTATTGAGTGATGACATGGAAATAATCGTGAAGATACCCGAGAAAGTGGATGTGGCCGTGCAAGGCTTCAAGGTAGTTGCTACCGGGCCAAAGGGAAAACTGGAAAAGAACTTTTCCAGCCCTCTGTTCAACAAGACCGTCAAGATAGTCAAGGACGGACAAAACGTCAAGGTATCCACCGAGAGCAAGAAGCGGAAGGTGAAATCGCAGGTCGGCTGCGTGGTCTCGCACATAAAGAACCTGATTAAGGGCGCGACAACCGGCTACACCGCGAAGCTCAAGGTCGTTTTCATGCACTTCCCGGTCACGGTGAAGTCAACGGGCAAAGAAGTAACGGTTGCGAACTTCCTCGGGGAGAAGGCGCCGCGCAGTGCCGATATAATCGGCGACACCAAGGTCGAGATCAAGGGCGAGGACATATTTGTTAGCGGCACGAGCAAGGAGGACGTGAGCCAGACCGCGGCGAACATAGAGATAGCTACTCGCGTGTCCGCAAGGGACCGCAGGGTCTTCCAGGACGGAATATTCGTGACGGAAAAAGTCAAATAAGTGATAATAGTGAAAATGAAAACCAAGCTCAACCTCAAGAGGAAGAAGCCCGCTTTCCTTCGGCAGGAATGGTTCAGGATGGGAAATCAGCGCAAGAAATGGCTCAAGTGGAGGAGCGTGCGCGGCAACCAGAGCAAGCTCAGGCAGCACATCAAAGGAAAGGGCTTCATGCCGCACCCGGGCTACGGGATGCCGGCGGCCCTGCGCTATCTTCATCCGAGCGGGCTGAAAGAAGTGATAATCAACAATGTGAACGAGCTCAAGCCGCTCGACGCCAAGACCTGCGCCGCGCGCATAGCGGGAGGCGTGGGCAACCGCAAGCGGCTCGCGATACAGACCGAGGCGCAACGGCTGAACGTAAGGGTGCTCAATCCGAGAAAGATAGAAATGAAAGTAAGAACCGCGCAGAAGACCGTTTCCGCCGAGCCTTCGAAACCTTCGGTTTCAAAGGAGGAGAAAACAACGAAGAAAGAGGTCGTCAAGAAATGATATTCCTGTTCACACATCCGAACTGCCCGAGCTGCGGAGCGGCGGGCGCGGTCATCAACGCGAAGCATGACGTGCGGAAGTGCGCGTTCTGCAACACCCTGTACGGAGAATTCGCCGTACTGAGCGAAGGTGTGGAGAGGGAAAAGGAGCCGAGCTGACATGGCAAAGCAAAGCAGGACATCGAACAACCAAAGAAGGATGGCAGCGGACATACTCAAATGCGGGGCGAGCAGGATATGGATGGACCCGTCCGCGGGCGAGAAGATAGCGCGCGCGATAACAAGGAACGACGTGCGCGGCCTGATAGCCGACGGGCTGATAACAAAGGTACGCGCGAAGGTGAACGCGCGCAAGGAGCGCGGCAAGCAGGACAGAGGAAGCAGGAAGGGCGCCTCGGGCGCGCGCGCAGGGCTCAAGGAGAAGTGGCTCAAGATGGTGAGGCCGCAACGGCAGCTCCTGGCCGAGGCGAAGTCGAGGATGAAGCCGCTTGCGTACCGCAAAGTCTACCTGCTCGTCAAAGGCGGCGTGTTCAGGAGCAGATCACACTTGCAGACCTACATCAAGGAAAAGAAACTGACAGAGGAGAAATAAATGAGTATGACACATATGATACTAAAAAATTTGGCTTACTCACTGCACAGACTCGCAAGTCTGTGCGTGTCGCGAACCTTCAGGTTCGCTTCACATGAAAACAGGAGGTTTTCATAGTGCCCAAAATAACGAAACGCTACAAGATGCCGCACATGAGAAGGCTGGACAAGAAGACGGACTACTCAAAAAGGCTCAAGATGGTCAAGGCAGGCATCCCGCGAGCCACGGTAAGGAAGTCTCTGGAAAACATAGCGATACAGATAATAAAGTTCGAAGAAGCGGGAGACAAGGTGCTTGCGAGCGGAAGCTCAAAGCAACTCGAGGCGTACGGGTGGAAGGCTCCGAACGGGAACGTCCCCGCAGCCTACCTCACCGGTCTGCTCACCGGCCTGAAAGCGAAGAAGGCGAACGTGACGGAGGCCATTTTGGACGTCGGCCTGAAGAAGAGCACGAAAGGCTCGCGCATCTACGCGGCGCTGAAGGGCATGCTTGATGCGGGAATAAAGATAGCACACGACCCGAAGATACTTCCGGACGAAAAAAGGGTAAGCGGCGCGCACATCGCGGCATATGCGGCAAGCGGCGGGAAGGGCTTCACGAAATACGGCATCGCGCCCGCGGAGCTGCCCAAGCACTTCGCGGAAGTCAAGGCCAAGATAATCTCGGAATCAAAAGGAAAGTGATAACATGAAGTTGACTTTTGAAAACAAACCGTCAACACACTTTCATACCGTGTCATAGGTGAATGAAAATGCCAAGAGGACAGAAAAGGGGAATGCCAAGGAAGGTCACGAAGCAGGAATCCACCGGCAATGCGGCCATAGACGTGTCGGACAAGGCCGTGCCCGGCGAGCTCAAGGAAGCGAGCAGGATGGCGGCCGAGCGCGCGGGGATAGCCGAGGCGCTCGGCAGGGAGTGGACGCCGCGCACATCGCTCGGACGGAAGGTCCTTAGCGGAGAGATAACCAGCATAGAAAAGCTGTTCGAGAGCGGCGTAAAGATAACCGAGCCGGAAGTGGTGGACGTGCTCGTGCCCGACCTGAGGAACGACATAGTCCTGATCGGAGGCTCCTCGGGCAAAGGAGGAGGGAAGCGCCGGACGCCGTCCAAGCGCACGACCAGGATGCACAAGTCGGGGCGGCGCTACAGGCTGTCCGCGATGGCAATCGTCGGGAACGGCAACGGCTATGTGGGCGTCGGCAAGGCGCACGGCCCGCCGGGGCAGCACAGGGAAGTTGTGGAGAAGGCCCTGACCAAGGCGAAGCTCAGCCTCATCCCGATACGAAGGGGATGCGGCAGCTGGGAGTGCGCGTGCGGGACGCCGCACAGCATACCGTTCCAGATAACGGGAAAGTGCGGTTCCGTCAAGGTCACGCTCAAGCCCGCGCCCAAAGGCATAGGGCTCGTGGTGATGGACGAAATGAAGAAAGTGATGCGCCTGGCCGGAATAAAGGACGTGTGGTGCAAGAGCATGGGCCAGACCTCGACCAGGCACAACACCGTGGAAGCCGTTTTTGACGCGTTCAGCAGGACTAACAAGTTCAGGACGCGGCCGGACTACGAAAAGGCAGTGGGAATGAGGGAAGGAAAGGTGTGATAATGAAGATATTCGCAGTGATACGGCTGAGGGGGACGGTCAAGGCGCGAAAAGAGGCGCTAGCCACCCTGAAGATGCTGCGGCTAAACCGCAAGATGCACTGCGTGGTGATCCCGGACACGCCGAGCTACGCGGGCATGATACACGCGGCGAAGGACTACATAACCTGGGGGGAGATCTCAACGGCCACCCTGCAGAAACTCATCGAGAAGCGCGGCAGGAAAATGGGCAACAAGCGGCTGAGCACGGAAGGCGAAGTCAAAGCCGCGGCCAAAATACTGGAAGACGGAAAGAACCTGAAGGGAACGGAGATAAAGCCGGTGTTCAGGCTCATACCGGCGAAAGGCGGGTTCAGGCACTCGATAAAGCAGAACTACCCGCGCGGCGAGATAGGCTACCGCGGGGAGAAAATCAACGAGCTGCTTGAAAGGATGATCTAGGTGTTTTGATGACAGCACGGTTCAGGAAAAAGGTCCGAAGGCAGCGCGGTTCGCACACGCACGGCTGGGGCGCGAAGAAGAAGCATCGAGGTTCGGGTTCGCGCGGCGGTGCGGGCGCATCAGGAATGTTCTTCCAAAAGCGCTCATACGTCACGACTTACGACCGCGACAGGTTCGGCAGAACGGGGTTCGTGCCGAAGACGAGCGTGGAGCTTAAGGCCGTGAACCTAGGAATGCTCGATTCTTTGGCCGTCAAGAACAAGCTCAAGGAAATAGATGCGGCGCAGTTCGGGTACGACAAGGTGCTGGCGGGCGGGCGTCTTACCGTTCCAATAACGATCAAGGCGAAAGTGATAACGGAGAGCGCGAAGGCGAAGATAGAGGAAGCGGGCGGAAAGGCCGTAAGCGGACAGAAAGAAGAGGCGGGATAATATGGATGAGGCACAACCTCAACCGCAACCAACGCCGCAGCCCGCGGCGCAGCCCCAAAAGGAAAAATTCTCACTGAACTTCGATTTCACGAAGATATCCGAAGCCCTGCCGTCAGTCAACAAGCCGGAGCTCAAGCTGACTTTCAACGAGAAGATGAAGTGGACGGGCGTCATACTTCTGCTCTTTTACATACTGGGGAGCGTGATGGTGTGGGGGATAGACCAGACTGCCATCGCAAGGTTCGAGTTCCTTGAAATAGTGTTCGGAAGCAAGATGGGCTCGCTGCTCACGCTGGGAATCGGACCCATAGTCACGGCGTCCATCATACTGCAGCTGCTGGTCGGCAGCAAGGTGGTTAACTGGGACACCAAGACGGTCGCCGGCAAGAAGAAGTTCATGGGCGCGCAAAAAATACTTGCGATACTTTTCTGCATCTTCGAGGCGGCGGCCTACGTACTGGCAGGCGCGATACCGCCCGCGGCGGGCGGCGCCGCACTGGCCGCGCTGGTCATAGTCCAGCTGGCGCTGGGCGGGTACATAGTGATGCTGATGGACGAGGTGGTGACCAAATGGGGGATGGGCTCCGGGGTCTCGCTCTTCATAGCCGCAGGAGTGGCCAAGACCATAATGGTAAGGGTGTTCAACCCGCTCACGGCGTCAGGGACGCTGCCCACCGCGGAGGAGGGGGCGTCCGGCCTGATACCCGGCATATTCACCTACATAGGCGCGGGCCAGCCCGGGCAGGCGTTCATACTGCTTTTCCCGCTGATTTCAACGCTGGTCGTATTTTTCATAGTGGTGTTCGCGCAGGCCATGAGGATAGAGATACCGATGGCCATAAGCTTCTTCGGCGGCAAGCTGGGCTCGCGCAGATGGCCCATCAAGTTCGTTTACACCTCGAACATCCCGGTCATACTTACGGCGGCCGTGCTGGCCAACCTTCAGGTCGCCACCAAAATGCTGGCGGACAGGGGGCTCACGTTCTTAGGGACGTACGACAAGCAGGGCGCGGCTTTGGGCGGGCTGGCATATTATCTGACCGTTCCGCGTTCCACGAGCCTGATGATGGCGGCGGTGTTCGGCGGCGTCCTCGCCATGGCCTTCGCATTGCTTGCGAACAGGTACCTGCACAAGTTTGTCTTGCGCTCGGCCGCGCTGGGCGCGTTCCTCGGGCTTGGGCTGGGCGTGCTGCTGCTTTCCGCGATGGGGCTGCCGTCCGTAACGTTTGACGAGTGGACGCGGTCGCTCAGCTACATGTCCGTGATGATAACGGGGGCGGTGATATTTTCTATCTTCTGGGTGGCCACCGCGGGCATGGACGCAAAATCGGTCGCCGAACAGTTCAAGTCGACCTTCCTTACATTACCGGGCTTCAGGAGGGACCCGCGCATCATCGAGACCGTCCTAGAGCGTTACATACCGGCGCTGACCGTTCTGGGCGGGGCGTTCATCGGCCTGCTCGCGGGCTTTGCCGACCTGACTAATGCGCTCGGAACCGGGACAGGAATACTGCTCACGGTTATGATAGTGTACCAGCTCTACGAGCAGATACTGCAGCAGCACTCGGAGGACATGCCGCCCGCAATGAAGAAGTTCTTCGGGGTGGCGTAAGAGGGGAATGAAATGAAACTGAAGTTTGCATTGGAACATAAGCCAGCAAACACAGTTTCATTCACATGCAAGAGGGTGAAAGAATGAAGCTAATAATGTTGGGGCCGCCCGGCTCCGGAAAAGGGACATACGCCTCAAGGATGATGCCGCAGCTGGGGATACCTGCGATATCGACCGGCGAGATGTTCAGGGAGCATATGAAAAAAGGGACCGAACTGGGCGTGAAAGTGAAACAATACATGGACAGCGGCGAGCTCGTTCCCGACGACATCACGGTGAAAATGCTGAAGGAAAGGATAGCGCAGCCGGACGCGAAGAAAGGCTTCATACTGGACGGGTTCCCGCGCACGATACCCCAGGCGGACGCATTGGGCAAAATAACAAAGATAGACGCGGTGGTCAACCTCGTGGTGCCCGACGACATAGTCATAGCAAGGCTGTCCAGCCGCCGCCAGTGCCGCAAGTGCTCCAAGATATACAACGTCCTGTTCCTGAAACCGAAAAAGGAAGGCGTCTGCGACGTGTGCGGCGGGGAGCTTTACCAGCGCGACGACGACAAGCCGGCCACGATAAAGGAGCGGCTGCTAGTCTATCAGAAGAACACACAGCCCCTGATAGACTACTACAGGAAGCAGCGGCTGATCATCGACATACCGTGCAATTCGGTGGACGTACCGCCCGAGATAATGGTGGACAAGATAATGAAGGAGCTTGACACTGCGCACATTTCGGGTAGGTGAAATGGCATGTGCGCGTGTTCAAGGATGAAAATCCTTGACAAAATCAAGGCTTAAAAGGTTTGGATAAAAGTTGATTTGAATGGTAGACGGCACTTACGCGATAATGAGCGCGCTGTTCGGGCCCGTGCTGGGCCTGCAGCCGATGCTATCGCTTGCAGTGGTATCGATAGCGGTCACTTTCGTGATAACCCTGATATACCGATTCCTTTCTGACCCGAAAAAGATAAAGGAGCTGCGCGACAGGGCCAAGGAGATAAACGCGAAGACCAAGGAGATACAGAAGAGCAACCCCGAGGAGGCGAAGAACCTGACCAACGAGATGCTGTCCATAACGAACAAGCAGATGATGGCGAACATGAAACCGATGCTCGTGACGCTGCTGGTGGCCGCGCTCACGCTGCCCTGGATGGCAGAGCAGTTCGCGGGGCCGATAGTGAGGCTGCCGGCAGACGTGCCGATGCTCGGGGTGGACCTGGGATGGCTGATGTGGTATATTTTAATATCCATACCCGCATCACAAATACTGAGAAAGGCATTGGGTGTGGACCTTTAGGTGACTGCAATGAGAAGAAGCTTGAGAACAAGGGCGGTGAAGAAGACGCGCGTCGTCACTCCGGGCAAGCGGACGGTATTCCATTTCAAGCAGGCCAAGCCCTCTCCGGCGGTATGCGGGATGTGCGGGGCCAAGCTCGGGCGGGCCAAGCTCACGCCCGTGGAGCTCAAGCGGCTGCCCAAGGTGCAGCGCAGGGCCGAACGGCCGTTGCCTCATCTGTGCCCGAAGTGCATGCGCGAGGAAATCAAGAAAATGCTGAGATGATCAAATGCTCATTGAAAAAGGCCGTGTTTGTTTGAAGACCGCCGGGCGCGAAGCCGGCAAATACTGCGTGGTCCTTGAACAGCCGCGCGAGGGCTTCGTCACCATAGCGGGACCCAAGGCCGTGACGGGCGTCAAGCGGCGCAAGTGTTCGATATTCCACATAGAGCCGACCGAACACATGCTAGAAACAGGCGGCGCCACGGACATGGAACTTGAATCTGGCTGGAAGGGCTCGGGGCTGATAGAAAAGCTGGGAATCAAGGTGCCAGAAAAGAAAAAGGCTGCCAAACAGCAGAAGGAGCGGCCCCGCGATTCAAGGATAGCCAAGGCAGCCAAGCCAAAGGAAAAAGCAGCCAAGCCTAAGGGAAAGAAATGAAATTTGCTTTCTGTTGTAATTCAGCAAATACACTTTCATACCTGTATTGTAATTGAGGGTATGAAAATGAAGTTTCTGACCAAGTCGCACGACGCTTCCCTGACTTCTTACGGAAAGTATCCGGGCAGCCGCACAGTTCCGGAACTGCTGCAGAACGGGCTGATACTCCTTGACAAGCCGCAGGGACCGACCTGCCACCAAGTAGACAACTGGGTCAAAAAAATAACGGGCGCGCCCAAGGCTTCGCACGGCGGCACGCTGGACCCGATGGTGTCGGGCGTGCTCGTGATAGCATTGGAAAACTCCACGAAACTGATGCCAATCCTTCTCAGCTCCAAAAAGGAATACGTGGCATTAGTTTTTTTGCACAGGGACGTGCCTGAGCAAAAAATAAGAAATGCCTGCGAAGAGTTTGTCGGGAAGATAAAGCAGCTTCCCCCGAAAAAATCAGCAGTGGCCCGCCGCGTAAGGGAGCGTGAAATCTACTATCTTGAGATACTGCAGATAAGCGGACGCTACATACTCATGCGCGTGGGCTGCGAGGCAGGGACCTACATAAGGCGCCTTGCAGACGACATAGGCAAGGCATTGGGAACGGGCGGCCACCTGCAGGAACTGCGCCGAACGAAATCAGGAATTTTCGAGGAAGCGGTAATCCATACGCTGCAGGACGTCTCCGATGCCATAGCGCTCTGGAAAGAACGGGGCGACGATTCCGCGCTGCGCGATATTGTCCTGCCCATGGAGAAGCTGGCGGACGGAATGAGAACGGTCGTGATAAAGGATTCGGCAGTAGGCGCGGTCGCCAACGGCGCGCCGCTGGCCGTGCAGGGAATCGCCCGGTTATCCGACGGGACAGAACAGGGAGACGTCGTGGGCATGCTGTCGCTCAAGGGCGAGTTCGTGGCGTTCGGGAACGCCTTAATGACGTCGCAGGAAATGGCGAAGTCGCCGAAAGGCCTGGCAGTAAAGACGGACAAGGTCCTGATAAGCCAGAAGGCGTACCCGAAGAAATGGTAAAAAGCTTATAAACAAGCCCTACAAAATTCTGCACAGGTGATGTTGTGTTCGGTAAGAAAAAGAAATTAGCTTTCGGCGGATACCAAGTGAACTTCAAGAAAGTGGCGGACGTGCCCCTCGGCAAGGTCTTCGGAACCGCGCCCATGGGACCGTCGATGATGACGAAAAAATTATGGAAGTTCGTAAAGGGCCACAAGCTCGCCGGTAAGTAAACCTTTTTATTTCTTTTTACGGTATTATTTAGTGATAGCTACTGCGTGCACTAAAGTGCACGCGTCTCAAACACTTGAGAGTGTTTTCGATGCCTGTATCAAAAGAGCTGCTTGAAATCCTGGCGTGCCCGAAATGCAAGGGCGACATACGGTACGACGAGAAAAAGAACGTCATTCTTTGCAACGCGTGCCGGCTGCGGTTCAAGGTATTGGAAGGCGACATACCTGACATGCTCATAGAGGACGCGGAGAAATTCTGACAACGTTTAAATAATGTTCTGGTTCAATTCATCTTAAGCCGACTTAGCGAAGCCAGGTTCAACGCGCCAGTGCGTTGCTCAAGTTTGGATGCTTGGCAAATGACAGCGATACTTGAGATCTGGTGCCTCGCAAGAGGCGCGCAGGTTCAAACGGAGTGAAAGGCGTTTCACACGCTTTCGCTCTCGAAAGTCCTGCAGTCGGCGCCAATCAAATTTCAGAACGCCGGCTAGCAAACCGCAGTTTGCGATGGTCGGCGCCATTTATTTTTTAGACGACTTGCCGAGCAGCACGGCTTTCTTGGCGTAGTATGCGACTCCGCGCGAGTGGGTAACGACATGCGCCACGGCCGCAGCATGGCCGGCGGCGCGCGCAGCCGCGCGGGCGGCGGAATTCTCAGGAGCTTTTCGGGCTGCGGCATGGGCGGCGAGCGAAGCCTTGCGTATGTCGGCCATCCTGAACACGCCCGCGCGGGCCCATGCGCGGAGCGCTTCGATGGCCTTCCGAGGGCGCTTGTCTTTCGGATACCTTTTTTCAAAATAAGGAAGAACACGTTCCGCACACTTGGCCGCCCGGCGCGCCAACACCCTGTTCCGCTTGGTCGGCTTCGCCATAAACAGCTCAGTTATTGATTACCTTTATAAACCTTCTGAACGATATCAGGAATACAATTTTGCCGCCTTCGGGCGGTTGCTGCGCCCCCACGGTGCAGCGCAAAAATGGTGGAACAATGGCAGGAAACAAACAGCCCAAGGATGAGCCGAAGGAAGCCAAAAAATGGGGAAAGGAAAAGGAAGAGCAGAAAAAGCCTGCGGCCGCGCCAAGGAAAATGCTTCCGGAAGGCGTGCGCGGCATAGTGCGCATGGCCGAAACGGACCTGGACGGCACCAAGAAGCTCAAGGCGGGCCTGGCCAAGATAAAAGGCATAGGGCTTCCCCTGGGCACGGCAATAACGCGCGCGGTCGGGATGGACCCGGACACGGTGATAGGAACGCTGACGGACGAGCAGCTGGCCAAGCTGGAAGCCGCGGTCAAGGACCCTGCGAAGGTCGGCATACCCTCTTTCATGCTCGACAGGCAGGCCGATACGGCGGACGGAAAGAACAAGCACCTCGTTTCTTCTATTTTGACGCTCACAAAGAAGTTCGACATAGACGGCATGAAGAAAATAAGATGCTACAAGGGCGTGCGCCACGAGCTCGGACTGCCCGTGCGCGGACAAAGGACGCGCTGCAGCTTCAGGACTGGAATGACGGCCGGCGTGACGAAGGCCAAGGCACAGGCGGCCGCCCCGGCTGGCGGGCCCGCAGCGGCGCCAGGAGTCGGAAAGACGGCGGGCACAACGCCGGCGGCACCCGCAGCGGGCGGGAAAGCGGCAGCGCCCGCACAAGTTCCTGCGAAAGGAGCGGCACCAGCGGCAAAGGGTGCAGCACCGGCGGCACCCGCAGGAAAGAAGCCAGCGGAAAAGAAATAAAGCTGATTTGAATGATGCGACAAAAGGCCAAGTTCCAGACGCCGCACCGACCGTGGGTGGCGGAGGCCATCGAACGGGACCGTGAAATAATCAACAGTTACGGCCTGCGCAGGAAAAAGGAGATATGGCGCGCGGAAGCCATACTCAGGGAGTGGAGAAGGAGGGCCATGGATCTGGCCGCGCGGAAGAACGCCGAAGAGCAGCAGATACTGCTCACCAAACTGCACAAGCTCGGCCTGATTAGCGAAAAGGCGAACCTCGACGACGTGCTGGGGCTCGAACTTCCCAACCTGCTCGAGAGGCGGCTGCAGACGCTGGTCTTCAGGAAGGGCTTCGCGACCACGCTGAAGCAGTCGCGGCAGTTCATAGTGCACGGCCATATCGCGATAGGCGGCACCAAGATAGCCTGGCCGTCGATGATAGTGCCGACGCACCTCGAGGGCGAAATCAACTTTTACGACAAGAGCGCGGTCAAGGCCTGGCTGATGGCCGCGAAAGCCAAGCAGGTCGAGAAAGAAAAGGCAAAGGTCGCGCATGCTCCGCATGCTGAACCGTCGCAGCCGGTCGAAGGCAAGGCGGCAGCGCCCGCCGAAAAGAAGTGATAATTATGGCAGAAGAAGCGAAACCGACCGAGGCGAAACCGCAGGAAACGGCTCCCCAAGAGGAAAGGGGCGGCTTCAGGCGGGGCGGCTTCCGCGGGCGCAGGGAGCTCACGCCGACCTCCACCACGTTCGCGCGGCCCGGCGTGAAGTGGGGGATAGCGCACATCTTTTCGAGCGCCAACAATACGATCATCCACATCACCGACGTCACGGGAACCGAAACCATAGCAAGGATAACGGGCGGAATGATGACGGACAAGGACAGGGAAGGCGGAAGCCCGTATCCGGCCATGCAGGCGTCTTTCAAGGCGGCCGAACTGGCGTTCGCCAAGGGAATAACGGGCGTGCACATCAAGATACGCGCACCGGGCGGAATCAAGGCCAAGCAGCCCGGCGCGGGAGCGCAGCCCGCAATAAGGGCGCTGGCGCGCGCCGGCATGAGGATCGGCCGCATCGAGGACGTCACGCCGCTGCCGCACGACACGTGCAGGCGCAAGGGCGGCCGCAGGGGAAGAAGGGTGTAAAGTTAATAAACGAACAAGCGAATGTGATACTATGAAAATAAAAGTGCTTTCGAAGGATGAGCGCAAAATACGCTTTGTTTTGGAAGATGTGACTCCACAATTTGCGAACGCACTGCGCAGGATAATGATGAGCGAGGTGCCCGTCCTCGCGGTCGATACGGTCACTTTTTACAACAACGACTCTGCGCTCTACGATGAGGTCATAGCCCACAGGTTCGCGATGGTGCCCCTGTGGTTCGATTCCAAGACGTTCAAGACGCCCGACGAGTGCGACTGCGAAGGGAAGGGCTGCTCGAACTGCCAGATAGTATTCGTCGTTGACAAGAAAGGGCCCGTTACGATACTTTCCAAGGACATGAAGTCCGCTGATGCTGCGGTCGCCAAGCCGATATTTGACGACGTCCCGATTGCCGAGCTCTTCGAGGACCAGCGGCTGAAGGCGGAGGCCACGGCCAAGCTGGGCCTGGGCAAGGACCATGCGAAATGGCAGGCCGCACGGGTATGGTACGGCTACTATCCGATCGTTGAACAGAAGGCCAAGGTGACCAACGGGCACGAGGTGGAGCAGGCATGCCCTCACGGAGCGGTAAAAGTCGTGGACGGCAAGGTCGAGGTCGGACCCGACTGCGACCTGAGCTGCCATGCGGACAAGGCCGCGAAGCCGGACGGAGCGTTCCTTCTCAAGGGGGACGACACGAGATTCATATTCACCGTTGAGAGCATTTCCGGCCTTACTGCCGAGGAAATAGCCCTCAAGGCCGCCGACATACTGAAGGACAAGGCCAAGGAATTCGGGAAAGAAGTCGAAGGCTTAAAGTAATTTAAGCCCAGTCAGTTTATTCTCGTATGCAGGGGTAGCCAAACATCCGGCCATCTGTCGGATGGGTGAAGCCTGGTCAAAGGCGCAGGACTTAAGCAGGCGCTTAAGTGAAGAGCTTCGAGCGATGACTGAAGAAATCCTGTCCCTTAGTGGGTCCGAGTGTTCAAATCACTCCCCCTGCACCATACCGCTTCCATTTTGCAATGGATGCATTGATGCAGTAGCGATAGAGTGCGTCCGCACCAAAACGTATTTAAACGTTCAAAAGCGGTATATGGAAAGATTATTATGCCGAAACCAACGGGGCCGACCAACCCAATCCTCAAGCAGGCCATAGCAGATCTCAAGGCCGCGGGGTACAAGTACAAGGTGCCTTTCGCGACGGCCATAGCGGAGAAGATGGGAAGGTCGACGCGGCGCAAGGTCGAGGTGGACGTTTCCCGCATAGAGCGCTATGCGAAGAAAGGGGAAACCGTAGTTGTGCCGGGAAAGGTCCTGGGCGCGGGGATATTGACCAAGCCGGTCACGATAGCGGCTGCGGCCTTTTCCGTATCGGCCATCGGGAAGATAGAGAAGGCGGGCGGGAAAATAATCACGATTGCGGAGCTCATCGAGAAGAACCCGAAAGGGACGGGCGTAAAGGTATTATGCTGATTTTATGAGTAAGACACATATGATATCAAAAGACTTGGCTTACTCACGTGAAAACAGGAGGTTTTCACTGTGGTAACAGAAGTGCGTTTCGGACCGGAGATAGTGGATGCGGACGGAGCGGTTTTGGGCAGGCTGGCTTCCGTCCTGGCCAAGCGGCTGCTGATGGGCGAAGATATCATCGTTGTCAATGCCGAGAAAGCGGTCATAAGCGGCGCGCCCGAAGTGATAAAGAAAAGGTTCTTTGAGAAAAGGACGCGTGGGGACAGGATAAAAGGGCCCTTCTATCCGCGCTACCCCGACATGCTTCTCAAGCGCGTTGTGAGGGGAATGGTGCCGCACAAGAAGGACAAGGGCTCGGACGCGGTCAAGCGGCTCAAGGTCTACATGGGCGTACCCGACGAGTTCAAGGGGAAGGCACAGAAATCGGCCAAGCAGGCGGCCGACCTGAGGTGCAAATACATGACGCTGGGCCAGGTGTGCGAAGGCCTGGGCGCAAAGAAGGAAAGGTGGAGCTAATTTTTATGGAAATGCAACTGGAGCAGCCCGCGGCGGTCCAACCCGTCGTCGAAGAGAAGAAGGCAAA